>Ga0208899_1001723_pt1 | contig 15209 bp, 22 predicted proteins | sample VirMetDEL_Nov_24_FD_184518 | JGI IMG/M metagenome (GOLD analysis project Ga0208899, IMG submission 184518) | Aqueous microbial communities from the Delaware River and Bay under freshwater to marine salinity gradient to study organic matter... | ecosystem: Environmental > Aquatic > Marine >... | reverse complement strand
GCAAAGTCATTAGGAGCAGCAAGAGTAGAATATACAGGTGATGCTGCGAAGGCGTTAGATGGGTCTAATAGTCCATCCAATGTATTTGATTTACGAGCAACAATTTGGAAGAATACGTTAGAACCAGCAACACGAGCACCGTCAAAGTTAAATCTATAATTCCACGAATAAACACCAGCAAAGGGTACACGGAAATAGTCCGTATTAGATGCGGGGTCAGGTGGGTTGTCGTAAGTGGTGGTCCTGTATCCCAAATTGAAATTACCCAATGGGTCATAACCATCAGGTTGTAAGGTCTCAAAGTTTAACCTACGGAATCCAGTCGGAGCAGCATCCTCAAAGTTGTAGATGGTAGCCGTTCTCATATAAGTACGGAAGATGTTCTGATTGGTGACAGCCGATGCTGTCTCAATCCCCAACGTACCATTTACGAATGTGTCCATATAAAGGGACTTGAAATAATCTGTATCGAAAAACTCCGATATAACAGAATAGTTTGTTTGAGCAAATACACGGTCAACAACATCCTTCACACGGATTGCTGGTTTGAATATTTCAGGTGGTACAGATTTTCCTGATTGGTCAAATGAATCACTCTCACCAAAGGTGTATGTAAATGATGGTGTAAGACCCGTAGAACCGTCTGGATACACTAACCCATAGTTGATAAGGGGATAGAGTATCTTACCTCCAAAAAGTCCGTCTGTGTCGTTATTCTTGGCTTGCCAACTTTGTACGAGATTATCGTAGTTGAGGTCGTGAGTAAGGTCAGAATATTCCAAATCACGTAGGTTGAGGTTTTGTATCTCTGAAGCAAAGTCACCTACCTCACCCATAATGTAAACCTCGAAATCTATGTGGGTTGGATTGTTGATAACTGCTTGTAATCTTAATATACCCTTGAAGATGTCAGTACCTCTGTATTGAACAATACAATCTATCTTGGTCAATGGATTAAAATCAATCCCATTGACCTCATAGTAATGTTCAAATATCTTGGAGTTCTTGGACGTAGCAGGAATAGTGAATACCCTCGTAAATGGGGATTTTCTCTGTTCTAAATTTCTTATATCCAATTCCTGTTTAACAATAGAAATCGGTATATCTTCGTATAGGTCCAATTCTTTCCATTGACCATCAAGTAATATAATAAGTGATGTATTCATTAAGTTCTTTGTATTGAGATATTATTTGAGTATACATAACTCAACTCCAAGTTTACAATCGACTTGTTTCCTTTGTTCTTTCTCAAGTATTCACCAGATAGGATATTGATGGGACGTAATCCCCCATCCTCTTTTATTTCATATACCTCTGGTGATGTATAGACCTCCTCCAAGAATACCATATCAGGATTGTTGATAAATCCTGAATTGATAACGTGAGTTTCTGTCATTCTAACCTCAAAGTCGGTGAGTCCTCGTGAGTACTCCTCCTTTGATGGGTCTGAAGAATCCCAATCCACATTCCACGTCTTGAACGATTGTCTTTCGATGTTGATACCTTCATCCTTACCTGCGGTGAACGTATAGTAATCGTAAGTACCATAACGGTTTAACCACATAAGTTGTAGTTGAGTTGCTCCCGCTCTTGTACAGATGGGTTCAATGTTGAAAGTAAAAATCTCACTGACAGGTGTATAACCTGAACAGTTTCCTATTGTATATGATGTCGGTACTGGTTGTGGTGATATAGCCATAATTCTAATTTATTAACAAGGTCCTCCTATACAACATACCAATGTAACATCACTACCTGTCGAAGAATAGATACATCCTGACTGAACAAAGTCACCCACGAATGGACTGGTTAGTAATGTACTTGTGTAGATAGCAGTACCAGGGTTTATTAAGTTTGTAACACTACAATCTGTGTATACGGTGGTTTCTGATTGTCCTTGACAAGTACAAATACCCCCATCACAAATACCTGTTACACATTCAAAAATAGTCCACTCTTTATACGCACAACTCGGAGTAGGCGTTGGAGGCGGTGGTGCGGGTGATAATGTTGACGATGGCGTAGGCGTAGGGGTAGCAGCAACACCACATGCCGGACCTTCCGTTACAGTTGTCTGTCCATAGACAACAGTCACTCCACCTTCACATCCACAGAACGATTGTGATGTTCCTACATTAAGGATAAGTGTTTGTGGATTTTCATCACAATCAACATAGTCAATTCTACACTGACTTTCTGATAATGCGTCACATTCAACTGAATATGACCAACAAACACAATTACCACCACAATATCCACCATCCACAATTTGTATCAGTGATTCAGATTGTACTGACCCTGAACACGCACATACTGTTGTTGATTGACCTGGTGATAATACTACCGTTGTAGTCGTCAATGTATTACAATCTGTATAGGTGAATACCGCACTCTGTTCAAGTGGGTTACCAACTGTGTAATTTTCACATATACATTGAGGTGTAGATGTGGGCGTAGGCGTTGGAGTTGGAGTTGGTATTACAGGTGTTGTCGTACCCGTAAACTCACCAAACAACTGTACAGTATATTGTACAGTCCCTGCTGGCATGATGTCCTCAAGGTTTTTAGGACCGGCTCCAACATACATGATGTTGTAGTCCGTATTACCTGTATTCACTTCCAAGTAAATCGACTGATATACGTCATTACAATCCGTTCTTGGACCTCCACCATTGGTCGTGATGTTATCTAACGTTACAGCGGATAATACAGACCCTGTGTCGTCATAGAATGTGTATTCCACATAGTAAGGTTCTGATAGTGTTGAAGCATCAAGGTAATAGTTAGAGAATCCAAGTGTGTAATACTCACTCTCTTGAATGTTTCTAATTCTTGGTGAATTGGTAAGGTACAGTCCTGATGTCGTGGGGTACGTCCCTGTGGGAGTACCCGACAACACAAATGGTGAGAAATTAAAATTCTCTTGGGTTGCCCTTCCATTAACCCCATACGTTCCATAGTAGGTTTTGTAAACACCCCCATCTACGGCAGGTGCTCCAAGTCCATCACCCACACCAGTAAATCCTGTAACAGACCCTAATGGACTATCTGAATACTCATACCCAAAGTATACCTGATACTTCACCACAGCGTCCTGATATGGACGTGAGAACGGGAATGTTTGGTGTTGATAAATTGGTGTTGTATTCCACCAACTGATTGGGTTATTTTCTGTATAAGTGTTAACCACTCTTGATACATCTATTACACCCCTGTCATAAGAGTTGGGTGTGGCTTTACCTTCAAATATCAAATTGTCGTCCACATAGATGTTGTAGACATAACGGAATTTATATTTGTCAGTCGTGTCAGCAGAAATGGTATAGAATAATCCATCACTAAATGCTGGTTGGAAATTCTGTGGTGTATGTAATATGTTTATCATAGTTATCTTCTAATTAGTGAGGGTTGACCTTGCTCCTCATCACCTAATATAATATTCAAGAAATATAAAGAGTAGTAATCTCCCAATTCTTCTTCTATTTTTGTAAGGGTTCTATTTATGGCTTTCTCGATAAAGTTCATACCTCTGTATCCATATTTGGCAACTGAACGAGTGATTAAGAATGCTCTCTCCTCGTTTGATATAAACCTACCTCTTTCATCTCTAAATCGTGGTAATGGTTTTATTCTTGCCCATTCACGTAATGCTGGTTTCATCTGACCTGTTGTTCTACCACTGTTTGGTTTTCTGCCTTGGTCGATGAAGTACCAATATGGTGCTCCTTCAAAATCCAATACCAGTGATGGGTCTTGGTCGGGTTCTCCCTCCCAATACACATTTACAGATTTATATAAATTACCACTTGCGTTGGGTTTTGATATCGGTGTAGGATATCTCCCCGCTACAGGTTTGTTCTGACCTCTATAAGTTTGAGATGGACGTTTCTTCCTTAATTGGGTCTGAACCTCCTTCTTAAACATTTCCGCTATTTCTAATAATACTGGGTCCATCTATGACTCATTTTTTATTTTTATACTTGTCTTGATAAAGATGTGTTAAAAGTTTGGACTATTGTTCCAAAGTTTAATATTTCTGTTGATGTTAAATATTCACCAAAGAATACAAAGTTTGTATTCACTTGTGTTGATGAGTATGGACTACCATTTAAGTTTAATGCCCCAACATAAAACTCAACAGAAGATAAACCATTACCACGAGTGGCACCACTAACACTACCTAACAAACTACCACTTCTAAATAATTTACCATAAACATTTACACCATCACTTGATGATGTTAAAAATCCTTCACTTGTAGCATCACTTATATTAAAAGTACCAGTATTATCGTTGTAATGTATTAAAGAGCCGTTCCAACCTGCCAAAGCAGTAAAATATGGATTTCCATTATTTGCCCCAAGATGGTATTTATCAGCAATTATATTACTTTCAGTTGTATAAACACCAAAAGACATCGCATCACCACTATAAGTTGATGACGGAATAAGGTTTGTTGTCGCATAAGATGTATTACTTTGTGGGTCAGCACCCGATGATGTATGCGTCCAAGTCCCATTAAACCCTAATGTATAACTACCACCAGGTGATATTGCTTCTACTGCGTGAGCGTTTTGTGTTCCACCCAAAAATGGATACATCGCAGTCAGTTTAGAGTAAATACCATTACTCTTTAAGTCAGTAAATAAGGTGTCTGTCGCTGCCGACATCGTAGCATCTACACTACCACCAGCACTTATTACTTCTGCCAAATATGCCGCAGCGTCAGCATCAAATGCTGGTGCTGAAGGTGTAGGTGTCGGTGTTAAAGTTGATGTAGGAGTAACCGTTGGAGTTGGTGTAACCGTACTTGTAGGAGTAACCGTTGGGGTTGGTGTAGGTGTAGGATTTGGTGTCCAATTACTATAGTTGTATTTTAATTTCAAGTATTCAGTTACTTTTGAGTATTCACTATCGGTTAGTGCTCGGTCATATATGATTACCTCAAATATTCCATTTTCTATATCAGGACCAGTTAAAAGAGTATCACCTAAAATAATGTAATCAGTTTGATTTGTGTTTTGTACCGAACAATCATTTGGGTTAGCACTTACCGTTCCGTATATACTAAACTCATCACCAACAAAATCACCTAATGTTGTGCTTGAAACTTTCATTCTGTTGATAACAAAATCAGTATCTTCGTATGGTGTATATGTTTCTATTTCTCTACAAGTAAAGTTAGCCCAAACAGGTAAGTCAGTATTTATTTGTCCTACACTTAATGGTGAGTTCGTTACATTACTCGTACTACCTGATTTTACATTCATAAATGATTTAACACCTGATGGTGCTGATGGTTTTGTGTAAACAACAAATGTGGTAGCCTCACTCCAAGTTTTGCTTGGTGTGTTGTGAATAAGACCCGTTAGGTTTCTCTTATCCCACATCGCATAATACCCATCACTATTGTTATAGGTTGACGCTGAATAAGATGGAGTTACAGAGAATGGTGTTAGTGTAAAGTCATTACCTGACTTATCCAACACTTGTGTAATTTGTGTTCCCCCTGTTAGAGTAATGGTATCACTATCTTGGAAATCATACCACGCATATAGATTTGGTATATCGTTTGGATATTCAAAATCTGTATATTGATAACATGCATCCAAGTATTCATTAACAATAATATTCACATCCAATGCTATACCCCCAATATGGTCATTGAACCTTTCAAAGAAAGGTTGTCCAATGACGGGTATTTCCACGTCTATCTTATCCTCCAAGAATCCACGTTTAATTGTGGCAATAAATCTCTTGGCTTCCAATGACATATCTGAAACAACATCGGCTTCATTGGTCATATCTGTGTTTACAATATCACCAAAGATTACAGATAAGTTGTAAGTGGTAATATTCTCATCGTATGTCACATTGACTGGTGTCACAAATACCAAAGGATATTCTGTTGTCCCTGAATTTGTGGTAGCATAATAAACAATATCCCCATACCCAAACGAGTTCATACGTGGGGATTGTTGTTGGTATTGTTCTATATACTTTAATATTTTATTGAATGTGGTTAGTTGTTCCATTGTTAATAAATACTATTGTTATATTTTCATTTGGTTTTTGATTTTATCGTATTCCGCTTTTTCTTGTTCTCTTATGTCTTTTCTCATCGCTGCGGTGTTTAGACATAAATACAAAGGTAAGTTCTCTACTTGCTCAATTTTTGTGACATCTTTGTCTGCGAGGTCGAGTAGGAGAGTAAAATAGTATCGAGCGGTAATCTCTTTTGGAGGAATTTCGGTAGTTTCTTCCACCCCTTCGTTATCATCTCGTTCGTCTTCCTCTTCGATTCCAAAGAAGCCTTTATATTGGAGATGTATAAGTTTGCGACTTGAAAAAAAAAAGTTGCCACACCTAACCAGTATTTCACTGGTAGGTCTCTAAACAATAAACCTCTCTCTTCAATATCATTTGAGTTGTAAGGTAGAATGGTGTACTTACCCTTCTTATCTTTACTCTTAATGGGTCTGTATAGTATGGACATAATGTTGTGGATATTACCCACAATGTCTTGAGAGGTGTATACCTCAAAATCTATCCATGCTCCGAAAGCCATCTTACCGAACTCTGTTTCCAATCCATATTCAACACCTTCGTATTCAAAGGTCATCACCAGTTCATCTTTGTTGGTGTTTAACATCACATTGTTTAAGTATCCTTGTACCAATCTTACATTCTCCATAGACATGTTCTTCACATCGTTAAATGGAATACCTGTAAACAGGGATATCAGTTGATGGGGGTTATCTTGGTAGAACTGTCCCTTTGATTGTAATACTTGGTATTGTCCGATGGTTAAATCTGAATTGATTTTTACCACCTCATTGTCCATTACTAATTCTATCATACTATTGTTATTTTTCCTTTTGGCTTATTACTCATTTCGAGGCAGTATCTAATACAGTCAATCGTGTGGTTGTTAAGGTCGATAGGTTGGTCTAATATACGTCCATCCTTATCTGTCTTCCATTTGTACTCCTTGAACTCGTTAATTACGTTCTCACTACTCTTTGTAATATAAACCTTATGTCGTTTAATTAAATCTATTCCGTGTAGGATTGTATTCTTAATTACGGGTTTTGCGTTTATTCGTTTTCTCTTTAGGTCCATAATGATTTCAGGTCTGGCATTATCGAACCATAAGTCATCAGATAAATTGATACCTAATCCTTGTAATCTGTAGGAGAGGTCATCAGCGGTTAGTCCTCGTGAGTAGAGTAATTCCTTTATGTAAATGGAATCACCTATGATTCTACATTCTACCACTGCTGTTGGGTCGTTGTAACCAGGGTCACAGGAACGGATGAGAATACCCCCATCAAAGGGGTATTCCTCATCTTCAATTATAGTATACTTGGAAAACACTGAATTCGTTGCTATACCTCTTTCTCCTAAACCAAACACCTTCCATAGGTTGTCGTCCTTATCCTTGAGTGATTCAATCTCTTTTACAATCTCATCCGTTAAGAATGGGTTTTCTTTATACGTTGATTTGTGAAAGAATACATCCTCTTCTTGTTCTATTAAGTCGTAGATGTATGAGTATAAGTCAGAGGGGTTATAGTCCAATATAATCTGTTCAGTTGTTCTGATTGCCAGTTGGACATACTCATCTCTGGTTATTTCATTTGCCTCATTCACGAAGAGCAACTCACGTTTTCTACCACGTAGTTTCTGTTCCTCGTCAGTTGAGAACCATTCTATTACAGACCCATTTGGTAATTCAAAATACCCTTCCTGTTTTTTCCATCTTGAATCCAAATATAAATCCATGTTCATTAGGATTTCTTTGAGGTCTCTTAATACAGAACCCTTTAAGGCTGGTAATGTTTTCCTGACGATAGAGAGAGTTTTATTGGGGTTTTGGAGTAAGTATACCACCAACCATATTAGAATGTTGTAGGTCTTACCAGAACGAGCACTCCCTTGAAATATCAACAGTCGTCTATCCTTATTATTCTCGAGATGTTGAAATATTTCAGTTGTCTGTATTCTCATCCTTCTTTGGTTGTATCACCTCTATGATTATGCCTTGGTCAGGTTTTATTGACTGACCATCACTCTTGATATCATAATCCTTTTTATCTGACCACCTATTGTTAAACATGTTTCTCATCATTAGTGACCAGTGATTGGAGTTGATGGACTTTGAGTTTCCATCAACCCATTGTTTTCTTGCTATTTCTACCCACCATTCCTCTGAAAGTTTCTTCGCATTGTTAACGGCTTTCAGATATTCTGGTGAACGTTCCATTAGACGTTGGTGAGTATTCCAAGAAATGTCCATGTAATTAACGATTGAAACCTCGGCTTTACCTTGTCTTCCAATATCCAAAATATCCTCGTACCACGTCTCTGGTATCCTTCCTCGTTGAACCAGTAGTTCTATGGTGAATGGTTTTTTACCTCTTGTATTTCCTTCCATATAAATCTATTCCTGATAGTATTTGGTTTATGGCATCTTGTAGACCTGGTGTCCCTGATGCCTTTGGATACAATAGTGAATAGGTATTCATTATTTCAATCTTATCCAAGTCGTTATATTCATCAATCGTTTTCACGTTGATGATGGTATCTCTAACTTGAATTGCTTGTTCTATATAATCCTTGTTATTTAAGTTGTTGAGAGTTCCCCCTCCTCGTTTACAATTACACCCTGCCATCTTTAATTACTTCTATTATTGCTTCTTTTATTTTTGTGAATGCTTCTGCTTGTTCATATTTCTCTTGGAATACATACCCTTCGATTAGTGAGTTAATATGTTCTAAAATGGCTATGGTATCCATCCCCATATCATAACACGCACTGATATACGACTCTGACAATTCTGACAGTAGGTCATCTTTCTCTTCATCCGTTTTGGTGAAGTAATCAGTAAAGTATGTATTCAGGTCCATAATCATAAATATAAAATGATTTCATTTATTTGTAATCAAAAAAAACCCCTGTTTTATCAGGGGATAAAACCCATTGGGAGCAGTAATGGATTTTTAATGAGTAATCAAAAAAAGAGAGGGGGAAAAGTAATTAAAAAAAATAAATCTGAAAATAGCGTAGAATAGCAATAAACCCCCTCTCTTAAATTAAATATATTAATTAAAATGATAGTTGGAAATAATATTGTATTCAATTATCTCCTCTAATGTTTCTTTTTCTTCATTGGTTAATTCATTTTCAAATATTTCTTGAAAAAATATTTGAAAATTATCAGTATCCCATTGTTTCATTTTTCTTTGGGTATGTTCCATATCATACCTGTTAAACCATCTTATTATTCTATTTGTCATAATGTGAATGCTTCGTTAATTGGTGTTTTTATTTTCATCTCACTTGGATTCCATGTTGCGTCGTATGAGCCATCTTTATTTCCAAATCTATTTTTTAATATTTTCAAATCGGCAGTATTTCTTGATTCTTGTTCAGGTGTTCTTGTTAAAGCAATAACCATACTGGCTTTTTGTAATTTACTGATTGAACCTGCTGCGTTAGATAGGTCTAATTCTTTATTTATACCACTACGATTGGATTGTACCGCACTCCATATTGCTATATTGTATTTTTGTGATAGATGTTCCAATTCGTTGATAATACCGATATCCCCTTGCCAATGTTCTTTCGTTTGAACATTACTGATAATACAGTCCACATAATCGATAACTACTACATCAGGAATAAAGTCCTGATTTATCTGGTCTTTGATTAGTTCTTCAATATCTTTGGTTGTAGTCATATTTGAAGCCATTTTAATAATTTTAAGGTTTGCTGTGGTCTTTCCCTTTTTTAATTGCTCTTCCGTTGGGTTATCTAATTTCTTTCTGTGATTAATAATATAATTGTCTATATTCCCCTCAAATACCAAATGTAATGTCTTGTATCCACCTAACATAAAATTGTTTGCTATATAGGTTAAGAATACTGATTTACCTACACCAGTCGATGCCATTAACAATCCGATTTCACCTTTGGATATTCCGTATTTATCAATTAGTTCCAATTTCGTTGGAATTGTCTTTCTGTCCTGATTTTCGATTTCATCCCAAATATATTTCATTTCCCATTTCTTATTTTTCTGCTCAATTTCAGCAATTTCATCTACAGTTTTTTTAATACTGTTTTCATCCATTTTATCAGGATTCAATTTCAAAGAGGATATTTTATTATCCTTTAATCGCTTAATTAAATTGTCTGTAATGAACTGAATTTGGTCTTCTGATAACTCTATACTTCTGATAATAAAAAGTTGGTCTAATATCATTTTAGATATCTTCTCGTTACCCTGCTCATCCTTTATTATCTCTTCAATAAATTGAAAATTGGGAATATTATCATATTTGTGATAATATTCCAAAATAACTTTGAAGATGTATTTTACATACTTATTCTGAAACAAATCCGTTGTTATATAGTTTCTGTTATCTCTATATAACTTTGGATTGTTTACAATCGCATTGATAATTGAATTATCAAAATCACTAATTATTTTATTCTCCCTCATAATTAAAATATAATTCTTTATTTTTTAGTAGTCAAATTGACCTGTTGGAAAATTTTTCTATTTACTTTTTTTAATTTTGAAATTATACTCCAGTATAGCAGTTCCAGTTTACAGTAATATTTCAGTTGTCATCTGATAAAGGTTCAAAAAACCTTGAGGGTTTTTTTGAACCTTACAGTATATACTAGTTCTAGTACTAGTTCTGCTATACTGGGTAAATTTCATCATTCGATGTATCCCCAACGTGCGTTTGGATGGTCTGGTTCCGTTAACCCTTTGCGAATCTTTCTGATGTGTGCCGCTGACACATCATAATCTTTAGCGATAGAGTAAGATGATTCACCATCTCTCAATCGTTTTTTAATACTTCTAATAGTTTTTACTCCTAATAATTTAATTTTTCCCATAACTTTTTATATTTGATTTTAGTAGGTCCTCCCGAACCTAATTAATATATAGTGGTAAAAAACAAAAAGTCAAATATTTATTGGTAATGGCAAAGAAAAAAGAATTTGAATCGTATCTCTCAAGGAGAATGTGGACAGAAGACGGTGTGGTGTACTTCTGTCGTATCTGTGGTGACTACCTACCTGAAGACCAGTTCTACAAAAGGAATGACACCCCTTTTAAGATTGACAGTAGGTGTAAGATACATTATTCTAAAAAAGACCCTGATGATGATGGTTCAATGGATTACATCAAGTTTGATGCTCTAACAGAGGATGACTTTATAGATACACAGATTACATTAGAGAAAATGGGATATAAGATAGGAAAAGAACATCCAACGGTCCATGAACAATTTATGATAAAATATAATTTAACTGGAGATACAAATGAGAGGTAAGTATCCTGATGACATATTCGAGAAAGGTAACCATTCAAGGTATTGTAAGATATGTTCAGATTTTCATGACATATCTGAATTTTACAAATTGAAGGACGGTAACTTTACACGATACTGTAGAACACAATACCGAGCAGAGAGAAAGGATGTACAGCCCTTTGGTCTTCAAGATGTTGAAAACCAAAATGACCGTGAAGAAGCAGAACGTATTTTAACCGCTCTGGGTTACGAACTATATAATGAGGACAATCCTATCCACGAACAATTTGAAAGACGAATAGAGAGGAAGTATGGACGTTTCTGACCTTATTTCTTACCAAAGTACTCAAGGGTTGTAAATCCTAACCCTGAACCACAGAATATTAACATACCATTCCATACGTATTCCTTCATAGGAATGTCGAAAAAGACATTTGCGATAAAGGCAATGGATATCAATACGAATGATGATAAGGTGATGAATCTCTTTGATGAGATTTCATCGTTCACACCAGACAATAATTTCTTAAAAAATTCTTTCATAGTATTTGTATTTCTCATAAATATGTCGTTTCTTTGTGTAACAATGAAAGAAAAACAGAACAATATGAAACAAGTAATCGTAACCAAAGAAGACACAGATGTATATGCCTTGGCTAAAATCTTAAATGAGGAACAAATCCAAGCACTTATCAGTACCCTATGTATGATGGATAAAGTTTGTATCCCTCAATACTATGTTAATGACGACCAAGCCCGTTACTACGGATTTGAGGATTTAGAGGATATGAACAAGAGAACTGACCATTATTATCAACATATAGATAATGATATGTTTCTTTTGGCAGAGTCAAACTAATTCCCTATATTTGTATCACAATGAAAGAAAAACAGAACAATATGACAGAGACAATCACATCACTTAACTACGGACAACATATTCTATTTGGATTTATTTCAACATCAATTCATGCTCAACGAGGTGAATCACTTACTGTTGAAGAATTAGTTGATATCGCAATAATTGTTGAATATTTAACAGATTTAGAACTCTATAATTACATAGAGACAGATTGTCCTGATATTCAAATTATGATGAACCCTGCGGAAGCATTCAATATCTTTTGTGAATGGTATGAAGAAAACAAAAATTATTTTGAAGATTTTTTGGCAGAGTAAAAACTAATCCCTATATTTGTATCACATTAAACAACAGAACTATTATGACACTAATTAAAAAAATCAAACAACTAAAAAACGAACAATTCCAACTTTCAAACGGACATTTTGATATTGAACTTTATTCATGTGGATGTTGTGGTGACCCGATGTTAGTAATGGGAATGTCAGGAGAAGATGTTGCCATCTTCAACGGTGACATCTCTACATTAAAAGGTATGAAGGCAGCGACTGCTGTGATGAATGCCTACATGAATCACAAGGATATGACTGTGACAAACTTTGTAGATTTCCTTCACATGTTATTGAAACAATCCAAAAATAATTTGGTAGAATCCAAATAAGTACCTATTGGTAAATCTTAAAAAGAAAAGGAAGGACGGGACAAACATATATGTATTAAACGTGAGAGTAGAAGAATAAAGTCCCGTGTTCTTTGAAATCACACATTAAAAAAAAGGGTAAAACCGAAAGTAAAATTATGACAAATTATTTCAGTCAAACGGAAAGAACGGAAATGGTGGTTTACAGAACCAGAAACTATAGTCAGTTTAAGACCATCAGTTCCAACAGAGAACTTGTTCAATCACACCTTGAACAGTTAAAAATGAGTATTAAAAACAAAGGTCAATACACACCTATTATTGTTAAAAATAATGGAGAAGTAGTTGAAGGACAACACAGGTTACAAGTATGTAAAGACCTTCAAATTCCCGTACTATACTTGGTACGTGATTTAGACATCAGTGACATCAGTGAGATGAACAGTAAAAGTAGAAACTGGAAAAACAGTGATTATTTACGTCACTGGGCAAAACGTGGTTACACACCATATATGCGTCTATTAGAAATTCAAAAGGCTAATCAGGACTTGGGTATCGAAGTATCTAACTATGTTATTATCTTTGGTAATGATGGTCAAAAATCATTAGAAAACTTTAAGAATGGTCAATTCAAACTACAGTACGAAGATAGAGGTTTATCTGTTTTACGTATCTATAGAAAGATAAAATCATACTATGAAGGTAATCCTAACAACGTATTCTTTAGAGCACTTGCTCACCTTGCGATGTTAGAGAAAGAAGGTAAGTTTAACATAGAACGTTTTATCAAAAAACTAAAACGTAGAACCTTACCAAAACTACAAGGTGTTTTACGTGACTACTTGTATGAGATGGAAAAGATTTACAATTTGAATGAACGTGCTAACTATGTTCGTTTGGATAGTAAACTTAATGGACGAGCAAAAAAATAAACTTTTCTGTTGTGAAAATGTTATGGGGGATTTGACAATCCCCCTTTCATTTTCTATAATTTAGATATGGGAGCAAGTAAGAAAGAATATCAAAAAAGTATACCGATTTTCTATCATCAACAGAAAGATATGAAAGAAGAATTGGAGAGGATTTGTTTCAATAAAAACAAATCCAACAAAGATAAAAAATAAAAACCACTATTTTACTTAAAATGTTCTGTTGTATCAATAAAAAAGGGAGTTAGTGGTCTCCCTTTTTTTTGTTATTAAAACGGTCTAAAATTCTCATCACATTTAACATTAGACCAGTAATAAGTAGTAAGATGGTTATCTCCCCCTGAAATTGCATGAGGTATGAAAATACGCCAGCAAAACTCACTGAATTGGCAACTGTATCTTTTTCCATTTCTTTAAGAATTTGACGTGTGTCCATACCAAGTAGGGAAACCACTGTCTCCACATAAATAACCCATATCGTTATATCCCTTTTTACGAGAATAATAATAACCGGTACCAGGTAGTGTTATGTTCGATGAGAACGCTGTTTTCGTCTCTGGTGGTAGTTGACCATCATTAAGGTTTCCATTGTTGTATTCAGGGTATAATCCTGAACGGAAGATTAGATGTCTACGTAATAAGTTATCAGAAAACTCCGCTTGGTCCTTGGCATTTTGTTTAAGGAATTGGAATGTCTTAAAGTCGATTGAGTTACCCTGTTCTGAACGGTTCTGTACCAATCCTACAGACATGAATTTAACCATAAAGTTATCCAATGCCATGTAGTAAGAATAGTTAACAAGAGCCGGTTGAATGTAAGTATCCAATAATGTCTTGTAGTTTGAATTTACACCGAGTTGAATATCACCAGTGGAAATCAAATCTAACATTTTATTGTATAGGTTTGTCCCCAACGTCTCCTGAATCTGAATCTGTTGAGATGTCAGAATACAGTATCGTAGTTCATTCGTTTGGACGTTGTCGTTGATTGCCGTATAGGTTTTCAACACGTCCTCTGATATCATCATTATGTTGTTCATAGTAATCTATTTTGTTCAATAATCAGTGATACCTCCTCATCGGTATGTATCAACTGAATTAATGGCTCCAATTCTCTGTTTAAGAATTTCTGTGTTGGAATAATTGAGGTGTTCATAAAAATGTTGAACGCCGTTTCCAACTGGTCTGCCGATGATGAAAATCCTGTTCTTGCTGGTAATCCGATTATCGATGGGTCAGGTATATTGTGACCTGCTAATATCTGATGTTGTACCAACTCGAATACTTCTTGATAGAATCCTTGTTGTAGGTTTGATTGAATTTGTGTGATATCAGGTTTTTCCGTCTGGTCACCATAACTCACAACGACCCTACCTGCCTTATCACTTCCCACATATCTGTCCTCTATGCTTCTTAAAATTTGATTCTGCTCAACTTCTGAATC
>Ga0208899_1001720_pt1 | contig 15223 bp, 16 predicted proteins | sample VirMetDEL_Nov_24_FD_184518 | JGI IMG/M metagenome (GOLD analysis project Ga0208899, IMG submission 184518) | Aqueous microbial communities from the Delaware River and Bay under freshwater to marine salinity gradient to study organic matter... | ecosystem: Environmental > Aquatic > Marine >... | reverse complement strand
CGAACAAGTGCGATCAATACTGGATTCCAGTTAGCAACGTTACCTGTTGCGTTAGCAGGTGCTGCTTCAAGCAGACCTTCTTCACGCAGTGCAATTTCTTGGTTTTCTAGAACAGCAGCTGTTACTGCTCTCCGGTGCGCGTCTTTAATTGAACCAGCTGACTCTTCGTTCAGTACTGGTGCCCATTTTTCGACGAGCCGATCGTATGATACTGTATTTTGCATCGTTTCCGAGCTCCTTAGTTTTTGGTTTGTCTCTTAATGGCAGAGAGATACTGATTCATTGAGTCTGAAGATTCGACTTCAAAAGCGTCTTCTTCATCTACGATTTCTTCAGTAACTGCTGCGGCCTTCTTGTTGAAATAAGATTCTTTTACAGTGTTTACCTTTTCGGCGAAAGTAACTTCGTCGTCAAAGTCTACGTCTGCAACAAGACTCTTGAGCTTGTCAATTTGAGTCTCTGCAAGATCACGTGTTGCTTCACGAATGATAGCTTCACGCTTGTAACCTTCCAGTTCCTCTGCCATTTCGATGGCTTTACCAGTCTGATTATTGAGTTTCTCTTCGAGTTCCTCAACTTCAGATGCTAGTTCATCGACTAGGTCGACCTTAGACTCAGGTACTTCGATATATGATTCTGTGAACAAATCTTTCAGATTAGTCATAAACTTCTCTGCAATTTCTGTACGCAGTCCAGATTCGATAGCAACTTTATTGTCTTCGATCCACTGTTCGACTACATAGTTCAGGTATGAATCTACCTTTTCTACGAGATCTTCTTTAGTCGTCTTGATTTCCTCAGAAAGTTCTTCTTCGTACTTTGCTTCAAGACGATCAATCTCTTCAGACAGCTTTGATTTAATTGCTGCTTCAAAGATTGTTTCAGCTTTTGCTTTAAACTCTTCGGACAGTGTTGCTTCTTCATTAACCAAAGCATTCAGATCTGCTGAAAAATCTGCTTGATAGTGAATGTCTTGCTTTTCAGCAATTGCTTCACCTTCAAACTGATCTTCATCTAGATCATCAGACATCATCTTGCCGTATGCAGCCATGAGTTGGTCCTTTTTCATACCATTCATTTTACCGTACATTGCGTTGATCATGCCAGCTTTTGTCTTTGGCATTGGTTCCTGCATAGTGTTATCTGTTCCACGCTTTTTAGCACTTGGACCAGAATCACCAGCATCATCTACAGAAGCGACCGATTGGGCTTCAGCATTTTTTGGATCGTGAGTGTTTGCTTCCACAACTTCGTTCGTTACTTCGTCGTGGAGTTCAACATCATGATCTTCAATGATTTGATTATCAGTCATTATTGACTCCTTGTTATTTAGATTTAAGTAACGAGAGGAAATTCTTAAACTCACGAACCTGTGTCTCATAGAGCTCGGTACGTGGAGCCTTCTTAATTTCAGTCTCCATCTTTTCAATAGTTTGTGCTTCAATTATGCCGTTATTCCATATCCATTCTACGCCTTCCATGATCCCATTAACAAATGCGCCAGGAGCAGATGGATCTTGAACAATGTCAATAGCATTGAGTAGAAAATCTTCTTTTACTACCATAGCGCCATTTTGTTGCATCAAACTTCCCATACCACGAGTCGAAACGCCTAGTCCTACACCACCGTCGAGCAAACCTTGTACGATCATACCCATTGGAGTTTCTAGGATTGTGGCTCTTCCCATAACATCGTTGCCCTTGAATTCAAGTTTATCGATCTTATGTGAAACTTTATCTAAGTTTACCGTCGGACCTTCTGGGTGATTCAATTCACCAACTGCCCGACCTTTAGAAACTTGTGTATCGACATATCTACCAACTGCGCTTTCCATTGTTGCTTTTGGATAGATACGTCCATTTCTATTTTTTTGATCAGCTTGAGCAAAAATACCTTCAATGATGTACTTCTTGCTACCGTCTTTTTTAGCTTCGGTGATCACTTCAAGATGTGAATCATTAAATTCTGCAATGAGTTTCATTTGCTCAACCTTTATACTGTTTCACGAATTCGAGTCCGGCGCTTTCAGCTTCTTTCTGATTGCGATAAGCATCAAGACGATCCCCATCCACATACGTAATAAAGCGACCTTGATCTTTATGTACCATGATAGAAATACCTTTAACTTTCTTATCATAGACTTTTTGACCTTTTGGCTCTCGACCAGCTAGTTCTCTAATTTGTGAAAATCTTTTCATTTTAATCCTTGTATATTATTTATAATAATATTACTTTCTACTGAAAGAAAATTATTCTTCTTCATTCTCTTCTTCTTCAGGCTCGCCCTCTGCTTCAAAGTCAAGATCGAGCTGGTCATCACCGTCCTCATCCCCCACGGTGTCTTCATCGTTTTCAGCATCAGCTTCTACTCCATTGTAGATTTGGTCTGCAAGACGAATTTTTTCTTGATCTAAAGCATCACCAATTTTGGCTTGCATCAAATTGCCGAATACTTTATTCGCATTGTTGTAATCTTTATCTAGAGCATGCTGTACAAGATCTGCAAAAGAATCATTTTTTACTGCTGCTTCTTCAGACATATTATTGTTCCTCGTCATTTTGTTGTTCATCTCCACTTTCATCAGAAGATTGTTGTGCTACTTGCGCAATATCATCATCTGTAAATTGTAAAACATTTTTCATAACCCATTCTTGTGAGAAATACTGACCAACATAGTTATTCACAGTATCAAGGGTTGCAATTCTTTCACGAAGTATTTCCATTTCCTTTAGTTCCGTGAAATAATTGTCTTTAATATAGTCAACTGCTATATCATTCTTCATATTGCTCCAGTCTTCTTCGGTAATAATACCTTTCAACTGAAGCTGCACTTTTAAGATATCAAGGAATAATGATGAAAACCTTGATCTTAATCGACCAATAAACTTTTGAAATTTAAGCTCATCGCGATTAATTTCTGTAGATCTACCTAAACTAAATTGTTGTTCTTGCTCTAATCTATTAATAGGAACATTGAGCGATCGGTATAATCTTTTTTGAAAGTATACAATGTCGTCGATCTGTCCTAAATTTTCGCCACCGGGTAGTGTAGAAATTTCTGTGCCTCTACCACCTTCACGCCTTGGTAGCCAAAAATCTTCGAGCATTGACTGATGTTTACGATCATCTTTAATTTCACCGGTTGATGAATCGTATACAAGTTTATTCCTGTAACGAGTCATGATATCTTTCATATATTGTTCGGCTTTACCGCGTGGCAAATTACCTACATCGATATAAAAGATACGTCTTTCGGGAGCACGTGCTAAGCGATAGATGACTAAAGAGTCTTCCATCATTCTCAATTGATTGAGGGGCTTAAGTGCTTTATGTAAATAAGATAAGACTTTTTTACGGCCCTCATCGAGTAAACCCGATGTTACATAAGAAACTGAATCTAGACTTAATTTAACACCGCTTCCAGTTTGTTGGATCGATGCACCAGATTGTGGTTTGTCTTGATAAATGTAATACTCGTCAACCTTCTCAATGACTTGAGCATTCGTCAATGGATCTTTTTTCTTTTTGACTTGCTTTACTTTTCTAATTTTTGCAGAGTCAATTGGACGTATTTCTTGAATACCCGCTTTCAAATTTGATTCATTTACCACTAGATGATGGTATAGTCTTCCATCAACATACCAACGTCTAAAAATATCATGTCCTAGCTCGTTAAATCCTAGCATAGAAATAACATTATCGAATTCATTTTTTATTTGTTTTTTGATGCTATCACTAACTTTTAGATTATCCATATAGATATGGATGCTTTGACCTTCTTCATTAGAAGAAATTGACTCATTTGTAATGTCTTCGATAGCTGCATCAACTTCCGGATGCATTGAAACGCCTCGGTATTTCATAATGAGTTGATAATTGTCTTTCGAGTCATCACCGTCAATATTGATATATTGGCCATAGTGACTACCTGATGCTGTTACATAACCAGCACCGTCATCATCTCTTGCAGGAACGATAGAGGGCAATTTTTTAGGATCTTCATCCTTTTGTCTCTTTATCTCAAATCCAAATAATCTAATTCCTTTTTCTTCGGCCATTTAAATTTCCTTTTGTATAATGAGAGCGGAGAAACTAATCCCTCCGCTCCCTATTATCTATACTACCCGTCAGTGGTGTCTGATACCCAGTACTGATACTGCCATGTGCATGTAAATCTTTCGATTGTATCAGTATCTCCATAACTCAGATCGATAGGTGAGAGCTCTATTGGGAAAGCGTCACGGAAAGTGTAACTCTTAATTACGCTTTCATCTCTATCAAACTGATCTACTTTCAGATCTGCAAAGTAAAGTTCTGGATTCTGGATACCACCTGCATCTGCATGATTTGCAATTGCATTCATCCATTTTTCCAGTTCATTACGAATCTTGAAATCCGTATCATTGATAATAGTGGTTGTCCAAACATCAAATGTTCGGTCTCCAGCCATTTTTAATGTACGACCACGAAACGGAATCACGATTGAACCAATTGTTGATCCCGGAAGTTGAGCTGCTTCACACATGAATGAAGCAAAATCAATATCAAGATTCACTCCAAGCCCACCACGTGGATTTGCAAGCGTCACCTGAAAGAGGTTACCGCGAGCACCGCCACCAGCGAGTCTTGCCTTAAATTCGTCTACGCTACCAAGTGCCATAACTTACCTCCTATACGCCGCTTGAGCCAACGACTTCTTCAAAGTCGACACCGGTTCTAACAGCTACGAAGTTCAATGTGACGTAGTTAATCGAGCGGGCCGGTTTGATGAAGATGTTAGCGATGAATTCATTGCGATCGATAACTGCCGCAGTATTGACTGTTTCATCAGCCACAATACGGAAGTCTGTAATACCACGCCGACCTTTAACATCTCTCAGTACTGGTTCGATAACATTGACAAACTCAGCTCTTGTGAATTCATCGTTAAACTCGAATAGTACGTTCTGAGCTGCACGTGAAATTGCTCTTTCAAGAACAAGGAATAACCGACGTACATTGATACGATCAAATGCAGATGGCCGGCTTAATCTTGTCTTGTCACCAAACAACTGAAGACCCGTTCCAGCGACATTAACGATTGGGTTAACGCCGGCTTTATACAAAGAGTCTCTATTAGTTTTACTTGGGTTATAGTCAATTGACGTTACACCGAGATAATTACCACGTCTATTGCCAGCTGGTGAGAACCAAGGGGCGGACACTCTATCTGTTTCTGCCATTAAACCGGCAGTAGAAGATGAAGCAGGAATCTGAATGTATTGATCGTTGTACTTATCGTAAACTTTCAAGTAATTACCATCAACTACCAAGTATGAAGAATTTGTGAAAGTACCGATTGTGGTTGTGAGGTTTGTAGTAATAGTTGCTTCATTCGTAAGATTTACAATATCATTACGTGCAGGAGATGCAGTAACAACACAATCTTTACGAGTTGTACCAGCAATTGAAACTAGATCGTTCACAACAGTGGTTTGATCTACACGAGTTACCATACCCGGTGCAATCAAAAAGTCGACTTCTACTGTTTCTTTATCTTCGAAAAGATCAAAGCCTGAAGCAAATTTTGCAGTATTAAGAGCAGATGTATCTACACCTGAATCAAAAGCAAAGTTAACTGTTGCTTCATTGCCTGTTCCTAAGAATGTTTTTGCAGTACCCGCAGTTGTTGCAGTTCCAGCATTACCAGAAACAGTAAAGTCAGAATCAAATCCAATCATGTGGATGTAATTTGATCTTTCGTTGATTACATTAACTGCATAGTTATTTTGTCCAAAATCACCTTTTGCATCGGACGCAACAGAAACATATGGGAAAGTTTCGAGAACTGATCCAGCTGTTCCAGTGAATGAACCGTTAACGTCTATAACTGCGACGTGGATTTCATCATTTGAACCATTGCGATTTGATGCATATGATGAAGTACCCGGAGCTGCATCAAAAGATGATTTATAAGCCCATCCAGCAAATGCTGAATCACTTATAGATGGTGGACAGATTGAAACTCTGAGTGAATTACCCAGCGCACCTGGGTATCGTGCGACAAATGTGTATTTGTCTGAATCAAGCGATGCTTGCTGAGTATCGAAATTTGATTTATTTTTTACAACTGGATTTGTCAAAGCGCCTTTATTGTAAGAAGCAGTTTGACCTGTTGTAGATGAAGCATTTGCTCCGTTGGAGTCCGCCATACGAACAACTTGAAGAGAATTCGAATAACGCAAAAAATATGCAGCATTATGGAAATCAACAGTGTTTGTTGTGTTTGGTGTGGCAAATGTGTCTACTAAGCCTTGTTCATTGGCTACGAGTACTCTTTGCTCGACAGGACCCCATCTAAAATTGCCTACAATTGCGCCAGTAGAAGTTTGTACGTTTGGCACTCCGCCAGTGGTATCAATTTCTTTAACGACAACCGCAGGAGATTCTGATGGTGTAAAAAGTGCCATTTTTTTATCCTTCTCGGTTTATACTGATATGAAACATTATACGAAGATTTATCAACTATCGATAGTATTTATAATATTTTTAATTTACATCAAATTCTATGACCCAGCCGGGTCTTTCATATGAAACATTATACGAAGATTTATCAACTATCGATAGTATTTATAATATTTTTAATTTACATCAAATTCTATGACCCAGCCGGGTCTTTCAATCTCGTTATCGATATATTGTGATCCATCATCGACAAACCCAAAAGGTACTATATCATCTTCAATTTGTTTCATTTTTTGTTCAAATATCATTTGTTTCAAATCGATATCTGTCATGTCTCCAAAATATTGAGTAGATGCAAAATAACCAAACATCACTAGATTCATCATTAAATCATCGTGGTTCCCATCTGAGGCTTCATAAGATTGCCCCTTTGCAACGAACGTAGACACTTCGAGAATCGTGTTTTCGTCAACAATATTAATCTTACTATTTTCGAGTAAATCTTTAACTGCAGAGCAACCGAGTCTTTTAACTTTTCGTGTCATCAAAATGCCGATTGAATTTGATTTTACCGAAGATTCAACGTGCACATTTTCATATTCTAAATCGTGGTATAATCCATTGCAAACCACAGAACCCTGATCATTTGATTCAATAACAACATAAGCGTTATTGTAGACTTTCGCATACTTATATATAATGTTAGGGAAGAGAATAGGCGAGATAGTGTTATTGCGATATACAGCAACCTGTGCAAATGAGATAGTGTTATTGCGATATACAGCAACCTGTGCAAATGGGGACACGCTAATATCGATCAAATTAAATGTAGAATAGTCCTGTCCTCTTCCCTTGCTTACATCAACAGCCATAACATATTCATGATCTTTCATCGGTTCTTTGTAAATTAAGAGATCACCACCTTCTAAATTCCTAATAGGATTCTGCGCTCGCATTGACATGAGAGTTTCGGCATTAATGAGTGTATCGCCTGTTCCAAAGAACGTATTCCCAAACTCTTGATCAAATTGAAGTTGACTAGTATTTGAAATAGTCTGCTTTTTCCATTCTTCGTCTCGTCCCGGTACATTCCACCAATCAACACGAAATGATTTAAATTCATTTACGTTCTGTATTGCACCTTCCCATAGCTTATAAAACATATTTCCGATACCGTTAGCAGTCGAAGTAACGATAATCTTTGTATCAGTACCAGCAGAAACAACTGGGTATGTAGATGTATAGAATTCTGCAGCTCTTTCTACAAATGCAAACTCATCTAAGTAGAGGAGGTTGACTGACATACCCCGTATAGAGCTGCCAGAAGTAGCAGCAGCGATAACGCGTGAGTTATTGCTAAACTCCAATGAACCTTTATTAAGAGCTTTCGAACCCGGTTGTAAAAAGAACGGAATGTTTTCCAGCATGAGCGTGATACGAGATAACATTTCCCGAGCAGTCGCCCCTTTATTCGCAAGAATCGCAACTGTTTTTTCCGAGTGGAAGAGTGCATACCAGAGGAGGTATGCACATGCCGAGATTGATTTTCCGGATTGCCGACAAGCGAGAACAATATTATACCGATGCTCATTGAAATGCTCAAACATTTGTTTTTGATATGGGTATAGCTTAAATGGAACTAACCCTTTATCAAGTGATATTACTTTTATATATTTTTCTGAAAAGTACACTGGATCATCCATGCACTTTTTATATTCTAGTAGTAAGTCCGGAGTCCAGTTTTGTTGAACACCATCACGCTTGACATTATGATTCCCTAAGTAGCTTTGATTCATCATCTGGTTCAACATCAATTACTTCGCCCTTTGTCATCATTTTTTGTAATTCTGCGGTAGTTAGAAAAAAGTTATTCTGCTGGTTTTCGACTTGTTTCACTATTTCTTTTTGGTCTAAATCTTTTTTCTTTTTGTTTAAGTCCATTAGTCTGTCATTGACGTCTGATATATTTTTAATCATACCCGAAAGAACTTCAAATGCTCGTGGATGCTCAGATTCTCGAGCAACATTTACCATATCTTCGAGAGCATCTTTGCCTTTTTCTATAAGTTCATAATATGTATCTCGAGAATATTCGTAATCTGTCTTTTGATTATCTGTAGTCTGAGTCTGCGTCGTAGAATGTTTCTGTAAATCCGAAGTCACTGTCTGCTAATCCTATAGTTGATAATGGATTGGGATTGATTTGAATTGTTTCGATTCTTACGTCTGAATCTGCTGTTCCTGACCCAATTTCGAATATGCGAGCATTCGCTTGACGAACAACATTTGACGTACCAATTGATCCATAATATTGAACTCTCATTTCAAAATCGAGAGTGTAGATAATTGTTCTTCGAGCTCCAACTTCTCCTTCGAAATCATCGGTAAACCCTACACCTGCAATACTGATAGGAATATCTTCTCTATAATTTGGATACTCGTCTTTCAGCGGAATCATTGTTACTGTGTACTGAGGATTAAAGGTAGGAAGAATTTGCTCTACCATTTGCAACGCATCGTCTTGCGACTTTGCGTATATATTTAACTGGAATGCTAAGATATACGGGACTCCAGTAAAAAGCTTTTGCCTAGAAGTTGATGATTGACCGCCTTGGATATTATTTAATTTTGATAGTTGACGAGTCGTATCGTATGCCATACTTGTAATTTCAAAAGACATGCGAGGAAGCTTAAGCGCCACTTTAGTATCTGTGTCTAGATTAGGATTCTCACGAATTCTTTCGAGATACTTTGACTTAGGAGCATATGATAAAGGCACTTTGATTTGACTAATACCAGCACCACTACTATTTTTGCGCAAGACATAGATATTGTTGAACAATCTACCGAAAGTTGCAACACATTTTCTTGTCTTTTCGTGATAAAAGTGAGTACCAAACATTAGCTTTTATAAATTTCCTGTAAGTGATCTTCAAATTGTTCTACTTTGTCTAATCGATTAGGCCAAAGAATATAATCTTTTTCAGGATTCTTCTTTAAATTATTTAAAAGAGGAATAATTGCATTATATAATCTATCTATTTTATCTTGAGTTGCAGATGCAGTTTGTTCTACATTCGCAGCTTGAGTTGTAGCTTTTTGAACAGCTTCGAGCTCATGCTCATCAACTGCAGTAAAGCCAAAATCAAAAATATCGTCTGACATTAACTTGGTTCTCCAAACGGATTATCTTCTGTAAAGTCAAGGAAATCGTCGGCTATACTACCAAACTCATCATTTTGTTCGTTGTTTGAAAGAGTATTATCTTCAGTTACGGATAACACTTTCCGTGTATATGTAATTGGATCTAGTGCACTAAATCTACCGAATGTAATATCTCTACCTGACACATACGTATGGTATTTTCCGTCAGAAGCTCCTACATGGGCTAAATACAGTATACCGTCAGAATCTGAATATTTAACGATTTCACTATTAATCGTTACTCCACTTGAAAGTGTTTGTGTAGCGGTATCACCTTTCTTAACATTTGTTCCAGCCGGCTTTGATATGGTCACAGTCGGTGCAGTAACATAGCCACCTCCTGAATCAGTAATAGTTATACTGCTGATTGCACCAGAATCAGTGAGAGTCGCGATCGCTGTCGCTCTATAGTCAGCAGCTGTACCTGTCGCAGAATCTATAGTTACATTTGGCGTTGTAAGATAAAAATCACCGCTATCAACAATTGTAATTGATGATATTCTTCCACCATTACCGCTGTCAACAGTTGCCAGAGCAGTTGCTCTAAAATCAGAAGGGCCACCTGTTGGTGAATCAAATGTAGCAGTTACTCCACTAAGATAATTTCCTTTATTTGTTATTGTAAAATTAGAAACAACATTGTTTGCAATGGTTGCAAGCACAACCGGAGTTAATAATTCAAATCCAAGATAATTTTCATTGCTATCTGTAAGTACAGGATCATACGGATTTCTATCTGAATCCGGTATATTATCCGGACCAAAGATCGGTGAATCGTTTTGATTCAATCTAATTGCGTCAAACATTACACCATTTACAGAAGAATCATTTACAAATCTTACTGTTGATTGAATTAAATTATCAATATTGGTTGGGCGATTATCAACATAGTCTACAATTTGTCCATCAATATACATTTTAACATCAACTGCTGCGCCATCAAAATCTCTAATGATCTGGACAAAATGCCAATCTTCTGGAGTTAATTGATCTCCACTTGATTGAATGCTCGATCCACTGACACCAGAAGCTTCTGACCACTTATAAATTAGATTTTGTTGGTTTATCTCAATCTGATTTTGCTCTCCGCTGGTATCATTTACTTGCGGAAACTTTAGAATATCTCCGACTAACGTGTCAGATGGTGTTTTAACCCAAAATTCTAAGATGTGATCATATTTTACATCAGCACCCGCAGAATCTTTATTTGAAAAATTAGTATAGTCAGAATCATTATAATTTTGATTTAATCTATACGAATACGTTCCATATTTTGCTGCACTAGTTTCCCAAGTCGTTGGAGGTGAGTGAGTGTAGTTTAATACAATCTCAGGTTCAATCACATAATATGATCCAGCATTAGATAAAGACAAACTGGAAATGCTTAATGGGAGTGATGCAGTAGCAGAATCTAGATTTACTGTTGCTGTTGCACTCTGAATTGCAGTAGTTGGTAAATCTATTGTCACGGTTGGCGTATTAGTGTAATAATAACCGCTGTCGGTTAGAGATATCGATAATACTTGAGTACCCTCAAGATTCAGCGATGCAACTGCAGTTGCCGATGCTGAATCCCCACCCGGCAAAGATATTGTTATTGTTGGAGCAGTGGCGTAGCCAAAACCAGAATCAGTAAGTGATATATTAGTAATTCCACTCATTATGATATACTCGCTGTAGCGGTTGCTGCTCTAACGCCTTTGACTGTAACCTTATATTGATAGGCACCATCTTCGACAGAATCGATACCAGCAATTCCAGTATCCATATCTTCACCCGTATATTCAAATAGCTGTGCACGAAGTTTATAAACATTGAGATTACCAATCTGGTAGAAAGGCATTTCATGTTCTACATGAGTTATTTGAAATAGCGACTTAGAGAGAGGAAGATAAACCAAATCTCCTTCGAAGGGGCGCGTTCCGTCAATTTCATTATCATATCTTGCGACTGTCTGTGACCATCTGCGCCGAGCCACAACAAAAGTGGCTTCATCTCTAATTTCAACTCCGAATCGAGTGAAAAGATCGCCTTCTCCATCAAATCCTTCGATGTTGTCAATATACATTTCGACTTTATATGCAGAATTAAAAGATGATTCGGCGTCATCACCGAAAATAGTATCTTCGTTAACTAAATCACGCGGAATATAATAAACATCTTGTCCATAAATCTTTAATGATTCTATAACAATGTTTTCATACAAATCGTGTTCGGATTTAACTTTGTCGGAAAAGTAAATATTTCTAGCCATATCATCCTACAAAAAAGTCAGCGGGCATTTCGTGCTCAAGTCTAATTTTTTCTTGTAATTCTTGAATTTCTGCTTGTGCATCATCATAAATTTGTCTACCGTTGATAACGACTCCGCCGGGAAGCTGCATTCCTTCGAACTTAATGAGATTCATACCCCATTGTAATTTAATTAAAGAAGTAGCGTATTGTTTTAACCACATGTCATTATAAATTGAAGTATGAGTATCCGGATTAATAATTTCATAAACTTCAGCTACAAGATACATTCCAGCTTTTATATCTCCGTCTTCAATATTTCCATGAATATAAAGACGATTTTGTCTTCGTACAAAATCTACGATTGGTGAACCATTTAATTTCATATCGAGCATTGACAAATACTGTTGCAATTGCTCGTAGTACGCAAGGTCTCCTGCCCAAGAAGTTAGATCCCAAATATCATTTAACGCCATTTGATATTTAATATCGAACATATTGCCAGTTTGTGCAAATGTCGAATCGATTTTAAACATTCTTGATACGTATTGTATATCTGTCGACAAAGTAATATATTTGTTAGTGATATCACTAGCAGTTAACTCATGCTTTAAATACCCGCGTTTTAAAGCATCAGAATGAAACTCCTGATAATACTGAATTGCTTCATCGATACGATCTTCGACTTGATCTTCGTCAACATTGACTTCGATTACTGGTTCACCCAGTCGTCTTTTGCAATAATCGACTAATGTTGCTCTTGAAGTTGGATTTGCCATTCTTTTATCTCTATACTGTTTGTCTTATTTATATGTTAAATTCAACCAAATTTTTAGTTATATAGCTTCTATTGTTACAAATGCGTCATGCCCTGAAAGTGAACCGGGATGTGTGGCTTCAGTATAAGTTGTCGATGTTTGATTTGTACCGCTATTATACGATCCTCCGCCGCCACCGTTACCTTGCGTGCTGCTAACGAAGGTACCAGCTCCTCCACCAGAAAATCCACCACCACCACCGCCATATCCAGTTGCAATTGCACTTCCGCCTCCGCCACCGAAACCACCGGATTCAAGTGATGTGTTAGATCTACCACCCCGAGCTCGATTTGCGGCAACATAACCAGTTCCTGTTAAATATCCATACCCGCACTGAGTAGTAGTACCCGGAGGATTTGTTGTTGTTCCGTTATTTCCAGTTCCCCCGCGGTCATAGAATCCACCACCTCCACCACCGACACCGCCACCGCCGCCATAGCCGCTTCCGCCACCTTTAGTCCTATCACCAAAAGAACCGGCTGTATAATTAGGAGCAGGCTGACCGTAAGTAAAACTGGGCCCATTAGACGAGTTTCCGCCAAATTGAGTACTTCGACCACTACCACCATGAGTTGAGGTGCCTCTACCAAAACGATTATCCGCTTCTGCTCCACCGCCACCACCGGCAACTACGTATATATCACTACTAGTGCTACCGTTTCGAGCAACAACAAAGGATCCACCGCCGCCACAAGCGCCACCGTATGCATCGGAACCGCTGTTGCGGTCACTACCAGCTTGACCTACTACTATTTCTAATATATCGCCTTTAGTTAAAGTAAACTCTCCAGATATCTCTGCACCTATACCACCAGTAAAGGCAGTAGTTCCAACGCTTCCGCCGGGAGCTCCTTTGGCCGTTATTCGATAACTGCCGGTTTCTGGGACTGTCCATAACTGCATTCCTTGAACAGTACTATCAACATCGAAATAATCAGTATTACTTAGCCATGTATAAGTTCCTGTATCATAATCTGAAGAAGCTAAAAGAGTACTTAAACTTGGCCCTGTATAACCAGTTTGACCGCCGTCAGTAAACGTGAATGAGCTAAACGAATACAGCGGTGGTAATGAGGTCACCTCCCAAAATACTCTTAGTGTACCTATTGTAGCTCCATACCTACCTAAAGCAAAGTTGAGTGTCGCTGTATCTAGCGTTACTTCTGGGCTGCGCAGCCATGATACTTTATATGGGAATCCGGGTGACGTTGTTTCAACATAAAGATAGTAACTTCCGGCATCAGCAAAGGCTAACCCAGTGCTGCCCGAAGATGTGCCACCAGTATGTCTATTCCATCGATTAGAAGCTATTCCAGACGTTAAAACAGAAGTAAATGATAAGCCTTGGTAAAACGTATCAGTGCGTGTTGTATCTGTAGAACCGTCCGTCGTTGTTTCGAAACTCTGACCGGTCGCTTCAAAGGAATAGTTATTAGAAGATCCTATATTGATATCATCTATTTGTATATCACCAGTAAAACTTGAACCAGATGTGTATTGAAAAACTAATCGTCCAGTGCTGCCAACATAAGGTGTAAAAGCTGAACTTAAATTCACTTGTTCATACGCACTAGTAGAATATTGACCGGTGCGAGTGTCAAGTACTGGGGACAATCCTAATGACACTCCGGCCGCCACTGGTAAAGGCGCACCTAAGATAGATCTTGTAAATCCAAACGGCATCAGAAATCCTTAGCTGAAGTCAGTAACGTAATTGGCCAGATAGTTTGCACCATCATACAACACAGTCATTACATCTGTTGTGTCAGTTGTCGACATAGTTTTATTACCGCCAGCAAACAGCATAGTTGAAGTAAGCGTCCTGCCAGTTCCATTTGTGTCAATGATCAAAGTGATTGATTGACCAGCCACAGGACTAGTAAATGCGCTAAAGGTTAAGTTATTATTTAATGTAATTTTTTGAATAGCACCATTAGTAAAATTAGGTGTGATTGTACCGCCAGTAGTTCCGAGATCGTATACAGTTTCTTCAACACCTTTGGCCTCTACATGACCAGAAATATCTGCAACTCCAGTGATTGCCACGCCAGTGCTTTGTGTAGATAGCTTTAAAACAGCATTATAATAAAGTAACACCCCAGCATCGTCTTGGATAACAATCCCATTTTCACTGGTTTTGGGAGAGATGTGAATGTCGCCGCCATCATCTCCATCAACATTATTTCGTATATATAAAGTGCCATCATTATTGTCGATATAAGCGTTAGTGCCGTCATGATAAATTTCTAAATCACCACCAGTACCACCAAATAATGCCTTGTTGTTTTGCCCAAAATCTATATCACTATCGCCAATGCGAGTATGTAACCTCACATAATCAGAATCAACTAGCGTGGTCACATCTGCAGAATCAACTATAAACCTTCCGTCAAATGTGATATTATTTTCTTCAATCCCGCGGTTTAAAAATGTCGCAAGCCTACGAGATTTGCTAAATCCATTACTAAAATTACTGAATGACATTTTTTATTCCTCGTTATAAAATTATTAGTTAATCACCGG
>Ga0208899_1001718_pt1 | contig 15239 bp, 6 predicted proteins | sample VirMetDEL_Nov_24_FD_184518 | JGI IMG/M metagenome (GOLD analysis project Ga0208899, IMG submission 184518) | Aqueous microbial communities from the Delaware River and Bay under freshwater to marine salinity gradient to study organic matter... | ecosystem: Environmental > Aquatic > Marine >... | reverse complement strand
GTGGCTAGGCGAGCCATTTAGTTTCTACATTGATGCAGATTATCGTGGGCGGTTATACTATAGCGAACCCTTCTTTAACTTCCAGGGTGCTGACATTGCAAGAGGACAACTCTTGTTTGATGAAGGTAAACGCTTTGATGAGTCTGCTAGCTTCTGGTTAGCCGTTCATACTGCCTGTTGTTTTAATCAGTCATATAGTATTGATGAGATTCCTGAGTGGACTACAGGTGACTACCGTTCTGTACTCGAAGAAGAAAACTTAGATACTATTTCAGTAGACAAAATGACTCTAGAGGATCGCGCTCAGTGGACTCAAGAAAACATTGAAGTCATTATTGAGATGGGCGAAATGCGAATGATCGCAGAAGAAGCCGAGAAAGTTATCTCTTTCTTAGCATGTTGCATCGAGTGGTACCGCTACAGTACTACGGATGGGGACTACTATACTCGACTTCCAATCCCCATAGATGGTGCTAATAACGGCTGGCAACACCTAGGCGCTATGTCTAAGGATGCATTAACAGGTAAGCTAGTTGGGCTTGCTCCTACTGAAATCCAGAACGACTTCTATGTACAGATAGCTAAGAGGCTATGTGATAGGATGCCTGAATGGTTTGAAGAAAGACAAATCCCAATGAAGCATATCCGTAAGGGCATTGCTAAACGTGCAGCTATGACTCGTGCTTATAGTTGTGGTCAAAAGAAAATGTCTGAGTCTATGTATAGCGATTGCTATCAATATGGTTTCACTAATGACTACAACATTTCCACCTGGGATTGTGATGAGTTAAGTAGCCAGGTTATTAGGGCTATCCAGGAAGTTTGCCCCGGTCCTTTAGACACTATGAAGTATCTGCAGCGATTAGCTGATCAGGAGATCACTAACTGGTATAAGCAGTATGGTACTGATAGAGGCAAGGGTATCGAGTGGACTACCCCTTCAGGCTTTCCTGTGATATATGAATGTTATCGCACTAGACCTGTTAAGGTAGACTGTTATGGCTTCAATACGCCTGACGGAGAGATCCGCTTCAAGCACGTTATTAGAGAACATACAGACATACCTGATCGTAGAGGCTTTATGTGCGGCATTAGCCCTAACTTTGTACACAGTATGGATGCTAGTCATATGGCTCTTGTTATAGCAGACTGGGAAGGCGACTTCGCTGCTGTGCATGACTCGTATAGCGCTCACGCTGGTAACGTAGAAGATCTTATGGTCAAGACAAGACAAAAGTTTGTTAGTATTTACGACAAAGAAAACTTCTATGATACAATACCTTTTGGTAAGGGCTTCGAAGGAGTAGTACCTACTATCGGTAAGCTATCTATTAAAGATGTTGCTGATTCTACTTACTTCTTTTGTTAAATAAAAAAACCCCACAAGGTTTCCATATAGGATTCCCTGTGGGGTATTTTTTATTTTAAAAGTTCTGCTATTTCTTTCTTAGCATTAGCTCTAAGCCTTCCTGCTTTCATTTTTGCTGCATTTTCTTTATTGCCTAGCTTAATAAAACTATTTACGTTTTCTGTATACACTCGCTCTAACATTGCATCGTTTAATTTAGGTGTATACGCTAAACTAGGTGCGAGATTAAATTGTTTAACATATTCCATGTCATCCATTTCAAACCCTTGCAATGCTAACGCATTAAAATTTTTCTTAGTCATGCTAGTTACTCCTAGTTAAATCCACCGAATTCATCAGCCATAAACTCTGCATTTGTTGCATTCTTAGATCGTGTCGTTTTAAGCAATTGTGTAAAGCGTTGAAAAAATCTCATATACTTTAATTGTGCATCTACTACTTTTAATAAATTAGCACCCGTTAAATATGCTCCCTCAGGTTTCCAACCCATTGCTTTAATTGATCGCATCATATCTGCTAACGCTTTTTTATTCTCATAACCTCGTTTAGGTAGGTATCGTTCTAAGCCGTCTCCAATCCCTTCATTATTTTTTTCTGAAAGTTGACGCTCATATCTAACTAAATCGGCATGTAATGCTCGATAGCCTAATGATTTTTCTGATATTTCATAGGTGTCTTTTGGATTAATTGATTTTTTCCATTCAGTAACTCCTTCAGATAACGGTTTAACTAACCCTGTTTCTAATATATTAAACTGTTGTTTGCTTCCTGGAGCTGTGTATTCTTTCATTATGCGGTTATAAGCACGATGAAGTACAGCTGCCGATTGTACATCAACAATACTTGAGTCATGGATATCAATTCCAAATAAAGGAGTAAGCCCTTTTGATACCCGTTCTCTGTTTGCAATAATATAAGACATTCCTTTAACCGCAGCATCAACTGTTTGTATAATAACAACTAGCATTTGGTTAATTACTTCTTGCCCGTGGTCAGTTGGCGCACCTTTTTCTATTAACTCTGTTACTGGGTTATATATCTGGGGTGATGACTGTGTTCTAGCAGTGCTAGTTGGCACTATTCTAGTTACTGGCCTTTCAATTTGTCCTCTAGGTGAAGGTATACTGATTTGTTTATCTGTATTTACTGAAGTTTTACTTCCAACATAAACAACTTTGCCTGTTGGAGAAACAAATCTTGCGTTTTGATTTCCTAAATAAGACCAAATCCTACCTATATCTTTCATCAATTGTTGCGCTTCAAAATCTAAAGTTAAATGCAATGTTGCTGCAATAATTCCGGTTAAGTCTTGAATAGCATTTCCTTTGCTATAATTGGGTAACATGTTTGAATTCATAGATATTCTTTCATTAATTAGTTGACCAAAAGGACCATCAATAAACTTCATTGCTGTTTCTTGGTTAAAGATTAACGGTTTGCCATAAGACGACTCCATAAGCGGAGACCTAGACAACGCTCTTGCTAATGCTTTAGGGTCTATCTCTTTAATATCTTGAAATATTTCTTTCCAAAATTTTATTTTTTCTTGATTATTAACAAAATGAATATCAATAGCACTATTATTAGCTGTAGTTCCCATTAGCTTTTTCATAAACAAATCACGAATATCTCCATCCGGGATTACTGATTTAGAGCCTTTAGGGTATACCATACCTACGCGTTTCATCATATACATAGTACCAAATAGCCCTGATAAAATAGCCATGCCACTTTGTTTCTGATCAAACTTTCCACGTACTGTAGCTTTAAAAACAGAAGATGAAGTAGTTGCTGGTTCGCGTGGTGTAGTTATTGTATCCATTTCAATTGCATACTCACCTTGCAATTGATTAACCATATCCATGTCTTCATTTACTTGAGCATCATTAATTAATTGTCTTAACTGTACTGCTCTTGGGGTTTCTTTTTTACTAGTAAGTCCAGCAATTGCAACTTTAGGTAACGGTTGTGAAGTGATAGTTGTAAGCCCTTCTGCGCCACCTGTTTTTACAGCATTATTAGCTGCATCATAGTTTGCCATATCAACATATGCGCCTAACAAAAATCCCCATTCTTCAGCATCATTAGTTGCGTTTGCTAAGTTAGTACCAATTTCTTTGTCAATTAATTCAAGCCCTGCATTAATGTCTGTTTCAGGGTCATTGATTAACTCTTTAATTTTTTGACCTGTTTGAACTAACGTAGTATAGTTTTGAGGGTCGTTAAATATTTTATCATCTGTTAAACGAACTATTTCGTTTTGTAGCATATCTTCTACACGAACACCACCTGTATCTTGCATTGTTAATAGTTGTCTTCCTATTAACCATTTAAAACTACGTAGTATTTCTCCAGAAGGTTTTCCTAAGTTAATGAAGGTTGGTTCTGCATTAGTAATAAAGTTTCTAACATACTTACTTTGTTGTGGGCTTAATATTGAATTACGATCATGGTAACGTCCTGTAATTGATGCATATAGCTTTCGAAAATAAATTTTTCGATTAGAAAAGTCAGCACCATAATGTGTATCTTGTGCTAGCTTTCTTGCTTTCATACCCATAATTACATTTGCTTGGTCTACTGCGTCAACCTCACTCATACCTTTTCTACGAAACTTTAAATAGTGTCCATCCCATACTGCTTTATCTAAACCTAATCGTACTGCATAAGGATTATTAGAGTACATGCGCCCATCAGGTTTATTTGCTAGTGGCATTTTTTTGTTTAAAACAATACCGCCATTTTTAAGTACTTCATAAGTGATAATTGAGTTAACCATTCGCTGGCCTATTGCAAACATTTCTGGATCAACTTTTTTAGGTTGTGTACCAACAAGGTTCATAAATTCCATTTCAAGATTATCGCCTTTAGATTTTATGCTTTTAATTGAAATGTTACCTTGTCTTTTAAAACCAAGATCACGATCAGCACCGAAGGTAAGCCCATCAAATGCAGGTATTGTAGAAGGCAATGTATTCTTTTCAGGAATAACATCATTCATTACATCCCTTGCATTATGATAATATTCTACTGCATCTGCTGAATACTGATAAAAAGTTCTATTGCCTGCTTTATCTGTTACTTCTTCAATAAATCCTGCTTCATCAAAGGCTTGCCACATTAAAGCATCCGCAGCCTGAAGTACTTCTGATTTAAACTGTTGGCTAGCACCGCCAAATCCAGTGCGTACACCATCCACTACATCCGGTGCTGGTAACGCTTTATCTAAGATCCCAGAAATAATGTTTTGGCTTTCATAATCAGGGTTAAGCAGCATACCAACGTGTGGCTGAGAAATTGGATTCCCTTCTGTAAAAGCTTCAAACATATCTAGCTCAGATACATTATCATCTGAAAAGTTATGTGAGTCTTTAGGGTCTAAATCTGCTTGAACCATTTTGTCTCTTTTAACTAATTCTTTTTCTATATTTTCTAAGAATTGAAAACCAGCAATTTGTCCAAATGCAGGAGATAATGTGCCTCCTTCTGTTATTAGCCCTGCTGTAAGCAATGCTGATCTTATTTCCTTTGATTGAATATCATTTTCAGGCGCTGTCATTACAGAACTAAATGTATTTTCTAATGCAGTATTAATTAAATTTCCATTAGTCACAACTGTTTCGTAAGCTGTTTGTGAAGCCTGTGAGTTTGGAATTTGTTCTCGTAATGATTCTGAATCTATATAATTGTAATTTAACCTAGGCATAACCCTACGAGTAGACAATTGCATTGCTTCATTAAGTCGCGCTTCTGCTTCCGCGCGTGATACTGTTGAAGGTTGTCCAGCCTCATCAATTGTTGCTTCATTCATTATTTCTTTAATGATAGGGTCAGTACTTCCGGTTTCACGAATTTCTGTACTTAATCTTTCAGAAATAGAAGGACCAGCTGATGGATCAGAAACAGGGAGATTAGAAGCTAAATCTTCACTAGGCATTGTTATAAGGTTAGCGGCAGCTCTATCTGCCATTGCTGCTTTAGCTGCCTCTGTTAACACACCTTGATTAGGCTCAGAAATAGCTGCATCGGCTTCTGCCATTATTCTATCTTGATCTGCGGTAGAAGTTGCCCCTAAAACTCTTCGTTCTTCTGCATCTTTGAGCGCTTGTTGTTCTTGTAATGCTTGTCGTTGTGCAAATGTTAATGCCATTTTTAACTCCTAGTATGGCGACTCCTTGGGGGAGCCGCCGTAGTTGTTTAATTTGTAAGTTGATTTAATAACCATTGTGCGCTAGAGCCTTGAAATGCTGTGTTATCAATTGCATCTTGACCAGTAAGTACTTTACCAGCTACTTGTCTTGCTCCTGTAAACGGTGCAATTAACGGTGTAACTCCTAACGCTTTAGTAATTGCTCTATCACCTTGATCACCTTGTAAGGCTAAGCCTAATGCCTCTGCAGCATTAGCTATATTTCTAGTTGATGGACCTGCACCTGTAATAGCACCCATAAGCCAATTGTCACTCCTATCAGGATATAGTGGGCTAATAGTGTCTAATACTCTTTCGTACTGTCCTAATACTCCTGATGAATACACTGCACGTTGCGTATAACCTACTGTATCTAGGTAAGGACTTGGTCCACCAAACTTTAATAGATCTTTAATGTATTGGCTTGCCGAACCTAGTGCAATCATAGTTACTACTAACGCAAAAGTATTATATTTTATCTGTGGATTACCTTTTCTTAAGTAATTATTCCATAACTTAGGAATCACTACTGCAGTAAACGTAGAAATAAAACCATTAAATTGTGTTAGTAGCTGGTAATGCGGATCCTGAAAGAATAAAGGTCGATTAGCTGCTTGCGGATTTTGAATTCGTTCATTTACAAAACGATATACTGCAGTTTCAAGCTGCTCATTAATCTCATTTTCAAGATCTTGTGCTTTACTAATGATAACTTTATCTTCAGTAGTTCCTAATCCTTCTCTTGAATTTTGAAAGGCAGAAAGAACTGCTGCTTGTTTTGGTGTTGGCGGTAATAAATAATTGCTAGGGTTGTTTTTACTATTTGTAGGTATGAAGATATTATCTCGATAAAGCTCATCAGTGTCTAATAATATCTTTACTAATCTTTCTACATCTAACCCTAAGTCTGCTAATGAATTATATGCTTCTAACTCTTCGTTATTCATTGAACCAAAATCAAAACGAAATTCAATTTCTTCAGTATCTATAATATCAATTTCATTAAACACATCAGCATAGCTTTGATCTTTATCTTTAACTACTCTAAATAAAGAACCTAATCTTGGTGCATCTAATAAAATACCTGCTCTAGATTTAACAAAATCAATTGCCATTGCTGCATTCATTCTTCGTTGGAATTGAGTAAATGTTTTAATTTGAATGTAATTAAAAAACACTTCATGTGCTTTAGCAAAAGCAATATCACGTTGACCTGTAGACACCCTGTCTGCAATAGTATTAGCGTTTACAGGTATACCTGAACGATCAGTTAGCTCTGCAATTCGTTTTAGTTCTGCTTTAGCTGCCGCATCCCAAGAACCAGCTAATTGTTTTATTAAATTATCGCTAGCCATTTTCCATTCAGAATCATCTTGTAAACCATAGTATATCATAGCTGTTTCTGGAATAGAAGACAAGGTAGCTAAAGGTAATCCTGCAAATATAGACCAGCTAGTTAAAAATCTATTAATAGCTGCCCATTGAGGTTGCTCAACAGTATTAAAGTTACCATGTGTACTATCAATAATTGCTTTCATATAAAAAGCAAATTGAAGTATATCTTTTTCAGTCAAGGCATTAGGATCATTAGGATCAGCATTAGCATTTGCTCTTATCGCTTCGCTAATTAAAAAGTCTAGCTTACGACCACCATGTCCAAAGTATTTTGTAACTGAAACATATTTAGCTGCGTCTGATTGCGCTCTATTTAAAGGTTCAAAAATATTTTCAGAAGCAAACTCAGCAAAACCATCCGGGTCTGCGTCTTGTAATGCTTGCAGCTTTGGTTCTAAGAAAGGTGGAAACCAAGTTTCGCCTCCAACTAAAGAATAATCTTTTACATAAATAGCTTCGCCTCTATAGGCAATGTTTTGATAAAGGAATTCAGCTTGTGTTTCACTGTAACCATTTTTTCTTAAAAACGCTTTAAACTTAGCTTTCTTACTCCTTACAGTTTTAAAATCAAAACCTCTATTTTTCCACCAAAAATCAGGATCAATAGTATATAGAGTTGCTGAAGGGTCTTCTTCTTTTAAAGTTGCGTTAATAGAATCTATCAGTACTTGATAAGACGCTTGAACTTGCATACTAGCTAAGTAAAGAGTATTTGCTTTTTCTTCAGTATAGTCTAATTGACCTTTGCTTTTTTTATAGAAGGCTTCCCAAGATATCCCAGTGTCTTTTATAGTTAACCAAGCAATATACTGTTGATACGCACTTCCATTAGTAGTGTTTGTATTATCTGCAAAAGCTCTAATCTCAACAGAAGCTTTAATTACATTATTTGAATTTATAGTTTGACCATAAAGAGCATCTATGATAAAACCTTCATCCATTTTTTTTCGATATGCTTCTAATAATGAATCAAAGTATTGTTTAAAATTTTTCCCAGAATGAAATACGCCTGTAGTTAACTGTCCTACCCTTGAAAAGAGATCTAGTAATTGAGGGCTTTGAATAAGTTTAGACATTGAAATAGCAGATCTCTCTGCAGCCTGAACAAGCCTGAGCATACCCAACCCTGCTTTAGTAGCAAAATCAGAAACACCTTCAAGATTAGTAATAAAGTTTTTTAATCCACGACCTGTTGCAATCCATTCCGCTGCTTTTTCTGCAAACAAACCACGGGTAGCGGTCGGCCTTGCAAGCTCTAAATTCCTAACTTTTTCTTTAAGACCATTAGCTTCGGCTTGGCTTAAAGGCTGTTCGCCGTTATTACGATCTTCAACTTCTTGTATTGCATTAATACGTAGCCTTCTTGCTTCTCTAAGCTCTATTTTTTTCTCAGCTATTTTAGCTTCAATGTTTGTAGTCGAACCGCCTTTTGCTTTTTCTACTTGAGCTAAGTTTTCAAGGTAAGCAATCTCATCTTCAATCTGAGTAACTTGATTGCCTTTCGCATCACTACCTTCAATAATATTTTTAAGTTCTGTGTCAGTTAAGCTACCAACTTCTGCTCGCGCTCTTTCTTTTGCTGATATTGCATCTGCTTTAGTTCGTGAGTCATTTTGAACAGCTGTTTGATTTGCAATATTTTCTTCAATAGAAACAGGTGCGCCTTCTCTTTGAGTTACATTTATCCTATGTTGATTCATAATCCGAAAGCGATCTTGATCACCCGGAGCTTTTGCAGTTCTATAAACTTCTTGTTTACCTTGTGTATAAACATTTCCAGCAGCAGAAAGACCACCACCTAATACACCACCAGCAATACCTGCATTTATTAATCGATTAAACAATTGCTCAGAATTATATTCTTTGTCTGAAAAACCAACTGCTGCACCGTATTGAAGACCTTCTTGAGTCATTTCAGTTGCAGACTCTATACCTGCACCTGCTAGCCCTCGCTTGCCTACTTGTGCAAGATTAAATCGAGCAAGATCTTCTGGCGATAGTCTACCTACAGTGCCTATAAACTTAATTAACTCTTTTTGTTGTTCACGAGTTGCATTTCTTAGTGTAGCAGAAGCTACTGCTTCAGTAACTCCTGTCTTTTCTGCTAATTCTTTTGCTACTTTAGCAACCCCTACTTTACTTAACATTTGAGTAGGCGCAAATATTTTACTAAGACCAAAACGATCTAACACAGCTGCAGCAACACCTACTGTAGTAGCTACTGCAAACTGTGCAGCACCTTTTTCGCCTTCCATTTCATTCCAAGCATGACCACCGTAAATCATAGCGTTTGGTAAGCCAAAAGTTAAAGCGCCTAGCACTGGACCTCCTATTAAAGTAGCTGGAACAGCTGCTGCCATTGAAGCAAAAGTAGTAACCATATAAGGCGCACTCATTGCTGCGTTATTCATTGTGTATTGGAATCCACTTAGCAATCCATCAACTTCACGATAGTCTAGGATTGTTTCAGGTGCTTTGATTAAGCTGTCTCTAGCTCGTAGCACCCCTTGTGTGCCAATATTTTCAATCATTTCAATATCAGTAGTTGCACCAATACCTTCTAGATAACCCCAAAGACCTTCTTGTACGCCAATCCAACCCGCATCCCAAGAGTCACCCATTTGACCAAGAACACCGATACCTTTATTATCTAATGTTCTAGCGTGATCTCTAAAAGCAACCCCTGTATGCAGATCTGGATTGTATACAGCTTCATTTAATGCTACTTGTTTAAAGTTAATACCTGCACTATTAATGGTGTTATCAACTACATCTACAATGTCGCTAAACTTTCCAGGCTTACCTGTAATTTGTTCTTCTAACAGGTATTCTTCTCTAGCTCGCATTGCTTCAGGACTAGTGTAACGATTAGGTTCAGCAGCACCTGTTGCAATCATCATGTCTGAAATACTGTTTCCATCAGGGTCGTATCTTTCGATTATTTCACGACCATCAGGAGTGTAGTTTCCAGTATTTACTTTATAGTTAAAATTGCCTTCTTTAACCATCTTAGCATACGCTTCTGTTTGAGAGTATGCACCGACTTCAGGAGCAACAAAAATAGGTTTTCCGTATTTATCTTTATCAACGTGAGCAACTTCACGAGTATTAAATCCTGCTAGTCTTTCCCGCTTTTTTGTTAAGAAATTATATTCGGTGTCACCATCAACGGCAATCGAATCATTACCATTGCTGTCGCTAAGCCTAAAGTCTTCAGCCATTGCTAATTACTCCTTTGTTTTCTTATTGTATCTGCATTAATGTAAACTTTACCAGCATCTCCACTCTCTCCATTCGTAACGAGATCATTTAAATAGAAAGCAAAACCATTATAACCGTTATCGTTTACACCTGGGTAATCAAAACCTTTAGTTAATAAATTATTTTGTTTAGCAAATTCAAAATTCTTTCTTGCCTTATCAAAATAAAGATTCATAATTTTTTCATTACCGTTAGTTTTATCTCTTACAGCATTATAAATTGCTAATGTATTTTCTGGCTTTGTTTCACCAAAAGCAGATGAAGGAAGTCCAGTCTTCTTTTTAATTCTACGATTAAAATAAAATGCAGGTAATGCATAAGCTAAATCTTCATCTGTTTTAGCTTGTGCGTCTGCCCACGCCCTAATTGCATATTTCATTTCGCCAATAAGACGATTTGCTTGTGCTGGGTTTGCGTTTAAATCATTAAGATCTTTGAAATACTCTGACATAGCTGTTTGTGCTATTGCATCACTAGCAAAAGCTACTTTCTTTACATCTGAATCTTTATCATTTGCACCAGACGCTTTATTAATACGAGCTTCTTCTAGCTTAAGAGTTTCAAGTAAGTTTTTAGTTACTGTAGCAGGATTATGTAAGTTATCTACTGTTTTAACTGCACCTAAGTTTGCTGCGTTTTCGTAATCAAATTTACCATCGTTATTAAGGTCTCTTACAGCAACCATTGGTACACCGTCTACTGTTACTGAAGGTATTGAACCTGCTCCAGGTACAAATAAATAATCAGAAACTTTAGCAGGCTTACCTTTTGTAATAAGATCATTAATGTCTCTTGTTTGAAGATACTTATTATAAGAAGCAACTGTATAATTACTAGCATTAGCTTTAATAAGCTCAAATTCCTGCGTTTGACGAGTCTCTTCTCTATCAGCAAAATCTTTCATAGCATAGTTAAGCGAACCTTTATGCTCGTAACCCATTGCTCTAGAACCTATATAATTAATAGCCATGCGAGCAATATCTTTACCAGAAAACATATCTCCAAGAACTTCTTTAAATAAGTTTACTGTGTCTTCAAAAAATCCAGGATTTTCTTTTGCACCTTGAACACCTGCACCTGTAATATCTTTAGGTGGAGTTGTTACTGCATTGCCTGTATTTGTTTCTGCAATAAGACCTGCAATAATTGAATCTTTTTCTGTTGAAGAGCTTTTAGAAGGGCTAACTTTTTTAGGTGTTTTTATTTCTTTTTCAAGTTCAGCCTTTCTAGCTTCTAAAGCAGTAACAAGAACAGTATCTTTTGCTGTTTTTGCTGCTGCAATTTTTGCATCTATATCAGCTATACTGGCTTCAATAGGCGCATTACTAACTGCAAGTTCTTCTTTATCTTTTTCTTTTTTATAGCTTTGATAAGCTTCGTTTTGTTTAACTGCTTGTTTATACTCAGCCATACGCCGATCATACATTTTACGATCACCATTTTTAGCAAACGTTTCTGCAATTTGTTTAGGTATATCTTTAGAGATGCGATTAGGGTTTACTGCCTGTGGACGCCCTTTATTATCTAGAATAATATCCTCAGAATAAGGTGATGTTACTGGTGGAATATCATCTATAACAGGGACACCCATACCCGCAGCTTGTGCAGCTGCATCAGGTAAATACTGACCAGAGCCTTGTCCACCTGTAGGTACAGGCGGCAATGTAGCTGCATTAGCAGAAAACATTCCTGATTTAATATTTGATTGAGTTAAGTCTGAAGGAGTTACACCTCTATCAATTAACTCTTGAGGGAAAACTTCTGCATTATTAACCTTACCAGCATAAGCTTGACCACGAGGTCCAAGTGCTTCTGTTCCCTCTTTAGCCTTACGAACATTACCTACACCCGAATGATAAGCAGTAATTACTTCATCTTCAGTAAAGTCTGGATTAGCTGCTGCGATACCCATAAGATATTGTCTAGCAAACTCACGAGACTTAGCCGGATCACGGATATCTTCTGCTGCTAACGGTGTTACGCCATAGCCAGGTTGTGCTGCTGTAGCAGGCATGATTTGATATTGACCCATAGCACCTGCTTCAGAGATAGCATTAGGATCACCACCGGATTCTATTCTGCGTATGCGATCTAATAAACTATCAGTAACAAAATCACCAGCAGCCGAGTACATTGGTCCACCATCTCTATCACCAAGCCGTTGACCAAGACTATTTAGCATCCCATCATAACGAGGTATTTCCATACCGCCAGCTGCGTAAGAAGGAATAGGACCACCTTGTGCCTGTTGAATAGCACGGCCTTGCTCATTCATTTCATCAATCTTTTCTTGATTACCAGGAAGACGAGATGCTTCGGCGTTAACAACATTTTCTCCAGGGGTTAACCATGCCGGGACTGTATCAGTTCCTTTAGGATTCCCCGGATGATTACTGGTATCTGCACCGTTATAACCATTAGGCATATCAGGAATCATCATCATCATAGGTACGTTTTGGTCTTCAAACAATTCGAGAGAAAACATATTACCATAACGGTCTTTTTGAGTAATGCTTTTTATGTTATGCATTATTTCCCTCCTACTGAATTAACGTAACCACCTTGTGAGGCATAAATTCGACCTCCCATTGAACGAAAACTATCGTTACCACCACCTATACCACCACCTCCGGAGTTTGCACCGTCAGTTCCACTTCCACTATCTGAATCACCATCGCCAAAACCACCACCACCAGAGCCGCCGCCCATACCATCATCGTTATTTCCGTAACCTCCATCTCCGCTAGGTCCGCTAACAGAATTGTTGTTATTTTCTATTTCATTAGAAATCTCTTTAATTGCTGCTTCAAGGTCTGCTTTAAAGTTAGTTGCTGGCGTAGACTTAGTTACTTCTGGGCTAAATGTAGTTGGCATAGGATTAGATACAACTGTTATATTAGCAACTGGCGGTGAATAGTCGCCTGGGATAGCACCCATAGTAGGATTAGTGTCATCAATCCCATAGTCACCAACTGATGCATACTCATCTGCTAATGGATTAATACCTGTTTGAACTGCTACATGTCCGGGCAAGGCATTTTGTGCTGGACTATAATCAGAAAAATCATAAATAGCGTCATACAACTGAGCATCCATAAAAGGATTAACTTTATCTATTACTTGTTGATTTGACATGCCTGCCATTAAGCTATCGGCTATTGCAGTTGCTGCAGTGCCAAGCACTGGATTTGAAGCGGCGCTAAGCGCTTGGCCTAGCGCTGTTTTTGCTGCTACTTTAGCAGGTTGATTAGCTGCTGCTGTTGTTTTATTTGAAATATAGTTAAGGCCTTCGTTTATAAACCCACCTATTTCCTTATCGTCCATTAACATGCCTTGGTTAGCATACATAGGTGGGATTGTGCCGCCATCTGAGTGACCTAACGCTCCATAGCCACCACCAGTGTCTGCCTCACTTCCATCTGCAGCGTTGCCACCGCTATGCCCGCCATGACCGCCGCGTCCAGGGCCACCACCACTGTCACCATCTCCTCCAGTATCAACATAAACAGGAACAGTCTCTTCTACTGGCGCTACATACTCTGGCACTTCATAATCAGAAAAATCAACATAGTTAATAGTTGACGGACCAACTGGTATTGGCGCATAATTAAATAAACCTTCAAAGTTATTATTAGAATAACCATAAGGTTTGTAGCCTAAACTAGTATCTAGGAATCCACTAGTTGTTAAAGGATTTCTTATAAACCCAGCCATACTACTCTCCTTTAGTTAGCGGTCCACTACCATAAGATAACTTGTAAACATCACCACCCGCTGATTTATACTCTACTTTAGATAATGGGCCAGCCATACCGCCGCCGTATAGGTCTAATTCATTTATCATTTTACCCATTTTGCGCCTGTCGTTTTGAGAATATTTAAAATCGCTTTCGCTATATCCCTCTTTTTCTTGATTTCCGCGTACATAGCTATTAGATTTTTTATTTAATGCGTTACTAAGTCCTTGGAATTTTAAACGATCTATATTTTTTTGTACAGCTTTATTTACATTTTTAAGATTGCCATCAGCAGCATATAATGGACCAACATGACCACCATCACTAAAAAAACCAAACATTTTAGCTAGTGCAAGTCCACCTATGATAGGTGCTAACGGACTAGCCATAGCTGCTGTACCCGCGCTCCCAAGGCTACTCATAAGCCCTGTGCCTGTCGCCGCTTTAGCGCCACCTGTCATTATACCTGTAGTTAATTCAGCAGGAATTCCCCCTGCAAGTAATGTTGGATCAGCCGCAATAGCCGCTTCTGCTGTTGGAACTACTTTTGGTGTAAACATAGGTGTTACATACTTTGTAAACATCTCACCGCCTTTTTCCATTACAGTAGGCATTGCGCTATCTAATGCTAAGCTACTTGCTCGTTGCAAAGCAGAAGGCTCATTTGTAGGTGCAACACCACGAGGCGATTGCATAGGAGTTATTTGTGGTCTTCGTTTATTAGGATCTTCAGGACGTCTTAACATAACCATAATTACTTACCCCCTGATTGTGTAGTTGTAGTAGTTCTAGGCGCTGCGCCTGTAATACGACCAAAGAAACGATCAAGCGCAGTATCTTGTGCAGATAACTCAGCTTGTGTTTGTTGTTGCAAAGAAGAACCTACGTCACCTAATTGTTGTACACCTGTATCTGCAAACTCTTGTCGCTGTTTTTGGTATTCACCTGCACGGCCTGCTAAAGCAGATGCCATAGCTTTTTGAGAACGAGCAGAACCTAAATTTCCAGCAGCTGATGCAGCTCCCATTTTATTACCTAACAATCCTTGAAGCGAAGCTTGCTCTGCTGCTGCAGTATCATAAATACCTGTGCCTTTAATTTTATCTTCTGCAAAAGTTTGGCTAGCAGTTAACGCATCTTTTTGTTGTTGATTTAAAGAAGCTACTACTTTTGTAGGGTCTAATAGTTGTTCTTCAAGTAATGTTTTAGATACACCTAGACCATACTTTAAATCGGGTTTAAATTCTTCATCAATCCCTGATACAGTACTCGATGAACTGCCTCCCCC
>Ga0208899_1001715_pt1 | contig 15245 bp, 16 predicted proteins | sample VirMetDEL_Nov_24_FD_184518 | JGI IMG/M metagenome (GOLD analysis project Ga0208899, IMG submission 184518) | Aqueous microbial communities from the Delaware River and Bay under freshwater to marine salinity gradient to study organic matter... | ecosystem: Environmental > Aquatic > Marine >... | reverse complement strand
AGGAGCTGGAAGTGCGGGCCAAGCTGGTTCAGGCGGCGGTGGCGGCGGAGGCGCTGGTGGCGGCGGTAATATGGCCCCGATGGGAGGCGGCGGTGGCGGTACCGGTATTTTAGGTGAAGGCACTAGCGGCGCTGGTGGCACTGGCGCTGGCGGCGGCGGTGGTGGTGGTTCAGGTGGAACTGCAGGTCAAAATGGTGGTTTTGGTTGCGGCACCGACGGTGATGGTGGACCATTCGGGGGCGGCGGTGCTTCCGGTAACAACGGTAACTGCGCTGCACAAGGTGCTGCAGGCGCTGTACGTATTTTATGGCCCGGAAATGAAAGATCATTTCCTTCAACAAGAACAGCGGATGAATAAAGATGGCTGAAAGATATTTAATCAAAATAAGAAATGGTGCACCTCATGGTGATCCTTTTATATGGAGTAATTATCGTTTAGCATTTCCAGAAATGGATATTGATAATTTACCAGATAATTATATGGAATATTTTCCTCAAAAATATACACAAGCGCACCCACATGATAAAAAAACTGGTTATACTAATGAAATTCAAGATGGTGTAGTAAGACAGGTTTATCAAACCACAAGGATGGAAGGTACTGAATTAGAAGAACATCATACGCAAGTAAAAAGCGACTGGTATGCAGATACTGGATATAATTCCTGGAATTATGATGCTAATACATCTATTTTTTACCCACCCACACCCTATCCTGAAGATGATCCAGATAATGAATACGAGTGGGTTGAAGCTAATACCACATGGGTTATTGTTTCATAAATTAGTTGATTTTTTTATCATATTAAGGTATAATAAGTATGAGTGAAGATAGATTTGCTTTCAAAAAAGCATCATCAGAAACTATTTTAAAACGTCGTCAAGTATGTTATAAATGTGATGATTTTAATGATAAACTAAGAGTTTGTAATAAATGTTGGTGTTTTATTAGATTAAAAACAGTACCAAAACGTGCTAGATGTCCTATTGGAAAATGGTAATTAATTATGAAAAAAGTGAATATTTATTGGGCATCGTCTGATAATATTGATAATGGTAGAAAATATCTTAAGTTTAAACCTGAATGTTTAGCAGATATACTTAAAGAAGAATTGAACGATATACCTTCATATAAAAGGTTGCTACATTGCCCGGTTTATCGTTCAGAACTTAATAGGACGTTCGCTATTAGAGCAGATATAGATTATACTATTGAATATAAAGAAGATGGTACTATCTATTGTCCAATGTATAATCAAAGTTTCTTTGATGCTAACGTTCATATAGAAGAAGGTAATAACGCTAGAATAATTCAATTGTTCTGGTTTTACTTTCTTTTTTGCGAAGAGAAAATGGAAATTACTCAACTACCTCCATTTTTTCATATGAAAAATATTGATCATATTAGTACTTTCGGTACATATGATATATCAAACTGGTTCAGAGGACTAACTTACCCTATTATTTTTAAAAAACCTACAACATTAGAAATAAAAAGAGGTGATATTTTGTATTATATTAGATTTAATACAGATAAAAAAATAAATCTAGTAAATTTTGAATATACCTCTGAACTAACAAAAATTCAACAAGAATTATTAAATTTAAAAACATTTAAACCGTTTAATTTAAATTTAAGTATGCTTCCATATTATAAATTATTTAAAAGTAAAAAGATAAAACAGCAAATAATGAAAAATATTCGAAATGCTACTTTAGATTAAGCATTAATTATAACTTAATAGATATAAAGTAGATAATAAAAGGTGAATAAATGAAAGAAATACAAGTAATCGATGGAGCAATTAATCCCTACGCTATTGCTCAATTTCAACAGAGTATTACAGCTCCTTGGTTTTCATGGTATCTTACTGACGTTGTAAAATCAGATAATATGTGGTCTACAGTTCGCAGAAAATATTATAATATGGTCAAAGACTATCATGATGATATAAAAGAATCAGAGCAGTTTGTACATACACTTATTATGGATTATAAATTAAACTCTGATGCATATGAAACTTTTAAATTATTAACCGATGTCTTAGATATAGCTATGGGACAAGATATTGATATATCTAGAATGAAAATTAACCTTACTACACGTAAAGGTGAAGAGTTTAGAAATAAAATATCTTCACCTCATTTAGATAATCCTGAATTTGTTGATGGTAGAGATTGGATTGCAATTTACTATATAAATGATAGTGATGGTGAAACGGTAATTTTTAATCAAACTAATGATTTTCTTACTAGCCCTACACCCTTTACTCCAAAAATGAAAGTACAGCCAACTGCGGGTAGAATGATCATTTTTCCTGCAAAATACTATCACAGTGCTGGATGGCCAGTAGAAAATGATTATCGCGGTGTTGTTAACATTAATTTTTCTATCGAATTTCCAGAAGATTTGTCGTTAGACTAAACTTATAAAGAAAAACTCTTAAAACCCCTTAGCATCTATATTATAAATATAGGTAAACAACTAAGGGGTTTCCTATGGCCTTACCAAATACTCGTGAAGAATTAAAAGCATATTGTCTTCGTAATCTCGGTGCCCCAGTCATCGATATTAATGCTGATGATGAACAGCTTGAAGATAGAATTGACGAATCTATAGAATACTACAGAGACTATCATTTTGATGGTACTGAAAGAGTATTCTATAAACATCAAGCAACAGCAGCAGATATAACAAACGGATATATTACTGTACCTGATTCTATATACGGAGTAACAGGTTGTTTTACTTTGGGTGGTACATATTCAGTAAATAACCTATTTAATGTTCGTTATCAAATTCATTTAAACGATTTATATGATCTTCTTCAATCTTCTATTGTGCCTTATACAATGGCTATGACCCATATTAATATGTTAGAAGAAACATTTGTAGGTAAGCAACCAATTCGTTACAACAGACATACAAATAGAGTTTATATTGATACTAGTTGGTCAGATAAAATTCCTGTAAATACATATATTATTCTTGATTCTTATCAAATTATAGACCCTGATGTTAATACTGATATGTATTCTGATCGTTGGTTATTAAGATATACAACAGCATTATTTAAACGTCAATGGGGTGAAAACCTTAAGAAGTTTGAAGGATTACAAATGCCAGGCGGTCTTACTTTTAACGGTCAAAAGATCTGGGAAGAATCTATGGAGGAAATTCGTAAACTAGAAGATGAGATGATTTCAAGTTATTCACTTCCAGTTCATGATATGATAGGTTAACCATGGCTACCAACAAGTATTTTAATAACTTTAGTTATGGCCGAGAACAAGATTTAGTTGAAGATTTAACTATCGAAGCAATTAAAATTTATGGTCATAATATTAAATATCTACCTCGTACTCGAGTAAATACTGATAATTTATTCGGCGAAGATACTTTGTCTTCTTTTGATGAAGGTATCGATATTGAAATGTATATTAAAAATACTGAAGGTTTCGAAGGTGAAGGTGATTTACTTTCACGTTTTGGATTAGAGATTAGAGATAGTGTTACGTTTACTGTAGCTCGTAAACGTTTTGATCAATCAATTACGTCACCAAAGATTCTAACTGAGGTTGGTTATAATATGATATTTGAGGATGGTAGTACAACTACACCATCTAGACAATATCTAACTGGTTCACAAGATACAGATTCGTTTATGTTAGAAGGTGATGATTATCTCAATACAATAAACAGACCACAAGAAGGTGATTTAATTTATTTTCCAATGGTTGGAAAGTTATTTGAGATAAAATTTGTAGAACACGAACAGATATTCTATCAAACAGGTAGACTTCAAACATATGATGTCCGTTGTGAATTATTTGATTACAGCTCTGAAGGAATCAACACCGGTAATACAGAAATTGATCTTATTGAAGATACATACACTCTCAATACATTAGGTTATGAATTTACTCTTGAAGACGGTACAGGTATTGTTAGTCTTGAAGATGGTGGTTCATTACTACAAGAATATACAATTGAGACAACAGACAAGTCTGCTAATAATGCTTACTTCCAACTTGAATCAGAGAGTATTTTAGACTTCAGCGAGACTAATCCATTCTCAGAAATTGATAGGTACTAGTTATGTTTGGTAGAACGTTTTATCACGGGACAATGAGAAAATATGTTGTTGTTTTTGGCAACATGTTTAATGGTATCTATGTACAAAGATTTAATTCAAGCGATGAAAGAGTTCAAACTCTTAAAGTACCAATTGCATACGGTCCTAAAGAAAAGTTTTTAGTAAGATTAGCACAAGATCCTAATTTAGATCAAGATGTAGCGGTTTCATTACCTCGTATGGGTTTTGAAATGACAGGTATTAATTATGCAGCGAATAGAAAACTTCCGTCTACATTAAGGCATTCTAAAGTAAATAGAAGTGATATTACTAAATTAACAACACAGCATATTCCAGTTCCGTATGATATACAATTTACTTTAAGTATTTTTGTAAAAAACGCTGATGACGGAACACAAATTTTAGAACAGATTTTACCATACTTTCAGCCAGAATGGACTAATAACATAAGATTACTACCAGAAATGGATCTTGTTTATGATGTTCCATGTATTCTTAACGATGTTAGTGTCGAAGATACATATGAAGGTGATTTCGCTTCTAGAAGAGCATTAATATGGAACCTTAATTTTACTATGAAAGGTTATGTATTCGGTCCTACATCTACAACTGGTACTATACGTAGAGCTCTTATTGGTGTAGGTGATGCTGATACTCTAGTAAATATAGAACAAATAAACACTCAACCAGCATTAAAAGCTGATGGTACTCCTACATCTAACAATGCATTATCTGTACCACTGAGTGATATTGAAGCAGATGATGATTATGGAATTGCAAGTGATATAAGTGATGTCTAAAAAATCAAACTTTGAAAATAATTTTGAACAAATTTTTAATCTTCCAGACAGTCCTCCATTGGTAAAAGATGTTGAGGTATTAAAACCGGATACTAGAAATGATGATATAGAAAGTGATTATAAGTATGCTCGTGAAAATCTTTATAATGCAATTGAAAGAGGTTCTGATGCTCTAGAAGAATTAGTAGAGTTAGCAAAACAAAGTCAAAGTCCAAGAGCATTTGAAATTGTTGGACAGATGATTAAAACACTAACTGATGCTAATAAAGACTTACTAGAAGTTCAGAAAAAAGTAAAAGATCTTAAAAAAGAAGAAACAGCTAAAGGTCCTAATAATGTAACTAACGCTTTGTTTGTAGGTAACACAGCAGAGCTTCAAAAACTACTTAAGGATAACAAATGATAGAAAATAGATATAACGTTAAACTACTTAAAGTGGTAGATGGAGATACTGTAGATGTAGATATCGATCTTGGGTTTGGTGTATGGCTTCATGATGAACGTGTTCGTATTATGGGAATTGATACACCAGAATCTCGTACATCAGACAAAGTAGAAAAAGTCTTTGGTCTTGCTGCAAAAAATAGATTAAAAGAATTATTAGAAGAAGGTGCTTTATTAGTAACTACAGAAGATAAAAAAGGGGAGGATATGAAAGGTAAATTCGGTCGTATTCTTGGAGATTTTATTGTAGAAGAATATGAAGGTCAACCAAGACGCGTAACTGAAGTTATGATTGAAGAAGGACACTGCGTAGCATACTTTGGTGGTTCAAAAGATGAAATTCAACTCAAACACCAGGCTAATAGACAAAAATTACTTCGCGAAGGTATTGTTAGTCAAGAAGACTATGATATAGCAGTAGAGTTAATGAAGTAACTGTTTACTCTTTACATCCTACACGATGATTATAATATGAAAATGAAGATAGTGCAACTATAAAATGCCAGAAATTTACCTAGGAAATCAGAATTTAAAAGCTGCAGGCGTTCAAGTTGAGTTTACTCAAGAGAGCGTTGTAGAGTATCTTAAATGTGCTCGAGATCCTATTTATTTTATTAAAACTTACCTTCAAATTGTAAGTATTGATGAAGGTCTTATACCATTTACTCTTTGGGATTTCCAAGAAGATATGGTTAAAACTTTTGAAGATAATAGATTTAGTATTTGTAAACTTCCACGACAGGTGGGTAAAACAACTACAGTTGCTGCTTACATTACATGGAAAGTTTTATTTACAGAACAATACTCAGTAGCTATTCTTGCTAACAAAATGTCTCAAGCAAGAGAGATTCTTGGACGTATACAGTTAATGTATGAGCATCTTCCTAAATGGATGCAACAAGGTATTGTGGAGTGGAATAAAGGCAATATTAGATTAGAAAATGGTTCTGAAATACTTGCATCTGCTACATCATCAAGTGCTATTCGTGGTACATCGCAAAACCTAATTTATCTTGATGAGTTTGCCTTTGTACCTAATAACCTACAAGAAGAATTTTTTACTTCTGTATTTCCTACTATTTCTTCTGGTAAGTCTTCTAAAGTATTAATTACATCTACTCCAAACGGCATGAATATGTTTTATAAGCTGTGGGTGGATAGTGAAGAAGGTAGAAATGACTATGAGAGAGTGGAGATCCATTGGTCTGACGTGCCTGGAAGAGATGATAAGTGGAGAGAAGAGACTATCCGTGCTACATCAGAAGAACAGTTTAGACAGGAGTTTGAAACTGAATTTTTAGGTAGTACTAATACTCTTATTCATCCTACGGTACTTAAAAGATTAGTATTTAAGCAACCTTTATATAAAAAGAATAATTTTGACTGTTATCATGAACCTGAACCAAAAAGAAATTATATTGTTGTTTGTGATGTATCAAGAGGAGTAGGGTTAGACTATTCTGCTTTTATAGTATTTGATATTACTGAATATCCTTATAGAGCGGTAGGAAAATATAGAAGTAAAAATATTTCTCCATTAATATATCCTAATGTAATTTATGATACAGCAAGAAAATATAATAATGCATTTGTATTGATAGAAGTTAACGATATTGGAGAACAAGTTTCTAATATTTTACATCAAGATTTAGAATATGAAAATATACTAAGTACAGTTTATCGAGCTGGAACGCAACATATTTCTGCTGGTTTTGCTGGTAGACAGCAGATGGGTGTACGTACAACTAAATCAGTTAAGCGTATAGGTTGCTCTACATTAAAAGATATGATTGAGCAAGATAAACTTATTGTAGAAGATTATGATTATATTTTTGAATTATCTAACTTTGTTTCACGTAGAGAAAGCTACGAGGCAGAAGAGGGAATGCATGATGACTTAGTTATGTGTTCTGTTTTGTTTGCTTGGTTAGTACGTCAGGAATATTTTAAAGATATAACTAATGATGATTTAAGACAGCGATTATTTGAAGAAAATCAAAGAATGATTGAAGAAGACATACTTCCTTTTGGTTTTATCAATGATGGTCATGAGGAAGAGGGCATTATAAATATTGATGAAACAAGAATCGGCTGGGCTCTACCGGACAACCGTGATATGTGAAATACAAATAATTATAAATAAAAAGAGAATTAAAAGCCTCATCAAAGGAGAATAATCATGCCATTTCAAGTATCACCAGGCATCAATGTCAGTGAAATTGATCTAACAGCGGTTGTTCCTGCAGTCTCAACTACGACTGCTGGCATCGCTGGTCATTATCGCTGGGGGCCAGTAAATAAGGCCACATTGATTTCCTCAGAAGACGCGCTTGTTGGACAGTTTGGAAAGCCAAACTCTGCTACAGCGACTGATTTCTTTACAGCAGCTAACTTTTTAGCATATGGTAACGCATTGTTTGTTACACGTGCTGAAAACACTACTATGTCTAACGCTCACAGTAATTCAGCTAATACAGCGGTTACTCGTTTTGATAACGATGATGACTATGAAAATAACCACTCATCCGGTACAAGCGATGTTGGTCGTTGGGTAGCAAAATATCCAGGTGCGTTAGGTAACTCATTAAAAGTATCTGTATGCCCATCATCAACTGCGTTTTCATCAACATTAACAGGTACATTTAGTGTAACTTCTAACACATCTACAGTAACCTTTTCAGCAAACCAAGCTTCTACTATCGTAGTAGGTGATTTATTAGAATTAGGTTCATCTTCTGGTGTTAAGCAAACACGTAGAGTTTCTGCTGTTGCAGCAAACGGTACTTCTGTAACGCTAGAAAATCGTTATACAGGAGATACTCTCTCAGCAAATACTTCACTCACACGTAAGTGGGAATATGCAGTAAATACAGATAGAGCTCCTGGTACATCAGCAACTGCTACTAAAGCAGGTGCAACAACCGATGAACTTCACGTAGCAATTGTAGATGAAGATGGTTTGTGGACAGGTACAAAAGGTCAAGTACTAGAAGTATTCCAAAACCTATCAATGGCTACTGATGGTAAAACAGATACAGGTCAAAACAACTATTTTGTAGATGTGCTTAATAACAGATCACGTTATATCTGGTGGGCAGCTTCTACAAGCATTGGTACAAATGCAGGTACATCAGTAGTGGGTGGAACAACTTATACTGGTTCTACTATTCCACTAACTGATTCACTTGTTAACGGTTCTGACGGTTCAGCGCCAACTAATGCAAATATTATTACAGCATACGATAAATTTAAATCTGCTGAAGATGTTGATTTATCATTTATCTTAGGTTCAGGCAACGGTCAAACAGTAGCTACACACCTAATTGATAATATTGCTGCAGTAAGAAAAGACTTACTAGTTGTATTATCACCAACTAGAGCTTCTGTTGTAAATAATAATACATATGAAGGTAAAGAACAAGAAGATATTATTGCATATCGCAACAGTCTTCCATCTACTTCATATGCTACAATGGACTCAGGTTGGAAGTATCAGTACGACAAATACAATGATCTATACAGATATGTTCCAGCAAACGGTGACACAGCAGGCTTAATGGTTCGTACAGATAATACTAACGATCCATGGTATTCACCTGCAGGTTTCAACCGCGGTAACATGAAAAACGTAGTAAAGCTAGCTTATAACCCACGTAAAGCAGATAGAGATGAGCTTTACAAGAATGGTATCAACCCAGTTGTAACATTCCCAGGTCAAGGCACAGTTTTATACGGTGATAAGACGCTTCTTGCTAACCCAAGTGCATTTGATAGAATTAATGTTCGTAGATTGTTTATTGTTCTTGAGAAAGCAATTTCTCTTGCATCTCAAACAACATTATTCGAATTCAACGATGCGTTTACAAGAGCACAATTTAGAAACCTAGTTGAGCCATTCTTAAGAGATGTTCAAGGCCGCAGAGGTATTACAGACTTCAGAGTTGTTTGTGATGAAACAAACAATACAGGTGAAGTAATTGATAGAAACGAGTTTATTGGTGATATTTACATTAAACCAGCTCGCTCAATTAACTTTATCCAGCTAAACTTTGTTGCAGTAAGAACTGGGGTAGAATTCTCAGAAATCGTTGGTCAGGTATAATAAATACATATAAACGCTAAAGGAGAAAAACCATGGCATTTAACATTAACGATTTCAGAGGCGAGCTAGAGTATGGTGGTGCAAGATCCTCGCTCTTTGAAGTCACCATGACAAACCCTCTAAACGGAGCTGGAGACAGCAAGTTTAGATTCTTATGTCGTGCAGCACAAGTTCCAGCAGCTACAGTAGGGGTCGTAACAACCCCCTACTTCGGCCGCCAAGTTAAACACGCAGGTAACAGAACGTTCGATCCATGGACAGTTACAGTTATCAATGATGAAGATTTCTTAATCCGTAATGCATTAGAGCAATGGAATACAGAAATTAACACATTAGAAGGTAACCTAAGAACTGCTGCAGCAGGCGTAGCTACATATAAGACAGGTGTTGCAGACGTTATCCAATATGGTAAAGACGGTCGAGCAATTAGATCATATCAATTTGTAGGTATGTGGTGCTCTGATCTATCAGCAATGGATCTAAGCTGGGATTCTGAAGCAATTCAAGAATTTACTGCTACATTCCAATACGATTATTGGATTCCTGGTACAACCGGTGATACAACCGCATCAGCAGTAGTTTAATAGAGACGAGGTAATTTATTATGGCTAACCAGCTATATCCTAAAGCTAAAGAGGATTTTCTTGCAGGTAATTTGAATCTGTCTAGTAATACAATTACTATGGCGTTAATCGATACCGATGTATATACGTTTAGTAGTGCACATGAAGATAGAGCAGATATTCCAAACTCTGCTGTAGTTTCAGAAGTAACGTTAACAAGTAAGACAATTACTAGTGGTATATTTGATGCTGCTGACGCAACTTTCTCCGCTGCAACTGGTGCAAATTGTGAAGCACTTGTAATTTATCATACAGATTCTCAAGGTGGTAATACAGCATCTAGATTGATTGCATACATTGATACAGCTACTGGTCTTCCAATCCTTCCAAACGGTGGTGACATTACTGTGCGTTTCTCAGCAGGTGCAAGTAAAATCTTCGCTCTTTAATTGAAACTGTGTAGAAACTTAGGAGAGGGGGTACTATAAATATAGTATACCCCTTTTTCTATATCGAGGATAAAAATGGAACTATTTGGGTTTGAGATTAAAAGAGCTGATCAAAGAGAAAAAGACCAGCTCCAGGCTATCGTACCGCAAACACATGAAGATGGTGCAACAGAAGTTTCTACCAATTCTGCAGGTGCGTTTGGTGGCACATATGGTACATATGTTGATATTGAAGGTAGAGCAAAAGATGAGGCCGACCTTGTAACAAAATATCGCGAAATGGCATTGCAACCAGAATGTGATTTTGCTATAGAAGATATTATTAATGATGCTATTATTATGGACGATAATGCATATCCTGTAGAATTAGTATTAGATGAAGCCGATCTTCCTAACAGAGTAAAAAAATTAATTAGAGAAGAATTTGATCGAATTCTTTACACATTAGATTTTGGTAATAAAGGATACGAAATCTTTAGACGTTGGTATGTAGACGGACGTCTTTATTATCAAATCGTTATTGACGAAAAAAGCGTAAGAGACGGCATTAAAGAATTGCGTTATATTGATCCACGTAAGATCAAAAAGATTCGTAAACAGAATAAGAAAAAAGATCCTAAATCAGGAGCTACTCTTTATACTAATGTAGAAGAATTTTATTACTATAACCCAAAAGGTATGGTAAATCAAGACAAAGGTGTAAGGATTGCTAAAGACAGCATCTGTCATGTAACATCTGGTCTTATTGATCCAATGAATAAACTTACATTAGGTCATCTTCATAAAGCAATTAAACCGATGAATCAACTGCGTATGTTAGAAGACGCAACTGTAATTTATCGTTTATCAAGAGCTCCTGAGCGTCGTATTTTCTATATTGACGTTGGTAACCTTCCTAAAGCAAAAGCTGAGCAATATCTTCGTGATATGATGGTAAAGCATAAAAATAAACTTGTTTATGATGCTAATACAGGTGAAGTGAGAGATGATAGACGGCATATGACAATGCTAGAAGATTTCTGGTTACCTCGTCGCGAAGGTGGTAGAGGTACAGAAATTACTACATTACCAGGTGGTCAAAATTTAGGTGAGTTAGATGATGTATTATACTTTCAGAAAAAATTATATAAAGCTTTAAATGTTCCTGTTAGTAGATTAGAAGCTGAAGTTAATTTTAATATTGGACGTTCTACAGAAATCTCTAGAGATGAATTAAAATTCCAAAAATTTATAAATCGTATTAGAAATAAATTTGCTGTTTTATTTGATAACTTACTAGAAGTTCAATTAGTACTTCGCGGTATTATGACAAAAGCAGAATGGGAACAAGCTCGTAATAGCATTACATATAATTTCGTTAATGATAATCACTTTGAAGAACTCAAAGAAAGTGAAATCATGGCTGAAAGATTAAGAATTTTAGGTGAAGTTGATCCTCTTGTCGGTAAATATTTTTCTTTAGCCTGGGTTCGAAAAAATGTTCTTCGTATGACAGAAGAAGAAATTGATGTCATGCAAAGAGAAATAGATATGGAATCTGATGAAAATGATGAAGAAGAGATAGATTTAACACCCTCTGAACCACAACAAGAAGAAGTATTTCCAGAATTTAAACCTGAAAAAGAACTAACTGAGGAAGAAAAACGTCTTGTAGAAAGTATGACTAAATTCTATGATTCTTTCTCATCTCAGGAAGACATAGATAATGGATCAAGTTGAACACGCTAAACTTCTTGCAGCTCTTTTAGGAGTTCTAAAAAAAGAAAGTAGTAAAGTTAAATCTGCTTTACTTGAAGAACTTCATACTGAATTACAAAAGTTTGAACCTCCAGAACCTATACTAGTTGAAGGTCCTCAGGGACCTCAAGGTGAAACAGGCCCAGAAGGTCCGCGTGGATTTATTGGTGAGCAGGGTATACAAGGACCTGTTGGAGAAACTGGTCCTCAAGGTGAGCAAGGCTTACCTGGTAAACATATTACCGAAGCACAATTAAACGAAAACGGTCATTTATTTCTTTATCGCGATGATGGAGTACAATTTCCTATTGGAAACGTTATTGGCGAACAAGGACCAATAGGTCCGGTAGGACCTCAAGGCGAAAAAGGAGAAAAGGGTGAGACTGGGTTACAAGGCGAGCAAGGTATTCCAGGTGAAATCGGGCCGAAGGGAGATAGAGGAGTGGGTGGTCCAGCGGGACCAATTGGACCACAAGGTATCAGAGGAGAAAAAGGGGAGCAAGGTATTGCTGGTCCGAAGGGTGATAAGGGCGATACTGGGGATCTAGGTCCTAAAGGCGACCGTGGTGAGATGGGTATTCCCGGTCTTGAAGGACCACAAGGACCAAAAGGTGATCCTGGACCGCAAGGTGAAAAAGGTGAAAAAGGTGACCCAGGTAAAGATGGTGACTCGCCAGATATAGAACCATACCTTAAAAAAGTTTCAGAAGAAACTAAAAAATTTCAAGATAATATTAGACGTACTATTACTAGAGCATCTATTGGAGGAGGATCTTCTGGTGGAGGTGAAGTACGTTTAGAATTTTTAGATGATGTTGATAGAGATTCTGTTAAACAAAACAATAAAGTATTACGTTATAATTCTTCTACAGGTAAGTTTGAAGGTGCTACTGTAATTACAGAAGGCGGAGCTGGATCAGGTGATGTTGCAAACACATATCTACAAGCCAATTTTGTAAGTAATACAGCATTTCAATCTTTCGTTGCAAACACTAACGCATACATTGCAGCTACAGCAGGTGGTGGGGGCAGCGGAGATGTATCAAACACCTATATTCAAGCTACATTTGTAAGTAATACTAATTTTCAATCATACGTATCTAACACAAATACAAGATTAGTTAGTTTAGAAGCAGGTGGTGGAGCTGGAGTAAATCTTGCCGCTGTAGCTACTAATATAGTACCAGCTGCGAATAATACATATGATTTAGGTACAACAGGTAAAAGATGGAGAGATGTTTATCTTTCCGGTCAAACAATTAATCTTGGTGGTGCTACTATTTCATCTGATGGTACTGGGGCTATTTCAATTTCAGGATCTGGAGCTACGCTTCCAGCAAACTCTAAAGTTACAGTTGCTGGTTCAGATAGAAAACTAGCAACAGTGAGTGATGGTGGTATTGTTGAGCAATTAGTTCCACTATTCACACAAGCAACTGGCTTAACAGTTCCTGCTAATACGTTTACATTTAAGGCAGATACAACTACGAGAGTGTTTACTAATTTTACGCTAAATAGTGGTGACCAACTTTCTAGAACAGCTAAAGCTGCACAGTTTTTATTTTAAGGTAATTAAATGGCTATTAAAGTACCTATTAGGACAGTATATGATGGTTCAAATAACGCTATTGGCTTATCTGAATTTCTATCAGGTGACGCAGTCGGTTATTTACATGGAGGGACAGGATTAACAGCTTTAGGCTCTGCTAATCAAGTCCTTAAAATTAATGATGCTGGTACAGCAATAGAATGGGCAAATGAAGATGCATTAAGTGCAACAGGTACGCCGACAGGTACGTTTGGATCTGCTTCACAAGTTCCTGTATTGACAGTAGGTGCTGATGGTCGAATATCAAATATTTCTAATACAGCCGTAGCTGGTGTACAATCGGTTTCATATAATACATCTAATAGTTTATTAACGATAAATACATCAGACGGTGGTACACAAACTACTAATATTACGTTAGACCCTTTTGATACAGATGATCTTTCAGAAGGATCGACAAACCAATATTTTACAACAGCTCGAGCAAGAACTTCTTTCTCAGCCGGGTCAGGAATTAACATAGCAGACGGGGTAATATCCCAAGCAACGCAAATAGATTATGGCTTAATTACTGGAGCAGTAGGAGCAAATACAATTGATTACGGGAGCATAGTATAATGGCAACGCAAATTCAGTTAAGAAGAGGCACGACAGTTCAACATTCGTCTTTTACTGGCGCGATTGCTGAAGTTACTGTTGATACAGATAAAGAAACAGTAATTGTACATGACGGTTCTACAGCTGGTGGTTTTCCATTAGCTACAGAAGCTCAGGTAAATGATAGAATGCAAGTAGCAAACGTTCAATCATACGTTACTACTCAAATTAATACAGTTTTAGATGGTGCACCAGCAGCATTAGATACATTAAACGAGTTAGCAGCTGCATTAGGAGATGATGCTAACTTTGCTACTACTATAACTACAAGTATTGGGACAAAAGCATCTAATACATATGTAAATGCACAAATCGGTGCATCTAATACTAATATTAGAAATTATACTAATCAAACATTCGTTACTAAAGCAGTAGCTCTTACTACAAATAATGCTATAGTTAATCTAGTAAATGATAGATTACAAGTAGCAAACGCTGCTGCTACATATTCTACTTTAACCCAGCTAGGTAACACTAATTCATATATTGCTAGCGTACAAACAAATGTAAATACACAAATAGGCTCTTCTAATACAGCATTAAGAGCATTTGCAAACCAAACATTTGAAACTAAAGCAGTAGCACTAGCTTCAAACACAGCACAAAATAATCTTATTAATGATAGATTACAAGTAGCTAATGCTAATATTACATTTGAAACTAAAGCTGTAGCTTTAGCTGCTAATACAGCGCAAAATAGTTTAATTTTAGATAGAATTCAAGTAGCTAACGTAGCTGCAATATATGCAACTAAGTCATATGCAGCTGCTAATACATATGTTAACGCTCAAATAGGGTCTTCTAATACAAGTATAAGACAATATGTTAACGCTCAAATAGGGTCTTC
>Ga0208899_1001714_pt1 | contig 15254 bp, 27 predicted proteins | sample VirMetDEL_Nov_24_FD_184518 | JGI IMG/M metagenome (GOLD analysis project Ga0208899, IMG submission 184518) | Aqueous microbial communities from the Delaware River and Bay under freshwater to marine salinity gradient to study organic matter... | ecosystem: Environmental > Aquatic > Marine >... | reverse complement strand
ACAAAAAGATATTGTTGTCGAAAATTCAGTTGTATATATATGTGTTATTGCTCATACGTCAGGCACATTTTCAACAGATTTAAGTTCTGGCTATTGGGGTGCATACCAGATAGACCCTACCAATGCAGTAACATTATTAAATGATCTAACCGTTACTGGCAGTTTGGTCGTGAATGGAACAACAACGCAGGTCGATTCTAACGTTACTTTGTTATCAGATCCGATTTTAACCTTAGCGAAAGACACACAAACTGTAAATGACGGTAAAGATCGAGGTATTGAATTCAAATATTATGATACAAGTGAAAAACTTGGTTTTTTTGGGTGGGATAGATCAACAAATTCATTTACTTTTGTACCAGACGCAACAAATGGCAGTGAAGTAATAAGCGGTAGTGTTGGAAATGCTATTTTTAATACAGTAACAGCAAATTTAACAGGAGATGTAACAGGCGATCTTACAGGAACGATATTAACAGCGAGTCAAACTAATATTACAGGCGTAGGAGCTTTGAGTGCTGGTTCAATTACGAATACGTTTGGAAATATCGACATAGGAAGTTCAAATTTGACAGCAACAGGAACGACAGCCTTGGAAAATGTAGGAATCGGTACAGCAAGTCCACTCTCAAAATTGCATATTGAAAGTGCATATACACTAGCAAACGGAACATCACAATTTTTAGTAAAAAACACGAGTGATGGAGAGTCCGCTTGTATAGCTTTTGAAGCCGTTTCTAGTGGCGGTTCAACAGGTAACAAGGGAGCTATTTATTTTAATGCAGGGGCTGGGGGTGCAGTAACAGATAATAGACTTGAATTCAATGCTAACCACCAAAACTCAATAACCCCACATATTTCTATAAATGGAAATGGGAATGTTGGTTTTGGAACAACAAGTCCTCAATCACTTTTAGAAATTTCAAAAAATGACCAAACAAATGGAGCAACTTTAAGTATTACTAATAGTTTTGAGGGTTCAGCTTGGAATTCAGGAGATATAATTGGTACTATCAATTTTAGGTCGAATGATACTTCAACAACAGAACTTATTAGAGGGCAAATTAAATTGTTTGACGATGCATCCTCTTCAAGTAGCTTTTCAGCTTTCAATGCTATGTCTTTTAGCACATCAAATTTAAATACATTGCAGGAAAGAATGAGAATTGACTCTAATGGTGATGTGGGTATGGGTTTGACCAATCCATCCTATAAATTGGATGTTTCAGGCTCTATCGGCTATTCAGGCTCTTTAGTATCAACTTCTGACAAAACTTTGAAAAAAAATATAAAAAATTGTCCAGATGACATTTTGGCAAAATTATTGCAATTAGAAAGTAAAAAATTTAATTTCAAAAATGAAAAAGATACAAAAGACTATTTTGGTTTCATTGCTCAAGACGTAGAAAAAATATTCCCAAGTATTGTTCAAAAAAGACAAGATGGAACCTTAACGTTATCATATGTAGAGATGATTCCTTTGCTTTTAAAAGCAATTCAAGAATTACATAAAAGCATAAATCCAACAGGTAAAATTAATTTAGGTTAATTTAAAAAATATGACAACGGAGAGTTTAAAAGAAAATTATGTAAGTTCAGGAAATGATATTATATTGCATACGTTGCAATTAAATCATACTACATTTTCAAGTGCTTATTATATTGTACAAAATAATGAAGATTTTGTTGCTAATTTAGAAAATGGAGGACCTTTGACAACATTCCAAAAATACAGTTTTACTATTGACGGACCATCGAAAAACTCACAAGGTAATCAATATATCAATATAAATATTGACGCAGTTAATACAACGCTTGTTAATATGCTTGAGAACACGTCTTTAGATGAAAATAACAATCCTATTGAATTAATATACAGAATATATTTATCTAGTGATACGACAACACCACAGGCATACCCAACAAAGTTATATTTAAAAAATGTAAGTGTAGATAATTATTCAATATCAGGACAAGCGGTTTTTTTAAACTTAAATAATGCTAAATTCCCTAATGCTAAATATGATAATACTTTTCAGAATTTGATTATTAGTCAATGAAAAATATTAATTTATTTGATAGTTATTTTTTAAGTTCCAGTGATTGTTTTGATTTTGTAAAAAAATTTTATAAAAAAAAATTTAATTTTGATTTTAAAATTGATTATGTAAACGTTGAAAAATATAAATCTATTGTACATGTAATACAAAACGAAAAAGAAAACGTTGAATGTTGGCAAAAAATAGATGTTCCAGAAGATAATTGTATTGTATTACTTTCAAAAAATAATAAAATGCATCATGTTGGGATATGGCTAGATAACGGATGTTATCATTTTTTAAATAAGATAGGTTTGTTGTATAATGACATAAACCGATTAAAAATGAACGGATACAAAAAAATGGAATTTTACAGATGTCAGAAAATATATTAATTAATGTTTTTGAAAATCCTTTTGATACAGATGTCAAAAGTCATTATCAATTTAAAAATAGTATTAAAATAGATACATTTTTGTTAACTTTTTTTGGTAAAAATTATGTAAATAAAAAATTAAAAATCACGTTAAACGGAACAATCGTAGATAAAGAAAATTATGATTATGTATTAAGCGGTAATGATACTTGTAATATTTTTATTGAATTGGAAGGCGATATCGGAACAAAGGCAATAGGGGCAGTAGTCAATTTTTTTTCACCAGCACAAGCACCAGAATTAGATTTACCCGAAAATTTATATAATATAGACCAAAAAAAATCTAAAAATTATGATCCTAGATTGAGTTCAAATATTGCGAGATTAGGCGAAACTATCCCTAACCAGTACGGAAAAATTAAATGGTATCCCGATTTAGCCTCTTCCCCATATATAAGACATGAAAATAATACAGCAGTTGTAAGATATTTGTTATGTTTGGGTCATGGTGAGCATGAATTAAATGACATTTTTTTTGGGAAAACAAGTGTATTAAACAATACAGATGTATCAACTGTATTACATACACCGAACGCTAGTTTTACAAGGTTTGACGATAATGTTTTGACATTAAAAGAAATACAAAATGTAAATCTCAATTCAGGGAGCAGATCACAAATATATGATCCTTCCGATGTCGTATTTGATAAATCAGCTAAAACAATTACATTTAATACAGCAACACCGCTAAATTTCAAAGAATATTATGCAACTAAAAATTTTGCAGAAGATGACGAGATAAGAATATTTCATGAGACAAACACAGATTATAACGGTGTGTATGAAATAGATACTGTACAAGATGGTGTTAATACCGTTCAATCGGTAATCACGCTTAAAGATGTTACAGCTTGGGCAAGTTCAGGGGCAACATTGCAAAACGTTTCAATATGGAAAACTAGCGATATTGAAACTAATCCATTTTATCATATTAAAGATTCTAGCGGTAATGATATTGCATTACCTTATTTTGTAAAAAACACCTTTACTAAAACTTTTATTATAGATAATTTCTATAATGATGATTTTAATATAGAAATAGATATGCATATACCACAATTATTAGGTGTATATAATAGAGACGGCACAATATATACCGATTTTAATCCTTTTCTCAATGCAGGAGGATATTTAGTTCCAATTGATTCAAGTGGAGCAGAAATAAATACACATTATCAATTAACGTATCAAAAAGAATTGAGCAACATTGGTAATAATCAATATCAAGCCTCGATAAGTGAAAGAAATTGGTTGAATAACAACGATTTAAGCTTAATAAAATTCCCTTCATTTAATAATTTAAGTTTTGGAAACGATTTTTATTTCACCGAATACACAGGCACATATAATGTTATTCCCGAAAATGAAATAAGTTCAATCGATTATGTAAATGGAATAGTAACATTTACAAGTTCACGAACAGGGCTTATTTATGTTAACAATTTTGTACAAGAAAAAAATTATATGTACCAGCCAATAACTGGATTATATGGTAAATGGATTGATTCAGTATCTAAAATTTATTCAATAGACGAATTCCACACCAAAAAAAAATATACACCAAATATTTATAACACTAAATCAATTTTCAAAAATGGAACTTACGAAACTAATATTTATTCAACATATAAATGTATTTTATATAACGATAAAGGACTAGCAGGATTTTGGAATGAGATTTCAGATCAAGTTAAAATTAAACGAATAAAAATAAAATATCCAAACATAAAATTTTACGGAGATAAAAGCCTCCTAAGTGTTGAAATTACAAACACTAACGAAGAAAACAATTTTGAATTGAATGACTTATCAGTCATCACGACTAGAAAATTAAATATATATAACGGGACAACGTGGTCAGCACCAACAGCAACAAGGTCTATTGCTTGGGCTTTGGCGGATGTATGGATGTCATACTATGGAGGGAATCGAAGTTATTTAGACTTAGATTTAACAAAATTATTGAGTCTTGATTCAATCTGGACAAGTCGAGGTGATACGTTTGACGGTATTTTTGATAGTTCAAGTTCAATATTTGAGGCTATCTCAAAAATTGCACGAGTAGGACGATGTAAACCATATTATTTCAATGAAGTTTTAAGTTTTGTTCGAGATGAAGCACAAACGACAAGAAAAGCCATGTTTAATTCTAATAATATTTTACCCGATACTTTCAAAATTAATTACACATTTTCAGACCTAGATACCCCAAACGGAATTTTAATTAATTACATAGACGAAAATAACAATTATGAACAATCACAAGTTAAAAGCAATTCAAATGCAACAAAATATCAAGAGGTTGATTTTTTTGGATGTGTAAATTATCAACAAGCTTGGAGAGAATCCCAATACTTAGAAAAAAAATTATTAAAACTTAAAAAAACAATTACTTTTTCAACTGAAATGATAGGGCATAATCTATTAATATATGATCGTGTAGCAATTAGTTTTGATTTACCAAATTGGGGACAAGGCGGACAAATTAAAAATAAAAATGGTACAACAATTACAACTTATGAGCCATTAGATTTTAGCGGTAGTTCACCTTTTTATATGTTGTTTCAGAAACCTAACGGGGATGTTTCTGGACCACATGAAGTAACACAAGGGGCGACAATATACGAAGCTATACTTGTAGCAGATGTTACAGATTTTACATTCATTACAGATTTGAATTATAAAAATCCTACAATTTATAATTTTGGGAACACAAACAATTATTCAAAAGACTTAATAATCACAAAAATTACCCCTAAAAATAATAATCAATTTTTTGATATAGAATGTGTTGAATATATTGATGATGTATATACAGCTGATACAGGCACACCTCCAGCACAAACGCAACCTATTGAATTGATGAACCAATCAACAATACCAAGTAGTTTAATTCCGAAAGTATCAGGGCTTAAACTAACTAATGTTGCAGGTTCTGGAAGTGTAGTAGCGATATGGAATAAGATTAATAATATTAGCAATTATAAAGTCCAAAAATCAACAGATAATCAAACGTGGGTTGATGTATCTACCCCAACAACAGAAACCGAAACAATATCAGCAACAGGAACGTTATATGTTAGGGTAGCTTGTGTAATTCTTTCAGTAGTAGGAGAGTACTCAAAAAAAGTATTAATTGCTAGTTAGTTTTGGGATTAAGGGGTAGAGGATGAGAGACGTTGACCAATTTATTAATTTTTTCAATTCAGATGTAACAGAAACACAAGCAAAAAATCATTTTTTAGGAAAAGAAAAAAAAATAATAAAAATAGCCGAACAAAGCAATTTTTTTGTTTTTGATTATAAATCTTTTTCAGAATTTATGCCACTAAACCTTAATACAATAAATGAAAATTTAAAGTCAAATAAATTTTATTTTTTACTGTATAGAAAAACAACAACAACAGCTTATATTTTTATTTTTTTTAAATATCCAATTAAAACAGAAATAGTAAAAGAGTTATTGAATTATTTAAATTTAATAAAAATTAATCAAAAAGATAAAATTTTATTTAAAAATAATGTTGAAATACCTTTTTTCAATACAAATACCAAAAAAGAATATTTTATTTTCGAACGAAAACCATATTTATATGAAGATTTTTTTGTTTTAGCTCAAAATATGAGGATAGATTCAGATTATTTTTTAAATTTATTAGAAAACGAAAAAAGAAAAACAATTAATTTTTTAGAAAAATGTACACTAGAAAAAATTATAACAAATTATTCAAAAAAAATTAAAATAACATATAATAATTATAGTTTTTTTTTAGAATTTAACGAATTTATAAATCAAACTAACTTTAAAAATCAAGTTTTTTATCATTATGAGATTTTTTTAAAATTAGTTAAAAAAAAAATATATGAAAATTATATAGAAAATAGATTACACAATATTACTACTACCAACAAAACATATCTCGAAAAAAAACAAATAATTAAAAAGATTGTTTTACATTATTTTAAAGAAAACTTAAATAAATTTTCTTGTGGCGACAATTTGTTAATGAGAAAAAAAATTTTAAAAGGATATCCAGTCATACAATATTATAAATATAAAGGCAAACGAACAAAATGTATTTGTTTTAAATTTGATTTATTTTTAGATTTTGTACAAAACAAAATAATTTTTTTTGATTTAAAAAAAAGTGATTTTTATGATGAATTTAACAAAAATGAAGCTTGTTTTGTGTGGATGAAAATTTTTTTAAATGATACAAAAATTAAACTTGTTAAAACGTGTATTGTTCCGTTTGACATTTTTGAGAACTTTATATAAAATTACATAATAACATTAAAAAGAGGGTAGAGTATGGGTTATGTATATATTACACAATATGATGTCGGGAGAAACTTTTTTAAAGCCAAAAAAAAACAAGGTATTGTTGATTTAAAAATTGTTACTCAAAAAGATTTTCCTCTGATTCCAGAGGCAAAAGAAAAATTAATAATCGAAAATCAAATAAAAAATAAATTAAATAATTTTGACGTTGTGAACGATTACTTATTGTTAAGCGGGAGTATGATTAATATATCATTATGTGTAAGTTTTTTGTTGCGATTACATCAAAAAATTAATGTTTTAAAATATGAACGGATTATTGACGATTATGTAGCCGTAGAAATAAATGCAATATAACGACATTAATTATAATCTTAACAATGTATTAGAACAACTTAATAATTTAATTGATAATGAAACTAACAACGTTGATGACTTAATTAAATTATATAATAATTTAAATTCTTATTTATCAAAAAATAAATTAATTTCAGCAACAATATTAAAATACATTAATTACCTTAAAAAAGATAAATTTGTATCTATATCTGATCAAAACAAAAACAAATTAAAATTACATAATGACATGTATATATCTATACCGAATGAACATAAAAAAGAGATAAAAAAACTACTTGATTATTCACAATTACATAATATAATTAATATGAGTATTAATATTGATGAGGTTAAAAAAAATATAAAAAACGAGGTGATACAAAAATTAATTAAAGACAAAAAAATTATAATAAATCAATATCAATACTGTACAATTTCAAAAAAAGAGGTTAGAGATGGACAACAACAAAAAAGAATTTTATAAAAAATTATCCCAATTACAACAAGATATTAAAGCCCCAAAAAACAAAAAAAACACTTTTGGTAATTATAGCTACCGCTCTTGTGAAGATGTCATGCAGTCATTTAAACAAATTAACAAACAATATAATTTTTTCTTATCCGTAACAGATGAAATAATTAATATAGGGGATAGATATTACATTAAAGCGACCGCAAAAATAACCGATGGAGAGAATATAGTTGAAAATGTTGCATATGCCCGAGAAGACGAGAATAAAAAAGGCATGGATTTATCGCAATTAACTGGAGCTTGTAGCTCTTACGCCAGAAAATACGCATTAAACGGATTATTTTGCCTTGATGATACAAAAGATCCAGATACAGACGATTTTCAAAATGAAAGTCAAAACAAACAAAATAAAAGTCAAAACAAACAAAATGAAAGTGTTTTTGATTCAACATTACCGCCACAAACAAAAAAAATTCAATTTGATGAACCAAGCGAAAGATTAATCAATGAAATAAAATTGATGATTAATATGTTGTCAGTTGACGAATTGGAAAAAAAGGAAATAGTGAAAAATTACACTTATGAAAGTGGAATTTCAAAAAATACAGGGAAAAAGTGGGAACGCTACATAACTGATTTTGACACCCTAAAAAATAATTTTGGTTCTTTCTCAAACATAAAAATATACAATCAATTAAATGAAAAACTACAAACTCATTTATAATTATATTAATTAATTAAAGGTGTCCAAATAGACACCTTTAATATAAAAGAGGTAAACAATGGAACAAGGATACATAAAAATCTTCCGGTCTATTATAGATTGGGAATGGTACAGCGATATCTCAACGACAAGGCTATATATGCATTTGTTGTTAAAGGCTAATTACAAGCAAAAAATATGGAGAGGGGAAACGATAGATGTTGGTGAACTAATTACAAGCCTTCATAATTTGTGTGTTGAAACAAACTTAACAAAACAGCAAATTAGAACGAGTTTTGAAAAGCTTAAAAAAACAGGTGAGATAACACTAGCAACCAATAATAAATTTACCAAAATTGTTATTAATAATTACATAAGCTATCAAAAAGATAGTCAAACAGCAACACGCCAGTCAACACGCACATCAACACGCCAGTCAACACACCAATCAACACGCAAAACAACACACGAAACAACACACGAAAATATTGAAATTCAAGCACAAAATAACAAAAAAATAACAAATAGCAACACGCAAAACAACACACTAATCAACACACTAATCAACACGCCAATCAACATTGAAACAACACGCCAGTCAACAACAACTAAAGAAGAAAAGAATAATAAGAATATAAATAATATTAATAATATTAATATTATCGTCAAAAAATGGAATGAATTTTGTTTTAATAATAATTTATCTCAAGTTTTGAAAATTACTGAAAAAAGAAAAAAGGCAATTATAAAAAGAACAAAAGATACTAATTTTGATTTTGATTTAATTTTAGAAAAAATTAGTCAATCTGACTGGTTACTAGGTAAGTATAGTAGCTGGTGCGTTACCTTTGATTGGATTTTTGAGAATGACGGCAATTTTGTAAAGATTCTTGAGGGTAATTATCAAAACAAAGAAAAAAGCCATTTAAACGCATTAGAGACGCAAATGGATAAAATTAAAAGCGTAATGGACGCAATTTAAAAAAAGGAGTGAAAAAAATGAATGATAATTTAGCGTATAAAAACGAAGTGAAACGATTAATTGCCATAGCTTATTCCAGATGTGTAAGCGATATATCGAAGTATGCGACACAAATAAAAATTGTCGTTGAGGATATTTTTGACGAAAACATAAATTTAATTTTATTAAAACAGGCATTAAAAATACATTCAAGACAAAGCCAATATCCTCCAAACATTGCAAATATTTTACAAATAATTAAAGAAAATGACACTGAAAAATTAGAATTTAGAGATAGGTTTTTAAAAGAAACAAGTGATTATTTTGGTGTAATAAAAGACGAGCAAATCAGAGCAATTGCTAATAAAATTGGGAAATCTAAAATAAGAAATAATCCAAGCGAAACAACTATTAATGAAGCGTATAAAATTTATAAAAAAATTAAAAATGGGCAATTATTTTTAGAAAATAATAGGTTAATTGAATTATGACAATTATTAGTATTGAATTAGATTGTAAGCCTGTGCCATATGTTAGAGTTACACAGCGTAGCAAGTACTATAATACTCAATATCAACGTTATTGCGATTTTAAACAATTTTTACAATACAATTTTATTTCCAACAAAGAAAATACAAAAACAGCAAAACAGTATTACAATAATGATTTTATGTTAATTTTAAAAATCGAAGGTAAGACAAGAGCAGATATTGATAATATATCAAAAGGCGTATTAGACGCCCTAAACAAAATTGCTTATGCAGACGATATAAATTGTGTTGCAACAATTAATTTAAAAAACAAATTTTCAAAAAAAAATAAAACACACATAAAAATTTTATATATTCCAAAAGATAAAGAAATTGATTTTCTAAAAAAATTAGATAATAAAATAAATGAATTTTTTTGAAATAATACTTGATTATTATGCAATATTATATAATAATATAATTATATTATCATAAAAGAGAGGTTAAAAATGAAAATGATATATAAACACATAGGATTATCTCCATATTCAGAAAAATTTACTGATTATAAAAGTTTTCTTGAAAATACAAATATGATTTCAGAAGAAAAACTTGATCTTTTTATTGACTATGTAGAAAAACAACTTGCTAAAAATTTTGATGAACACATTTACTTAAAATTATATGAAGATGGGTACACAATTTTAGATTTAATTGATTATGTTAATTCAATTACTTTTGATGATTTTGATACAAGTGTATACGAGCTAATAAGCATGTATAATGATCCTTATTACACGAGGGGATTATCACGCAATGATTTCATATAAATCTAACAAAACAAAAAATAGGAGAAATAAAAAATGACAATGAAACAATTAAATAATAAAGAATTATTAGAATTAATCAAAGCAAATTTAAAAGAGTTTAATAATTATCGTTCAGAATATCCAAATCAAGAAATATGTTTTTCAGGGGCTAATCTTAAAGGTGCTAATCTTGCAGGGGCTTATCTTAGATGGGCTAATATTATAGATGCTAATCTTAGATGGGCTAATCTTGGACATGCTGATCTTTCAGAGGCTGTTCTTTCAGAGGCTGATCTTACAGGGGCTAATCTTGAAATGGCTAATCTTAAAGGTGCTAATCTTCAAGGGGCTAATCTTTCAGAGGCTAATCTTAAAAATTCTAATCTTGAAGGGGCTAATCTTGAAATGGCGAATCTTAGATGGGTTAATCTTAAAAATTCTAATCTTGAAAAGGCTAATCTTAGATGGGTTAATCTTGAAGGGGCTAATCTTTCAGAGGCTAATCTTAAAAATTCTAATCTTGAAGGGGCTAATATTAGATGGGCAACAATAACTTTAATAAAAGAGAATATAGAAGCAATTAAAGGGGCGATATTATGAAAGAATTAAATAATGAAGAATTATTAGAACTAATCAAAACCGATGTTGAAAAATTTAATAATTATCGTGCAGAATTTCCAAACCAAAAAATAGATTTTGAAAATGTTAATTTTGTTTGTGCTGATCTTAGAGGGGCTGATTTTAGAGGGGCTGATTTTACAGGGGCTGATCTTTCAGAATCTAATCTTGAAGCTGCAAAAATAACATTAACAAAAGAAAACATTGAAGCAATCAAATGGGCTATATTAAATGGCTCATCTGTACAGGGCTGATCTTTCAGAATCTAATCTTTCAGAATCTAATCTTGAAGCTGCAAAAATAACATTAACAAAAGAAAACATTGAAGCAATCAAATGGGCTATATTATGAGTAAATTATGATGAATTCTCAAAATAACACTTGACTATTATATAAAATTATATAATAATATACTTATATTAATAAAAGAGAGGTTAAAAAATGAATAATATAAAAGTTATTGATTGTGAAGAAATACAGGTCAACGGTCAAAGTTATTTTCAGCCAGAAAATGATATGTTCACTCAAAATGATAATAAATCAGAATGGGCAAACAATATGTCTATTTTATCCAATTTATAATATTAAAAAAGAGAGGTAAAAAATGAATAATGTGCCAGAGTTAAATTTTCCAAGACAAGATATTGAATTAAGTTTTAGTGAATGGGTTGAAGAATTAAATACATTAACAGAGTGGTTTTAATTATGTCTAAGCAATTATTTAGGGCAATAGAAAACAACAATATTGAAAAAGCAAAAAAATTAATTAAAACACATGATGAATTTTATACAAAAAACGGATTAGATTGTTTTGAGTTAAGCCTTAAACGTGGTCATTGGGATATTTCAGTTTTATTGGCAAGTAGAAAAAAAGATTATATAGAATTTAAAAAAGGGGTTAAGTAATGACAATTAATTTATTAGGTGTTTTTATAAGTTTATCATTTTCTTTATGGGTGCAGATATGGGTGCAGATATTGTACAGTAATGTGATTATTTCAATATCATCTTTTTTTATAATGTTTCCTATTTTAAATATTATTAAGCTACAAATTGATAGATATTTTTACAAAAAGGGGATAAACAATAAAGAAGTAGTAATGGAGGTAGTTAAGAAAGATGGTTATTTCTTAAAATACGCCTCTGACAATATGAAAAACGATAAAGAGGTAGTGCTGGAAGCAGTTATGCAAGATATTAATGCATTACAATTTGCTTCTGACGAATTAAAAAACAATAAAGAGTTCATGTTGTTAATTGATGAAATTGAAAAAGGAGTTTAATAATTATGAATAATTGGATGATCACTGGACGATTAACAAAAGACCCTCAAACTATTGGAACTCCAACAGGGAATCTGTTGACAAAAATATATATTGCAGTCCGACGTGATTACAAAAACAAAGAGACGAACCAATATGAATCTGATTTTTTCCTATTTAAGGCGTTTGGAAAAACAGCAGATTATATTCACACACACGTAAAAAAAGGTGATCTTGTAGAGATACAAAGTCGACCTACCAATAATAATTTTGAGAAAGATGGCGAGAAAATATATCGAGATGATTATATTATTCAAAGTATTTCTAGGTTGAGTTCTAAAAAGGAGTTAAATTAATGAAAATTAATGAGTTTACAAAAAAAATATCACAGTTAGAAGGTGGGGAGATTGAGACAGATATCGCACAAATTAATGAAATAGTTAAAGTTATTAATGATATCTTAACTGAACAGTTAGGAGAACTTAATTTGTATAATTTAATTAAGCTTTTAAAATAGGGTATAATATATATATGATACCAATTAATTTACAATGTGATTGTAAAAATGAATGTAAAAATGAATGTGATAAAACATGTAATTATATGGTATCTAAAACTGATTTTAATAAAAAATTTTTAATTAAAGAGGGGTGCAAAAAAAAATTAAAACAAAACAAAATTAAAAAAAACGAGGTAAAAAATGTTTGAAACAATTACAAATACATTTTCTAAAAAATTAACGTTAGCATTTACAAGTGTAATTTTTTTTATTGCAACAGAATTTATGAATATTGATATAAGTTTTGAGAAGTTATTATCAATTAACACGATTGTTGTTACTTATATTATTGGACAATCGTTTATCGATGTTAAGAAATTGCCATTTTTAGCAAAATTAAAAAAGGCAAGTGAAAAATGAAAGTTAGTTTATTAAGTTTGTGGAACTCAATGCAAACGATAGAATTGGTTAAAACATTAGAGTTTAGTTCAGATCCAGATTTTGCCTATAAGCTAATTAATATTTTAGATTTTTACAATTCTGAAATAAAAAAAATTGACGATTATAGAAAAAAACTTGTTGAAAAATATGCTGAAAATGGCGAAATAAAAGAAGGCACTGAAAATTATAATAAATTTATATCAGATTTTACAAACTTTTTATCAACTGAAATTGATTTTGAAATTGATAAAATAAACAAAGACGATTTAATCAAAAAAGAAAATAAAATCAATTATAATATAATTAATAGCCTTTCTTGGATGTTTGAAAATTAATTAAAATTAGTGTTTAATTTATTTGTGTGGGATGTACCCCCCTTCATTCCACACACCTTTAAAATATTATGAAAATTATAAATACATATACAAAAATAAAAATAAAACCAGAAATTGACAAAAAAGAAACGTCAAAAAAATTACAACAATTACACCCCCCAAAAATAAAAAAAATAACATACCAAAAATCACCTCCAATCAATTTAACTTGAATTTGTAAAAATACAATTTTGAGGTCACAAAAATATCATTTTGCAATGCCAAAATTTTTATAATTTATTAATATGCTGGATAATTCAGTATATAAGGATTATTTATATACTCAATAAAAAAACACTTGCGTTATTATGTAATATTATATAATATATATATATATTATATGTGAGAGGTTAGAGATGAAAAAAATAATAAAAAGAATATTAATTTATTTGTATAAAAAGTGTGAGGATAGAGAAAAACAGCACGTTTGCATGGATTGTCAGGTAAAATTAAAAATAAATGTCGAACAGTGTGAGCATTGCTATTGTTGGGAAAGTTATATCTACAACATATAAAAAAATAAAGAGAGGTAAGAGAAAATGAAAAAGTATTATGCAAATGAGATAAAGGTATCTAATAAATTAATACAATATAAAGGGGTTAGCAAGGTTAGTGATTTTACCGTAGGAAGGGGAAGAAATATAAAAAAATTAAATGTAAATACTGATTTTTCACAAGAAAAATCTGCTGATCATATAAGAAATTTTCCACATAAATTTAAAAAATATGTTGTTAATTATGTAAAAAAGAACCCAAGAGTTAAATATGTTGTATATGCTACTAATATGCGTTTAGCAAAAAAAGTTTCTGGAGTACAAAATGCTAACTAACGCAAGAAAAGTTTGCAAGTATATTAATTCAAGCAAAATTCAAATACAGGTAAGTAAGTCTTTACTGTTCAGTTTTGAAATTGAACCAGATTTTCCAGATTTAGATGTTCCATTAATGAATTTAAAAATTATTAATATAAACAATCCAAAAAAAACAAAACAATTCAATTTTAATGAAAAAGATCAAAAATTATTAAAAAAATGGCTTAATTGGTTGCATAATGATACAAAAGGGGTTAAGAAATGATTTATCTTGATAAGGAGAAAACAAAATCAGTAGATATTCAGCCAGATAAAGATGGTGTTTATCAATTAATGGGCGATGGTACTTATTATGTTTTTGGACACATGAAATTAATAGCGAGCAATAAAGTTGTAATATATGCTTATGAAGATTCACAAATTTATACAAGTAAATTTGACAATACCAAAGTAATTTTACATGACAATTCAATAGTATATTATGGCGATTTTATGTTTTTTTTATTGAATTATCTAATTACAATTATTTTTTTTATAGAAAATAAAGTATTTAAAAAAGGGGTTAAGTAATGAAAGAAATTGAAAAATGGCAAAATAAAAATTATCTAATAACAAATGAGCCTAAATATGTGAAAAGTAAACAAAAATTTGTTATAATTTCTAAAAAGAAAAATAAAATGCCGTTTTTAAGCGATAAACGATTAATTAGTAAAGAGTTTATCACTATTGAATATGCG
>Ga0208899_1001713_pt1 | contig 15269 bp, 5 predicted proteins | sample VirMetDEL_Nov_24_FD_184518 | JGI IMG/M metagenome (GOLD analysis project Ga0208899, IMG submission 184518) | Aqueous microbial communities from the Delaware River and Bay under freshwater to marine salinity gradient to study organic matter... | ecosystem: Environmental > Aquatic > Marine >... | reverse complement strand
ATATATCCAACACATTTTACCGGCAACGCCGTTTCTTTAAAAGGTACAGCTGATAATCCTACAAGGGCTAACTCGGACACTGCAGGCACCGATGTAGGTGTATTTGATTCCGCTGACGTTAACGCAGAAGCTACTATATTATCAAGATTTAAAGCGGCGCCTTCAAACAGAAACAACGACAACGCAGATGTAACCGACGCAGACTACTTTGATCTGTTTAGATACGGCAATCGCTACGGTATAAATCCTGAGCAAGCGCAGCTTAACGGTGTGTTTTATATTGACGAAATATCTGGAGTTATTAGATTCAGCTCTACATTAGCGGATAAAATTATCGTACTAGAATACATAAGCGATGGTCTTGCTACGGATGCGCAAATGAAAGTGCATAAATTTGCAGAAGAGGCAATATACAAATACATTATACATGCTATTATGAATACGCGCGCTAATGTGCCAGAGTATCAAATAGCTCGTTATAAAAAAGAACTAAAGGCAGCTAAGCGTAACGCTAAACTACGCTTGTCTAATATTAAAGTCGCTGAGCTAGCGCAAATAATGAGAAATCAATCTAAGTGGATTAAACACTAATATATGCCTAAGTTAACAAGAAACTTCTTAAAGGGACGCATGAATAAAGATGTTGATTTACGTCTTGTTCCTGCAGGCGAATACCGCGATGCTGTAAATATTCAAATATCAACTTCAGAAGGTCAAGATGCGGGCGCTATAGAATCTGTATTTGGGAATGATAAAATACAGTCTAAAGCAGGCGGCGGCAACTGGGATAATAACTATGGAGCTTCCGGAGCGCCTACTGTAATAGGTAATGCTAGAGATACGCAAAACAATAAAATATATTTTTTTATAACCAGCAACATTGACGCTATAATTGAATATGATAAAGCCACGGGTCATATAGCTCCTGTAATTATAGATGCAAGAACGTCTGGCGCTGTTTTAAATTTTAACGCTGACAATATGATTACCGGTGCAAATATTGTCGATGGCATGTTGTTTTGGACAGATAATTTAAATGAGCCAAGAAGGCTTAACATTGAAACTTTTAAAACAGCAACCGCTACTACATTGGGTAGCGATACAACATTTGCAGGAAATACTACTCATGTATATGGCCGAGCGGCTGACTTTATTGCTGACGATATTACGGTAATTAAAAAATCACCAGAAAGCGCATTAACTATAGATGTTGGCTCTTCGGTAAAAAGCACTTTAGGCGATTTAAACCCTGTGGGTACCGCTGTAAATCCGGTAACTACATCTTTTAATTTTTCAGACGTTGCAAATGATGATACGGCAGTTGGTCCGCTTACCTTAAGTTCAGCAATTGGATATTATGATGATAACCCTGAACGGGTGGTTGTTTTAAACGCTTCAAAAACTCAAGCAGATAAAACAATTAGTAAATACCGCGTTGTAGCAAATATAGACAGAACTTTCGGGAGTGCTACCAGCACTTCTGTTAAGCTCGATATTCAGCAGATGTCTAATGACATACCAAATGAAAGCTTAACTTGGGAGTTTAAATTACTAGAGGACGATGCGGTATTTGAGAACGATATACCTAGGTTTTCGTACCGCTATAGATTTACTGACGGTGAATATTCTCCATTTGCGCCATTTTCAAAAGCTGCTTTTGCGCCAGGTAAATTTAAATATTCAAGCGAAGAGGGGATAAATTCTGGTATGGAAAACAATATTAGGCAGATTTATCTTTCTAGTTTTTCAACAACGCCAGCCGACGTTGATAAAGTAGAAGTTTTATATAAAGGATCCAAGTCTGAAAATGTTTATGTAGTTCACGAATTTGATTACGATTTTAGTGCCAACCCTCAACCTGTGTTATCTTTAACACTATTAACAGATAAATTAGGTAGAGTTGTCCCATCAAATCAATCTTTAAGATTATTTGACGCAGTACCCAGAAAAGCATTAGCTCAAGAAGTTGTAGGGAATAGATTAGTTTATGGTAACTATTTAGAAAACTATGATTTAACTACAGATGACGGTAGAGTAAGTGCAACGCAGTCTAATACAGCTACGGCTTCGGATCCTATCGGCGCTCCGTCTGTTAAATCAGGTAGAGACTATACTATAGGTATATCTTGGTTAGACGAGTTTGGAAGAGAATCCCCGGTATTAACTTCTTCGGATAGTAGTGTTTTAATTAAAAGAAAGCAAGCTGCTAAAATAAATAAACTAAGAGCAAGTATAGCCGTAGGGTCTTATACAGCTCCTAGCTGGGCTACACATTACAAATGGTATATAAAAGAATCTAGAGGTGAATATTATAATTTAGCTTTGGACAGGTATTATAATGCCGAGGACGGTTCCGTGTGGTTATCTTTTCCTTCTTCTGAAATAAACAAAGTAAGAGAAGGCCAGCATATATTTCTTAAAAAAGAGCACAACTCGAGCTCAGCTGTTTTAGAAAACAACAAATTTAAAATACTAAACATAGAGAAGTCCGTACCGGATTATTTAGCTAATAAGCACGTACCAGCTTCGTTCGCTGAGTTGGCTTCTAATAATGTCGGGGCAAACGTTTTTCAAGGTTTTGAAGTAGGAGAAAATAAAGTAACGTTTTTTGGACCCACAGCAGATACAGCACAACCGGCTACTAATGAAAATAACAATGTTAATTTTTATTCTTCTATTAAGGAAGGTGCTTTAATAGAATTTAAAGATAAAAATGGATACGGAGCATCTAAAAAATATACGATTAAAAGCGGCGGGCCTTTAGGTATTATAGAATCATTTCAATTTAACGGCGTTAATAGTACCAAGATGGCTAAATATGAAATAGTATTAGAAAGTACCATTGAGGACGCTTGGTTAGCAAGTTTAGCGGACAAAGAAGAATTTAAAGCCGTTGTTTACCATAAAGAAAAGAAATTTTTACCAGAGTTTAACGGTAGGTTTTTTGTAAATATAGCGAAAACCGCTGTGTTAGAAGATAAAATTGGCGCGGCTTTTACCGATCTTAACGCTTTAGAAACAGACACTGATTTTGTAATATCCACTACCAGCGCTGGTATAGATGCTAATAACGTAACTCATATATTGTTAGAAGATCTAGACGCCGAGGCACCTGACGCTAGCCCACCTGATGATACGGATACTTTTAAATTATTTTGGATAGATTCCGACGGGACCGGAGCTAATTCTCCGAACGAAAAAGCTGTAAAATTTTTACATAAATTTGTTCCTGGGGTTTCTTTTAAATTTAAATACGCTAATAATATAGTCAGCCCAACAACCTATAAGCTGGTTAGCAAGGTAGCGGGAACTGAATACGACAGAACACCTACAGATAGCCCGGCTACAGGCTCTTCAAATTTAGGAGACGGCATCTGTTACACCTTAACAATGGATAAGCCTCGTGAAGAATCAACTAGCGGTTTAAATGTAATAGGTATAAGATTATTTAAAGAGGTTGATAAACCGGATATAGACCAGTTAACATCAACCAATCCAGCGGTATTTGAAACCGAGCCTTTAGATATAGCGGACGTTGATTTATTTTACGAAGCTTCTGGCAAAATCGCGAAAAGTAATATCACCAGTGTTGCAGATATTGATTGGTTTAATTGCTATACATTCGGCAATGGTGTTGAATCAAACCGTATTAGAGACGATTTTAACGCGCCGATTGTTGGTAATGGTGTAAGAGTAAACGCTAAGTTAGATGAGCCGTTTAAGGAGACTAGAAGAGGTTCTAGCATGACGTTTAGTGGTATTATAAATAATATTACTAATGTAAACAACTCCAACCAATTCTTAACAGCTGAAGATATATTTAAAGACCTTAACCCGTCTTATGGTACAATACAAAAGCTACATGCTAGAAACTCTGACTTAATTGCTTTATGTGAAGATAAAGTAATAAGAGTTCTCGCTAATAAAGACGCTTTATTCGAAGCGGACGGAAGACCAGCTTTAACAGCCACACCTAATGTATTAGGTCAAGCGGTGCCTTTTGCTGGAGAATATGGTATATCTAAAAACCCAGAGTCTTTTGCATCGTATGGATTTAGAGCGTACTTTGCCGATAAAGCACGTAGAGCTGTTTTAAGGCTATCTGCTGATGGTTTAACCGTTATATCTGATAAAGGTATGCGTAACCATTTTACTGATCATTGGGATGATTCCAATGTTCCTGCTAAACTATGTGGTTCTTTTGACGAAAGAAACGAGGTTTACAATATAGTTACGGACACTAATGAGCAGGTGTCTTTTAGTGAGACTGTAAACGGGTGGCCCACAAGATTATCATACCAACCAGAATTTAGTGGTGTTTCTTTAGACAACCAGTTTTTTACTTTTAAAAACGGTTATATGTGGATACACGACAACACTATTAAAAATCTTTTTTACAATGTAGTTGGCGCTAATTCTTCAGTTAATATTGTATTTAACGATTTACCTAGTAATCCTAAAATGTTTAAAACTTTATCTTATGACGGAGCGTTAGGGTGGGACGCAGCTGTTACTATGCAGCCATCGTCGCAAACCGGGTCTGTAACAGATTGGGTTGAAAAAGAAGGTATTTATTATAACTATATAAAGGGCACAAGCTCTAGTGCTAAAGATTTTAATACGCAAGGCATAGGTCAAACTAATGCAGACATAAACTCTGGGCCGATTACATTTGTAAATCCTGTAAATGTAAATGTGCAAGTTGGTGATGCTATTTATAAAAACGGATCATATACCGGTGCGACTGTAAGTGCGATAGCCGCGGATAGATTGTCTATAACACCGTCAACAGCAGTGCAGGTTGACCCCGGCGACTTTATTTATGTTGTTAAGCCTGCGGGCTTATTTACAAATGGGTTGATTGGCACGACAGCTCAAGTGCTTATGACAAAATCAGGCAATACTGGCGGAAGTAACGAATTGTTTTCCGTAAGTGCCGAGATCTTTATAAGCAGCGAATAATACGTAATAATAACTTATAAACTAATTTAATATGGCAAGAGAGGACTACAGCAGGTTGAGACAAACATTCCGTCCGGGTTCGATAGATAGATTAGACAGACGCGATGACGCTATAAGCGCATACGAGGCTAGCTTAGCGGATTATTCAGCCTTTGATTTTGCAAATCCTTATGCAAATTTAACAAATAGGTTTGAAAATTTAACCGTTAATACTCAAGCTGCTGATTTCCAGCAAGCTAATCTAAGACAAAACCTTGCAGATGTAATGGGTATGCAGGGTTCAAGAGGAGGCGGCATGAACGCTGCAAACACGCAAGCGTTGTTAAGACAAGCTAATCAAAGTACTATGGGTGCTTCTTTAGATATTGCAAAACAGGAAAGACAAAACCAAATAACGTCACTTAACCAAGCCACACAGATTGATAGAATGCAAGCGCAGGGCGGGTTAGAGATGCAAAGAAGAGAGTTTGATCGTTTAGGTACTTTATTAGGCATGGATCAAGCTGAGCTAGCTGGTGCTTATGGAGATATAAACGCAGTAAGACAAGCTAACATAGGTTTGGTAGGCGATATAACTCAAGCGGGAGCGCAAATAGCCATGATGGCAAGTGATGAGCGTTTAAAAGAAAACATATTGCAAATTGCGATTAGCGAATCTGGCATACCTATTTACAAATACAACTACATCGGTGATTCAAAAACATATCAAGGCGTTATGGCTCAAGACTTAATTCGCATGGGCCGTGAAGACGCTGTAGCCACAATGGACAACGGTTACTACGGCGTAATGTACGATAAAATTGATGTTGATTTTAAACTAACGCAACATGTCTGATGCAACGCTAATAAAAGGAGCCCAGGAACTAGCCGCCGCTAAAGGCACGGGCGGCGCGGGTATTAAAGCTATTAGTAAAACTGTAAAAGCGGTTGGTGGTGCGGTAGCTAAAGCTATGGCTCCTGATAAAAACGGTAAAATTGGAGAAGACGGCAAGCCTAAAAGTTCAGACGCTGATTTAAAAAAATTAGAGAAAATATTAAAAGCAAACGACTTTAAAGCCGTCGAACTCGATGGTTTTACCCTTGAGGGTAGAAACAAAATGGAGGCTGAGTTAGCGCGAATGAATAAGACTCTTGATGAAGCTGAAACCGTGTTGTATAATAGTGATGTTAATAGCGAAGAATACGAAGAAGCTTATAAACTAAAAAACCGCACAATTTCTGAGTATAAAGCTTTCGTAAAAGCAGGTAAAACGTTAAGAGACTTTAGAGCTAATGAAAGAAATTTTCTTTCGGTTGCGGATAATGGAGACAATATTAGAGGCGGGTATTCTCGAGTAAGTTTAAACTCTGCTAATATTCAAAAAACAATAATGCTTGCTCAGGATAAATGGGCATGGAACTCTAAAGAATTGGATTTTGAATGGAAATACAACGATAAAGAAACACTTAGCCTTTCTAAGGCGTCGGATTATAAACCCATGTCTTTTGATCAGGTAGCTGATATGAAAGTATATCTGCAGGAACAAAAGATAGCAGCTGCTAAGCAGATTAACCCACAAAAACGGGCTGCAATGCACGACGCGGTAACTAGTGAATTAAGAACTGCTTTTTTAGAAAACAAATATGGCCCTCATATGTTAGAAGCTTTAGTAGGTAATGCTGAACTTCCCGAAGTTAATAATATGTTTGAAGAGTTGGATATTAATTTTGCCAACAATGAATTAACTCCACAAGAAAGAATAAAAAGTTTTAAAGACAACGGAGAGGCTGCAATAAATATATTAGCAGATGCTATATTCCCTGAAATGAATCCTAAATTGCCACCCGAAGAAGAGCAAAAAACGCTTGACGATTACGAAAAAAGTATAAAAACATCCGCTTACGCGAAGTATAAAGATATTTCAGCTAAAAACCCTTCACCTATTCCAAGCCGAAAGCTTAACGTAGGAAATGACCGCTTTTTACAATGGATACCTACTACTGATATAACAGATGAAAATGGAGAGGTAAAAACAGTAAAAGTAAATAAGTGGATGTTGGTAAATATAAAAGGCGAAGTCGTTGCACCCGGTGCTGATATCGCATTTGATACTTTAGATGAAGCCTTGGGTTTATTTCCTTTCAGTAAAAAGGTAAAATAAAAAAATTTAATTAATGTATATTAAAAATAATAAAACTTACTCTGATGGTTTAATACAGCTTGCAGCTGAAAACCAAGGAATGAGCATAGAAGAATTTATTTCTCAAAAAGGTTTTACTAAAGACGAATCTAAGGGAAAGCCAACGGATCCACCGAACAAGGACCAGCCGGGGGATTAGAAAGAAGTAAAGACCGATGGGGAATCCAGCTCGGTCAATGGTTCATTGGAGTCACCCGGTCCTAGTCCAACTCCTCAAGCAACCGGGTTTCCTGGGTTAGATTTAGCTGTAGAAGACGCAATGGACGTCCCTAAAACAAAGCTAGATGAATATAAACAAGGTTTAAAGAACATTAACAGGCAAGAGGCTAAATTAGATATAGCTTTGCTTACTATGGGTTATACTGAACTTGGCGGCTTATATGTTCCAACTTCGTCTATACCTAAAAGCGATGGGTCGTTTATACCAGCGACTAATAGAGAAGAGGAATACGCACCCCCTACACTGTCCTCGCTGGGTGGATTGTTAGATATTTATCCAATGGGAACAGAAGAAGAACAAGAAAGGCTAAAAGCCTTTATATCTAACATGGGCAAAGACCCAAGCGATCCTAATTTAAAGCTTCAGTTTACCGCCGACGAAATTAAAAGAGGGTTTGATTTACAATGGGCCGATGAAGAGGAAATTGATCAAGGTTTATTTGAAGCTAAGAACAGATACAGCGACAACTTTATTAATGATATTGAAAACAATAAAGAACGCGCGGAATTTAGAAAACAAGCTTTAAAATTTGGCTCTGAAGATACAGAGTTTAATATAGCCGTAGGTACCGGAGTTGATCCTAAAACAGCTATTTTAAAAGAGTCTGAACGATTAGCAGTAGACGCTGAAAATAACCTTCAAGCAGCCGAAGATCTTGATACAGATACTGAAAAGTGGCTAGAGCGCAAAAACAAATTAGAAAGCGCTATTAAAGCTGCTGAGATGCAATTTAAAACAGCAGATAGATTAGAACTACCTGTAGTTATTGCGCCTAAAGGTTTAGCGTTTAATGAAGAAAAGTATAAAAAAAGCATTGAAGAATATAATGCTATTGTAAAACAAAAAGAAGATGCTTATAATGCTTATATAAGTTTATTTGAAAGCGATGAATATAAGTGGGTAACAAACACTCAAAACAGTTTAATAGAACGTGCTGAAAAAATAGAAAACGAAGAAGTAAGGCTAAGTAAAAAAAGTAAAGATTTAGGTGATACTCAAATTATGATTGATAGTTTGGGTAAAAATTACAGTAAACTTTCCAAGTTTGCTTTTGGTTTAGAAAATGCTTTTTTGGGAAGTTTAGCAGCTGCGGGTGAAGTTGTCGCAGGCGCGTTTCAAGAATTAAGTGAATTTGTTAGAGAAGGTGATGATGTACCAGAAGGTTTTGATTTGAATGTCGCTGTTTACGATGCACTAGAAAAGTTTGAAGGATACGCTATAGATTATAGACAAGATCTTGCTGAGAGGCAAGGATTATTGCCTTATCAAAGAGATTACGACGAAGCTAAAGCTGCAGGTAAAACAGGGGAATGGTATCTAGATGCAACTATTAACGCTGTGCCTACCATAGCGGCTATTTTTATACCTTCAATGAGAGCAAACCGCTTAACAAGATCAACTATTAGAAAAACAGGTAAAGTTTTAACTAAATCTGAAAAACTTGTAATTCAAAAAGGTTTTCAAAAACAAGCGCGGCAATATACCATGCTTACATTTGGCATCATGGAAGGTGGCGGTTGGGCTCAGCAAACTAAAAACACTATTGAACAAAAAGAAGCTCTTCTTATTGATAACAACGCTGAAATTATCAAACTTAAAAAAGAGCTTGCTAATTCTGATAATCCAGAAGAAATACAAAAGCAAATTGACGAAAAAACCGCTCAAATCCGCGAGGAAGACGGCTATTTAAGTCTATCAAATCTTGAAATGGTGCCTATATCTGGACTGCATGCGATTGTAGCTACACAAGCTGAAAGATTAGGTACTTTGCGCCAATTAAACAAAATTCAACAAGGGGTTCGCGGCATTGGGTATCGTACTTTTAGAAAATATGTAAGTATGCCTGTAGCGAAATTTGCAGCAGGTGTAGCCGGCAAAGTTAAAGCTTTAGGGGGTGGAGTTGTTATAGAGGGAATTGAAGAGGGCGCAACGCAAACTTCAAATAATTTTTTAGATCATTATTTAGGTGGTTTAGACGTGCATCTTACTGAAGGCGTTGACGCGGAATTCTTTAGACAAATAGCATTAACTAGTGCAATTCTTAATGGTAAAGGAATGGCGCCGCAGATAAAGAACTCTATTGTTCAGGTATTTAAAACAAGAAGTGACAATCAAAAAGTAGTAGACTTAATAGCAGAGGCGTCTTCTATAACACAGGAGATTAGCGACATTGTAGAATCCGGTAAAGGACCTGAAAATTTAAAAAGAATAAAAGCTTTAGAGCGCCAACGTGACGAAATATATAGAAGTATATTAAGAAGCGATATTGACGCTATAGCTAAAGGAAATGATTTAACTCAAGAAGATTTAGAAGAAATCGCTAAAGCGGATCTTGAGCTTAATAGGCTTTATCAAGAAGCCGCAAGTTTATCAGGAGAAACACAAAGAAGTGAAGAAACAAATAAAGCTCTTGAAACATTAAAATTTAAAATACAAGAGCAAATAGCTATTCGCGAGGGTTTATTAGGCAAAAGCCAGGAAAAAATTAATGAGTTAGCAAAGCAAGCTAAAAATAAAGCTGAGGCAATGCTAAACTATGCAGACTTTGAATACAGTAGGGCGTTTGGTAAAGCAGAAGGTAAAGATAATTACATTGAGGTAGGCAAAGATACAGACATAGACGCTATAGAAAATCTTACCGACGATGAAAAAAAGCAGGTTAAAGCGGCTAGAGAGAAAGGTAACAACGCTTCTTATTTGCTTAGTGGGAAAAGTGTTGTTTATGTTGATAATGTAAACGCGCGCATTCAGTTAGGCGGCGAGGGAGCTAAGTTTGCAGCAAGATCACCGTTACACGAGTTTGGGCATAAATTAATTAGAAAGCTAGGCATTATTAAAGGTGACAAGCTTGTTGGTATTGGCGATAATTTAGTTCAAAACTTACTAGACTATTTACAAATACAAAACGAAAACGGGTCGTTAAATAATAATAGCTATCAATTTGCGCAAAATAGAATAGAGCAATATAAGAAAAATAACGAGGGTCAGCACGATGCTGACGAGTTGCTTCAATTATTATCCGACTTAGTAGGTCAAGGTTCTTTACGAAACAGCGCCTTTGGTGAGATTTTTCAAATAAAATCATTTATTAATACAGCTCTATCCAAAGCTAGTGAGCTTGTAGACAAAGATAGTGATTTTGCGCCTTTCTTTAAAATAGATACCGCGCAAGATGCTTTACGGTTTGTAAACCATCAAGCAGATAGATTTTCAGAAGGTAAACAAGTAGCAATGCTGCCACCAGAAGAGGGTAAAGCAAAAGCTTCTATAAGTCAGTTAAATACAAAGCTAGAACAAGATTACGATAATAATCCTAGAAAGCTAGTTAACGACATGCTAACCTTCCCGCTGCAGGAATCTCCTTTTGCAAAAGAAATTGGCGGTATAACAGAAAATATAACTAAAAGATTATATGACCCTATACCTTCTGAGCAAAAACAAACGTTGTCAAGATCAGAGTTTAAAGATGCACTTATTGGTGAAGCGGCAACTTTAGTAACAAATGAATATAAAGTTGGAGAGCAAAGCTTAGATAAGTTTGTTAGCACACGTCTTAACTTAAGAGCGAATAATTTAGCTAGCAGGCTAGGTATAGAGTCTACTATAACAGAAGATGTGTCTGAGCGTAAAGACATTCAGACCGGTGAAGATGTTGCAGAAGCTATAGATAAGCCTGTTGAGGATAAACCGGAGTTTAAAAAATTAACAGCTTATAAAGGCAACCAAGCGTTTATTAGCGAAGATGCAATGCCTGAAGTTGAAAAAACTGTATCTCGTATTGTTGGAGCGCCATCGTTTACTGCTAAATTTGACGAAAGAGCGCCAGATGGTAAACAAGCTTCTAATTTTATAGCCGCCTTAAAGAAACAATTTGGTAATTCTATATTAGTTGATAGAATTAAAGCTAAATCAATAATTAAGTCTAAAACCGGCACGACAGCACAGGCTTTCGAACGCTTTATGTTGCAAAACAAAAAAGCTATTCTTGAAAATATGACTACTACATATTTGCAAACAGCATTTCCACATGCTGTTGAAAAGTCTGTAGACGGTGTTTTTGTACGCTTTCCTGCTTGGGTTGGAAAAAAGATTGATAGAGAAACCACAGGGCAGGGTAACGACCTTGTGCGCCGTGTGCCTAATGTTGCACAAGCTGTTTCCGATGAACAATATTTAGAAGATATTAGAACCAATCCTTTAAAAGATGGTAAAGAAGTAAGATCAGCAGCTAAACAAAATTCTGTATTAAAAGCTATTGCTGAAGAAATGGGTATTGAAATGGTTGTTGACGCTATTAAAGACCCTAACTCAGATATATACAAAGCTTTAGTGCGTAGGCAAGGAGAACTTGGTGTAACAGAAGAGCAAATAACAGCTGTTGAAGCACAAGTACAAGCAGAGCGTGGCAATGTTAAATTTTCTATTGGAGGGGAAGGGTTTACCGCACAACAGTTAAGAGAATTTGCTGACGCTGCTAATTTTGATGTTGAAACCGCTGAAGGTAGAGGTAAGCTTATTAATTTATATTATAAGAAAAAAGGTATTCCTGAAATATATAAATTAGATTCAGAAACGGATATAAATAACTATATAGCAGCTGTTAAAAAGCATATATTACCTTTGCTACCTAAATCAGCATTCTTTTCTAGTGATATAGATAGCGGTAGTAGTGCATTTAGAAGGTCTAGTAGATTTGTAGGTGATAAAAACCTTGACACGTATTTTATTAATAAAATTAATGAATTAAGAGCTCTAGATAAGGATGCAAAAGACGAAGATGGCAACCGTATATTTGGTGAAGAAATACCTAATTTAGGTAAAAAACCAAAAGGAAGCTATGAGGCAGCGCTTGGCAATAACGATCAACAATTCGAGCAAAAGTCTGAAGATGGTTCATGGGATTTATTTAATGACTACCACGGTAAAATACATGCTGAAGCATGGAAGAGAGTTAACGCTTTAGTAAAACGCGCTCAAGAGCTTCGAAAAAACGAAGACACAAAACAAGAGGGTGACAATATATTAAAAGTACTTGGTAACTATTTTTCTATTGTAAGTAACGACAAAAGCCATTGGCATAAAATGGGTGCGCAAATGGTGGCTTGGTCACCAAACGCTGTAGGAGAACAAAGAACAAGTAAAAAGACCGGTAAAGTAACAACTAAAAAATACGAATGGGAGCATGGTGTACCGGCTACTAAAAGTTATATCTTTTTAATAAACGCATCGCTAGACGGCGTTAATTTTGATTTAGCTTACAACGCTGTTCAATCTCAAAACAAACTTATAGCTTTAGATGCTGCTTTAAATAAAAACTTACAGCAATCAGGTCTTGCAACTAAAATGACCAACAAAAGTAAAGGGTGGAACTTTTTATTTAATGACTTTTATGAAAGATATGCTGAAGCTGGTATAAATCTCGATAAGCTTATGGTAAACCCTAAAACAAGCTTAGCGCAGGCTGCTGGTGTTTTAGCAGACGGCACGAGATTAACATCTAGAGGTATTGGGTTTAGCCAACTTGTAATACAAAAAAACTCCGAAGAAGCTAGAGAAAGAATTAAAGAAATTGAAAACACTCCAGCACCTAAGTTAAGTAAAGCGTCTATAGGCTCATTAAACAAAGAATTTAACGACATACTAGAGCGTAAAACGGGTATTGAATCGTTTAAAACTTTTTCAGATGTGCAAGCTGAAATACGCGGGCGGAAGAAAGGTAAGTTTAAATTCTTTATAGCACCAGCAGTAGATGACTTTAGAGGTTTAGTAAATTTTGCTTTTTCAGGAAGAGGTAAGCAGGGTGAAATAGACAAGCAATGGCTTGAAGATAAATTAATGACGCCTTATGCTAAAGGCATTGCCGCAATAGAAGGCATTCGCCAGCAAATAAAAAGAGATTTTAAAACAGCTGTAAAAGCGTTCCCTAAGCAATATAAGTTATTAAATAAAACTATTGGCACTAGCCCGTTTACTTATGACCATGCCGTACGCGTGTATTTATGGCAAAAAGCTGGGTTTGATACAATACCAGGTTTATCTAAAAAAGATACAAAGGTATTGCAAGACGCGATACAAGCGCAGCCTGAACTTATGGACTTCGCTAATTCTTTATTAACTGTAGCTAGACGCGATGAATGGATAGCGCCTACAGAACATTGGGTTGCAGGTACAGTGTTATCTGACCTTAATGGTATGACAGAAAAGATTGGGCGTAAAGAGTACCTTAAGGAATTTATTGCTAATGCTGAGGTTATATTCAGTAAGGAAAACTTAAATAAAATTGAAGCGGCTTTTGGTAAAAACCACAGAGAAGCAATAGAAGACGCCTTATATTCAATGATTAACGGCACTAACCGTTCAACAGGTGCTAGCCAAAACAAAACTGTAGGTAAGTGGTTAAACTGGATTAACGGCTCAACTGGAGCGATCATGTTCTTTAATAGGAGATCAGCATTGTTACAGATGCTTTCAACCGTTAACTTTATAAACTATACAGATAATAACCCTGTAAAAGCTGCTGCAGCGTTTGCTAATCAAAAGCAATACTGGAAGGACTTTGTGATGATATTTAATTCTGACAAGTTAAAGGAACGTCGTGGTGGTCTACAGCAAGATGTAAGTTCAGATGAGATAGCTAGCATTGCTAATAAAAGCAATAGAAGTCCGCAAGCGCTTCTTGCTCGTTTACTTAAACTTGGGTTTACGCCTACACAAATTGCAGATAGTATGGCAATCGCTTCAGGTGGCGCAACATTCTACCGCAATCGTGTAAACACATATCTTAAACAAGGTATGGACCAAGCAGCAGCGGAAAAGCAAGCGTTTTTAGATTTTTCTAAAATATCCGACGAAACCCAGCAGTCTTCTGATCCAGCACTTGTGTCACAAATACAAAGAAGTGTGCTAGGTAGAATTGTGTTTGCATTCCAGAACACACCTATGCAGATGACGCGTTTAATGAAAAAAGATGCTTTAGACCTTATTAACGGTAGAGGTGACTGGAAGGTTAAAGTAGCAAGGATTGCATACTACGGAGCAATTCAAAACGCTATATTCTCTTCATTGCAATCTGCATTGTTTGCACTTATACCAGGGTTTGACGACGAAGACGACGAAGATTTATCAGAAGAAGAGTTAATAAAAAAGAACACAAGAGAAGAGGGTAAAATAGCACGTGCGTTAAACAGCATGCTTGACACTCTTTTAAGAGGTTCCGGCGTGTATGGAGCTATCTTAGCGGCTTCAAAAAATGTTATTAAAGAATACAACAAACAAGAAAAGAAAGGATTCTTAGGTGATCATTCTTACACTATATTGTCTTTGTTTGATATATCGCCACCTATAGGTTCTAAAGCGCGTAAAATAAATACAGCAATTAAAACCAGAACCTTTGAAAAAGACGCTATAGCTGAAAGAGGCTGGGCTGTTACTGCTGAAGGTAGATTAAACCTTGGCCCCAACTGGTCCGTGCTTGGCAATGTTATTTCAGCTACAACTAATGTGCCTTTAGATCGTGTTGTTGCCGAACTTACTTCAGTGTCCGAAGCCTTTAATGCAAAAAACACTGCATGGCAAAGAGTTGCACTTGGCGCAGGATGGAAAACTTGGGACGTAGGCGTTAAAAACGAAGTAAACGAAAAAATAAAAGAAGCTGCTAAAGAACGTCGCAAAGAAGAAGGCGTGATAAAAGCTAAAGAAACCAGAAAGGCTAATAGAAAAGCTAAAGAAGAGGAAATAATGAAAAGCCTTTTAAAAAATATACAAACACAAGATTCTATAATTGAATATAATAAAGGAAAAAAATGAAATTAGAAGTATTAAGATTTAGCAGCCAAAAGGATTCAACCAATGGAATATTATTTGACGTTACAGATGGACGAAAGTTTCTATGCTATACACTCGAAGAC
>Ga0208899_1001707_pt1 | contig 15295 bp, 11 predicted proteins | sample VirMetDEL_Nov_24_FD_184518 | JGI IMG/M metagenome (GOLD analysis project Ga0208899, IMG submission 184518) | Aqueous microbial communities from the Delaware River and Bay under freshwater to marine salinity gradient to study organic matter... | ecosystem: Environmental > Aquatic > Marine >... | reverse complement strand
ATTGCTGACCGTCGTTTACTACAGCTAGGGCTAAAGCCTAACTACGAAGTAAAGGATAACCCACTGAACTGGCTTGACGATGTGTTAGGTGTAGAGCATCAGAACTTCTTTGAAGGCCGTGCAACTACTTATATGAAAGCTGGCTTACGTGGTGACGTTGGCAAGGTTAAGTTTGCTAATGTAGCTTGAGTAGACTTGGGGGCTTAACGGCCCCCTTGTTCCTCTACTTCTTCAGTCTGCAAACCTTCCGCTGCAAGGCCCAACATCCCTACCCTACGACCTACTTTAGCAAAATCTTCAGCTTTAGGCTTTATTCTTGCCTCTCTCATTGCTCTGTAGTGATATGCTAGTTCAGACTCTTGGCTGTTTTTCTTAACCCCTGTTCTTTTTTCCACAGCCCCTACAGATTCTTTTCTAGACTTATCGCGCTCTTCTTTCTGCTCTTGCGTCCTTTTCGCGTTAAATGTGTATCTTTGGCCCGGATTTGCCTTAAAATTACTGATTTGAGCAGGACTTACGTTTAATAGCGGAGTTCCTCCCGGAGGATTAAAGCCAACAAGATCGTGTTTATCACTCATCATGGTAATCAACTGACCTGTCTTAGGATTCATAGCCATAAACATATTGACTCCTCCTAATTCTTTAGCCCTAGAGTTATGAGCAGATTGGAAGTAATAAAACGGATCATCCCCTTCTCCTTTCCTAAAAGTTACAGGGGTTTTGTCGGGGTGTGTCTCATTGTAGTATACAAAATACTCCCTCATGTCTTTAGCAGTTAAAGTTTTTCTAGCTTTTTCTATAGCCGCCTTATCTCCCTTTTTGCCCCTAGGTATTTTATTTTGTTTTACCCACTCACTCAGAGATCCTTTAAGGGCCGGGCCTGAGTTGAGAGCAGACATTACAGGATTAGCCGTTGACGCTGCTGACCCTAATAGTCCCTCCGCGCCAAAGTTATCAGTTCCTGAGTTTCTTTTTACAAAAACATCAGTCTGCTGTAACTGGCTCTGTACTGATCTATCCCGCAGCAAGTGAGCTAATGCCCTCTCTTGAACTGCTTTAGGTATGCTTCCTCTAGTGTTTTTGTTGTCTATGAAGATAGCAGACCTAAGACCTTCTTTATCGCTTGCCTTTAGTGTCCCATGAAAGTTAGACTTACCTATCGGCCCTGCTTCGATTAAAGATTCGCCTCTACCCGTCTGTCTACTTAGTGCAGCAGCAGTAAGAGCAGACCCAAAGCTAATGTTTCGTTCTGAAATACCAGCACCTATCTCTCCTCTGGCCTTCTTCTGGCTAACCCCTGTTTCTCTCAAAGCGGCTTGTGCTCTAGGATCAAAAGCTCCCGCCACTGCCGATGGCGCAGCTTGGGCAAGCGTTTTAACGCTACCGTATAGCTCTGCTCCCGGAACTTTTGAATAGTTCTCAGGAATCATAGTGCTCATGGATAAAGCAGACTCGCTTAGTCCAGATTTAATTGCAGATGGTGCTCTTGCTACGGGCACGATAGAAGCTATATCCAGTAGATCAGAAGCGACTGCCGCTGTCCGTGGGTACTCTTCAGCAAGCTCCTGTGCGCTCTGGTAAGCGGCGGTAGACTGCACGAAGTCTCCAGCAGCCCCCGCTGCACTCATTAGACCCTGCTGTGCAGCTTCCGGTAGAGACTGAAACCCGTAGCTCACAGCAGCATCAATGGGAGTGTAAACTGCTCTTGCATTAGCTGCTACATTGCTTATATATCTTTCGACTCCAGTTATTTCCCCTGCTTGATATTTACGCTCAGTGGCAGAAATATCCGCATACCAATCTGTGTTCTCTATGGAGTCTAGGAGCCTATTCATTTAAGGTAAACTCGTTCTTTAGCTCATTTCGCTCTTGTTCAGACATATCGGACATTACAGACTCAGCTAATTTTATTGCAGCAGCCGTAAATGCCGCTTCAGTAGGAAATCTTTGTTTACTTAGAGCCAAGAGTCTGTTTACTTTAGCTGGGTTCAGAACTATCTTAGACAGAACTTTAGGCGTAAGAAGAACCGCCGCAGCACCTAGATACGTGACGGGATCAGCGTCTGATGCGTATAATCCTATAGTCCCTAATACAGCCGCACCCTCAGTGACAGCACCAGCAGCGCCAAGCTGTCTAGCCTGAATCATAAGACTACCGAAATTACTAGCCTCGCCCCTAACTGACGCTTCAGCCATTAAGTTAGCTAACTGTCTTACAGAATTGTAATCTTCTCCAAAGACTATTTTTAGCCTCTGTGCTTGCTTAGGATCTTGGAAACTTTTTTGTATCTTTGCGTACTGGTTTATGTCGAAGTCGCCTCCCAGATCAGGAAATAGTTTTTTAAGGTATCCCTGCCTGATCGCCTGTTTAGCCTGTTTAGGTGTTGTAAAGGTTATACCAGAGGCTCCTACCTTTTCTCCAGCAGCTTTTCTAGCCGCTATGTCTTTAGCGGATACTTCAAAGGCCTGATCTATGCTCCTGAAAAACGCTCTTAGCTGATCGTTGTTACCGCCTGATTTAGTCTGTAGAAGCATGTTCCCTAATGCTTCATAATTTCCCTGTGTATTCGGGCCTAAGTTGGCTCTAGTTATAAAATTAGAGTTTATCTTAGGAAGTATACCTCCCATGTTTCTTGCGTATTCAGACTTAGTTGCAGAATAAAGGGAGGACGCTTCGTCGCTTATCGCTTCTAGCTGTTTAAGAACAGTGTCTTTCATAGAATTAGATAATTCTAAAAGCTCTCCTGATGCCCTAGAATCATACTTGTTAATGTTAGCTATATTTCCTAAGTCTCTTATTTCTGCTGCTAAGTTTTTTTCAACAGCAAGTAAAGATTGTGCAGGAAGAGCATTGACCTGAGATAAATCACTAATTACCCCTGAAATATAGCTTCTCGTCGCAGGAGACAGTTCTGTTAGAGTCTTTGCATCCTCTAAGCCCCTTATACGCCCCGCATCTAGAAAGTCTTGAAGAACTTTAACTAATGGTTTTGTTGCTACGTTTCTTCTTCCTACAAGAGAGGTGACTTGATCTAGTGCTCTTCCATAGTTAGACGATGCAGCGTCCTTTCCCATCTGAATTACAGACTCCATCTGCCTTCCAAGGTTGGACGGATCTAAGGCTATTTCTTGGCCTGACTTGTTAAAGATAATTGACAGGTTGTCAGCTACAATCTCATTTATAGCCTCACCGTTTCTGATAAAATCTCCTGACGATAGATAACCTGACTCAGCAAGTGACTGAGAGAATCTCTGTACAAAACTAGAACCCTGTTCTCCAACCTGAGTTGGGAGTAGCGTTGCTGTTCGTCCTGTCTCACTACCTTCTTGTAGTATTTGCTGTGATGCCCTTAAAGACTCTGGTGTTCCTGCGCCAGACGTACCACGCTCTGCTAACTTTACAATTTCATCGGCAGTTTCTTCAGGGGTGAAGCCCAATGCTTTCTTTGCAGCAAAATATCCGGGCTTGAGAACTTTACCTACGCCCAAAACTGCCATGTCAATACCCATACTGGTCAGGGCTGCTTCAGTTGCTTTGTAATGTATAGCGTCATTTTTGTCTTTTTCATCAGCTATATAGTCTGAAAGAACAACGCCGCCATATGTGCCTGCACCTCCGAATGCGATCCCAGCAGCTACACCTAACACAGGATTAGCAGTGAGAGCAGTCACACCTAAGCCTGCTGCAATACCAAGCCCCGGCCCAGTAACAACATCTAGGTTTCTTTCCAAATATTCACCAACGTCCACATACCAAGGATCGTCTTTTTGTGATTGTACAGGATTCTTAGCTGCTTCGTGATACCTTGCTGCTATGGCCTGCCTTTGTTCAAGAGTTGCGTTTCTAAATTCTTCAGTGTTAGGAATTTCAAAGGTCATGCCATCGTCAGCCGTTACTCTTATGCTTTGACTAGCCATTACTCTACTTCCTCAAAAGAATATTTACTTTTAGTGTTACCCGCAAAACCTGTCCCTGTATACACTTCTTCCATGTACTCAATAACTTCTTCAGGTCTAGGATACCTACGTCCACCGGGAACACTATCGTCTAAAATAGTTCTACTACGATACTTATTTATTTTCTGTCTTCTCTCCATTTCCTGTAAGAAAGAAGAAATTATAGCTCTGTTTAGCCCCTTACTGTTTTGTATTCTTGCAACCAGAGCTTCTGCTGCTCGTCGCTCTCCGTCTGTAGGATTAGTGCCAAAAGCCCTCAACTTCTGAACCATCAAGTTTCCAGCGTCAACTGCAAACTGGCCCACATCAGCAGGAGTTGTCCCTAGAGCATCGCCTAATGCTTTCATAGCACTTGCAAACGTGCCCCCTGTTTCAATAATATCTAAGGAGGACAGCATTCTTTTAGCCGTCGTAACTCCCTCACTAGCGGACATATATTTATCTTGAGCATCTTGTGCCGTCTGTGAACCAAGCGTAAATTCTTGCTCAATAATGTTTAGTTGCGACCCTAACTTTTCATTGGCCTGTTTTAGGGTATTTGCCTCAAATCCAGACAATCCGGTTGTTGAGCTTACAAAATCTACTTCTACCCCCTTTAGAGTGTCAAAGGCAGGAGAACTGCCAATAGGAGTATTTACCATTTGAGTTGTATTGTTTATAGGATCATAGACACTTGTTACATTGTACTGGCCGGCTACTTTACCGTCTGAGTCTTTGGCTTTTATAACACCAACTTTAGTGCTTGTTCTGGTTCCTGTCCTAGCAGCAGACTCCGTTTGCTTTAGAAGATCGCTTACGGTTTTGTAGTCAAGACTAGCAGCCTCTGATATTTCAAACACCTTATCTAAGTCTAAGTCTGTTCCTGCTGCTTGAGCACTTTGAACTTCATTAAGTATCTCTAAGTAAGAGTCGTTCTTAAATTCGTCTTCTGCTCTTTTAGCCAGTGCTTCTAACTCAGCATCTTTTTTCCTCTTAAAAGCATTTGCTAATTCAATAGCTCTCACCGGATCAGTCAAAGCAATGGCTTGAACAATCTGATTCATTGAGGTAGGATCATTGGGATCAAAGTTCTCATATGCCTCGCGCTGTTTGTCTCTAGTTCTTTCCTGCCCTGTCCTCATGTCTCTCCCAAGCAAACCACCAACACTTCTTGCCAATAGGTTTGCAGACTGACTTCCGCCAATCAAAGGCTGACCTGTTGCACTTACAGCGTTTACAGGATTATTAGTAAACAACCCTGCTAAATTACCTCCTAGTCTAGCCATTACTTACTCCTTAAATTAAACCTGCAAGTGCGGATAACAAACCACCAGAGCCTGTAGCTCCTCCAGCAGCAGCAGCACCTACGTTACCTTGGGCACCTAACAGCGCACTGTAGATACTTGCAAGACCTTCAGTTCTAGCCTTCTCAGCAGCTATACGTCCCTCTAGTCCTGTCATTGCTGCTTCACCCCGTAGACCAGCACCTTCACGTCTCCCAAGATCAGCAATACTAGCAATGTTCACGGCTGGAGTCAGTGAAGCAAGTAGCTCTTGCTCTGGTCTGTACTGTAACCCCATAGAAAGACCAATGTTGCCTAACTGTCCTGCTTGTAGTTCTTGCGGTAACCCTGCTGCTCTGCCACCAAGACCAAACATGCTTTCAGCAAGTCCCATCTGTTGCAACTGCTCTGCTTGTGCTTGACCTAGCGCACCTAGAGATGCTCTAGCCTTAGCTTCTTCCTGTGCTTGTGCTAAAGCAAACTGCTCAGGAGAACCACCAAACTGTGCTGTACGTAATCCTGTACGTCCCTGTGAAGCTAGACGTTCTTCTAGTGCAAGCTGGGCACGTTGTTCTTCAGGGCGTTGAGTAGCTCTAATGCGCTCATAGACATCAGCTTCTCTCTGTGCCATAGGAGCCATAGCACCCGTTAGGAAGCCACCTACGCCTCCTAGAGCCTGTTCTTGGATACCTGATACATCTGGTACACCTGCGCCCATACCACCCAGTAAGGTGCCTGTGAGAGCTTGTAGCTTACGTTGTTGTTCAGCTTGCTCTGGAGATAATGTAGTAGCAAACCCACCTTCAGGTGTGGTACTTACGCCACCAAAGCCAGTAGAGACAGTGAAGGGTCTAAAGGCTGCATCTGCTTTAGCTGCCTCTCCTATTTTAAGAGATTCTTCTTGTGCAGTTCTACCTAAAGAACTTAAATTATCAAAAAGATTATAGCCTAAGCCTGCACCCAGAAGTGAGTCAGCAGCGCCCCCTGTAAAGAAGTTACCTAGAAGACCTCCAAGTCCTCCTGAGCTACCAGCGCCTCCCATAGTGCCACTTAAATCACCAAGAAGTTGATCCCCTAGTATTTCTCTTAGCTGATCTTGAGTTAAAGTTTCATCACTCATTTATATTCTCTCTATGTCAATACTGTTGTTATCACGGAGGCTGCACCTGTTACCACAACAGTAACAACAAGCCAAGCCAGACGCTCCCACTTCAACGCATGAGCAGTAGCTAGTTCTTTAAGCTGCCGAAGTTCAGCAGTAGCTTCACCCCAGCGTTCACCACATTCTTTCTCGTGTTGAGCTATCTTTTCTAGTGCTTCTAAAGCTAAGTCAAGTGTTTGCGTCTGCTCTTGTTGCATCAGTCTTTAGCCTTACCTACGTTTAGTGCAATCATGTCCAGTAGCTTGTATGCTTTAGCTACTAGAGCATCATCTTTAGGTGTATCAGTTGCTGCTGCAATAGCTGACGCTAGAGCAACTAGAGCAGTGATAATGTTAAAAGCATCAATTACGTAAGGCATTACCAAGGTACTCCATCAGCAGTTGAAGGTGTGATCTGACCGTCAATGTTTGCTTGTAGTGATGCTTCCATGTTGCTCTGCCAGTCATCACTCTGACCCCACACCCATCCCAGAACGTCTGACTCGGTCAAATCATCATAGGCGATGTAGCCTTCAGAAGAAGGGTCTGGCGTGAATCCTTGTGTGCCGTAGGCAGTAGCAGTGTAAGTCACAGCGTCATCGCCAGTGCCTTCTGTTTGCTCTGCTGTAACGCGCCAGTGTGCAACAATGACACCACCAGCTAGGTCGCCAAGTAGGTCGCGTTCAAGTGTTGAGATAGTCCAGTTAAAAGTAGCCATTAGTTGTTCTCCAGTTGAGTGATTCGTGCGGTGAGTGCAGTGATTGTTTCTTGTTGTTCTTGGATTGCTTTTACAAGCGTTGGGATCATGTCACCCATCTTCAAACCTAGTTTGGTTTCTTCGCTATCGTATTTGTAGTCATGCACAAGCTCTGGAAGCACTGTTTCAACTTCTTGAGCCACAAAACCCATGATGTCGTTACCGTCACCATTCTTCCAATCAAACCTGCGGGGCTGTAAAGCAAGGATCTCTTCCAAGCCTCTATCTAAATCACGGATGTTTTCTTTAAGAGATACATCAGATATGCCTAGTATTGATTGAGAAGTTGAATTTATCTGTCCGCTATATTGAACATAAAATCTAAACGATCCATTCGCGTGCATTGAATAGCCTTCGCCGGATGTGGCGCTACTCCCTATTACAAAAACCTTGCCCTGCGTCCCGTCTTTTTTAATTTTGACACCATCACCAGAGTCTTGTGCTGCACTTGTAGTCCCCACAAGCAAGTTGCCGCCAGAGATGCGCATGGCTTCTGAGCCAGACGTATTTCTAAATATCATTCCGTTTGATGGATGCTCAAGATACAGAAAGTCTGTAGACGGGCTAACAAACATATTAGCCGCAGACGCATTATCTGCTGTTGTTAAAGCAACAGCACCTGACAGGTAGAGGTCTTTGAAGCGGTTGCTTGAATTTCCTAAATCAACAGTACCATCGGATATGCCGCCAGTACCGTTTCTAGGCAAAACAAGTGAGCCAGTAAGTAGCAGGCTTTTTGTGCCGTTACTTAAATAAACATCCCCACCAGCAGTACCAATACTACCTACGGTTGAGCCGTCTTTGTAGAAGTCTGTAATAACTCCGTCAGTACCTTTAATGTTAAAAGAAGCAGCTCCCTGCCCTGTTACAGTTGCCCATATTGCGCCGTTAGGTCGCAGCTCAACGCCATTAGTACTGAAGGCTGTACCAGACTTACCCACAAGCAAGTTGCCGCTTGAATCTATGCGCATGCGTTCTGTGTCATTGGTGTTAAAAATCATCGCAAGATAATCTGCGCCACTGTTAATGCTGTATTCGTTGCTTGCAGACCCAAACCGCAAAGTTCCTTGGCTATCACTTCCAGTTGAAACAATTACAGGCGTTCCAGTTGAACCTGTTTTAAGTCTTACTGAACCATCTACATCAAGTTTGTAAGCTGGACTAGTACCAATACCCACATTCTCACTACTATCAATAGTAATCGCCGTGGCGTTCCCGTTGTCTACAATGCTTGTACTCAGGAGTCCTCTGGATACTTGTGTTAAAGCCATTATGTGTTCTCCTTAGATTGCTGAGATGATGAAGGCGAGTAGTTCAGAGTAGCGCACACCTAAACGTGTACGTTCTTCACCAGTGTCTTCATCAGTCCATGTGTTACTCGTAAACATTGCGTAGCGTCCAGCGTCTAAGCCTTCAGCAGTGAATGCATCTTGTAGGTCTTGTGCAATGATTCCAAAGTGGATACGAGCATCGTCACCGTTTTCTTCTACACTGCTAATCCATCTGAACTTACGCAGTAGACCTTTAGCTGCTACAGCAACACGCTGCTCTGCATCAGACAGTGCTTCAATGTCTTGCTTTTCATTGCGGTCAGAAGTTTGGATGGTGCCGTTGGTGGCGTAGATGTCATCAAAGCGGAAAGCAGCGCGACCTAAATCTATTGCGTCATCTCTTTGATTCCCGTTAGTAGAACAAGGAGAAATAGCATCTGCAGCGTCAACAAAGCGCAGACCCGTATCACTTGTGCCAATCATAATATCGCTGCCACTTACAGATACAATACTACCTACGGTTGAGCCGTCTTTAGCAAATAAAGCTATATCACCGTCAGAGCTTAATCGGTTGAAATACCCTACATAACCTCCGTCACGTACAGCATCAAAACGACCATTAGAACCTATAAGCATACCTGCTGTGCTTGAAGATGTTACAGTTTTCCCCACTATCAAGTTGCCGCTTGAATCTATGACTGCTCTAGTGCTGCCATTTGTTCCGAATTTAATGTTGTACGCGCCATTTCTGGCAATTACCAAATCATTTGCAGATGAACCGTTGAGCAATGCTCCATTACTAGTGGCAATGCCAATGTCTACGGTATTTGTGCCGTTATCTAAGCGCAAAGCTGGGTTGCTTGTGCCGTACAAATGCGCCAAGCGACTAGGCGAACTAGTACCAATACCCACGCCAGTACTATCAATAATCATACGCTCAGTACCAGCGGTATCAAAGCGTATCTTGTCTTCATCGCTGGACTCTTCTACTTGTACTTTGGTATCACCATCAGCATCCTGTAGAATAGAAGCAGTATTGATTGTAGTAGTGTTAAGTGTAATAGCTTCTACAGCAGAACCAGTAGGAGGTGCAGTAGAGAATGTTAAAGTAGTACCAGAGACACTATAGGTGCTTTTGTGTTGAGTTACGCCGTCAATAGTTACAAAGGTAGCGTTCTCATTAACAGGAGCATTAGTAAGCGCAAGTGTGGTATCAGAACCATCACCTGTCATTGTGTCAATACTAGGCGCTACTCCACCACCACCGCCAGCAATAGCTCCCCAAGCGTCTGTGTAGCCTTCAAATCCACCTGTAGTGCTATTGTATCTAAAGTATCCAGCAGCAGGACTTCCGGGTCTTTGTGCAGTAGTACCTACAGGTACGTGCATAGCGTCTGTGGCTGAACCAACGTCTAAGGTTACATCAGGAGATGCGTTAAGGATACCTACACGATTGTTAGTAGAGTCTACCTTCAGTGTGTTTGTATCTACAGTGACATCACCAGAGACTGTTAAGCTGCTAAGTGTGCCTACGCTTGTAATGTTAGTCTGTGCAGCAGTACCCAGAGTACCTGTAATAGCACCAGAGGCTCCTAAAGTAGTAAAGTTACCAGCAGCAGCGGATGAGCCACCAATGACAGTACCGTCTATAGCTCCACCATTGATGTCAGCAGTAGGTATAGTAGTAGTGCCTGTGAATGTAGCTCCAGCAATTGGAGCCTTAGCATCCAACTGTGTCTGTACATTAGAAGTAACACCATCAACGTAGTTTAGTTCTGCTGTGGTAGCAGTAACTCCATCCAGCAGGTTTAGTTCTGCTGTAGTGGCAGTCACACCATCAAGAATGTTTAGCTCTGCTGTTGTGCTGGTAACTCCGTCTAGGATATTTAGTTCAGCAGTAGTGCTTGTCACACCATCTAGGATATTAAGTTCAGCAGCAGTAGAAGTAACACCGTCAAGAATGTTAAGTTCTGCTGCGGTAGACGTTACGCCATCAAGTATGTTTAACTCAGCAGTAGTGCTGGTGATACCGTCCAGTACATTTAACTCTGCTGTAGTTACTGTAGCACCGTCCAGAATTTCTAGTTCTGCTTCAGTGATCGTAGCGGAGCCAATAGTAAACGAAGTACCAATAGTAGGTGTGTTAAGCGTAGGTGACGTAAGAGTCTTATTGGTTAACGTCTGTGTGCCTGCTAGAGTAGCTACAGTAGCATCAATAGCTAGAGTAACTCCAGTACCTGAAGCAGTAGAGTCAATACCTGTGCCACCTAAGATACCTAGAGACTCAGAGTCCAAGTCAATGTCAATGCTTGTGGAGCCATCAGTTACATCAAGATCCTGTGCAGTAACCTGTGAGTCTACGTATGCCTTGACTGACTGTTGTGTAGGCACAAGGGATGCACTGTCGGATGACATATTGTCTTCATCAACCCATCCTGTAATGCTAAGGGTACCATCCGACAAAGTTTCAAATACAGTTGTACCTGTAAGTGCAGCATTGTTAGAGTTTGCTTTAGTTGCTGATGCAGTTGCAATGTTATTGAACTCTGTGTCAATCTCAGTGCCTTTGACAATCTTAGCAGCGTTACCTGAAGGTAGTGAGTCCTTTGCTGCAAAGTTTGTAGTCTTAGTATAATTACTCATTAAATTGTTCTACCTATGAATGCTTCAATGTTTACATCTTGTATTGAAAATGACTTGTCATTAATTGTGGCATCTAAACCAATAGTTACTACTCTGCCAGATCCAGTAGCTTTAGTTGTTGCTTTGTTTACAATGATAGACGCATTGTACTGCGAGGTTGCTACGTTGTACTCAGAGATACCGTACTCTGCAATAGACGCATCGTCTACTGTTAACAGTTGTTTGGTGTATCCTTCAGTATAATCGTAACCCCAGTTTAACAATAGGTCTGTGCCTTGACCACCTACAATAGTAAATGTTATTTCTTTTAGAATCTTTAGCTTACTAGCGTCACCAAACGAAAGAGCATTGGTGTAGTACTTCATTGTGTAAGTAGAAGTATCGTCTAGGAAACCAGAGTATTCATTGATACCTTTAGAGTTACCAAAGTAAACTTCATTGTTGTCCGTAGTTGTAGCGCACAGGATACCAGTAAACGGCCATGTAGTTACCCTACTAGCTCCATTCTCTAGCTTACCACGCATGTCAAAGCAGAACACAAGGTTGTTAACTTCAGGTAAGATTAGCAGATAAAAAGCATTCTCTTCGCTGTAGACTGACTTAATGTTACCTGTCTCTACTGCTGCTGCCTGTACTAAGTCATCACGTACATTTACAGATACGTCACCAATAGGGTTAGACTTTTCTTGTATGACTCTACCCAAGCTACGGACACCAGAGTCAGACAAGAATATAAGGTCTGATCCTGTAGACTGTACGCTGTCTCTAGCAATACAGCCAATGTTAGTAATAACATCAGCTAGTACCATGCTAGACGGTGAACCAGCACCAGAGTACAGGATAATACTACGCTTACCAAAGATAACTAAGAAGTCATTAAACTCAGATAACGCTACAATCTCATCATGACCTGTAGGCCATACAGTTGTAATATCTAAGGAACCTGAAGAACCTCCTGTCCACGCATGACCAGACAATAAGTCAGACCAGTAAACAGTATGCTTGTTACCAGTAACGTCAGCAGCCCACACACGACCAAAGGCTGCTAGAGCTTCATTGGCTTGTGGTGGTGTACCTGTAGCGTGGCTGTGAGAGCTAAAGGCTTCTAATGTACCGCTGCCACCGTGGTCAGTATAAATTAACGGCTCGTGACCACGCTGCCAAAAGTAAGCATGGTCGTTAAAGTTTATGATCTTCCAGTTGTTAGCACTAACTGTATAGCTACCGGGAGTAACATCAGTAAGTGTAGTCGTACCAGTAAACACTTTGTTGTTACCGGCGGAAAACACTACTTTGTCACCGCTGTGATCTACGTGCTCAAAGATAGACTCAATACCATCACTAGATCCTAAAGGTGTAGCACTGGTCGTTAGTTTCTTCAGACCTTTACGCGCACCAATACGACCAAACTTGTCTATCACCATGTTCTCAGCAATAGCAGCAAAGGTCGCATCCTGAGCTACAGGAGAGTCTTGAGTGTTAACACCCTTAAATCCCGGAGCAGCAATGTATATGTGTTCTCTGTTCTGAGCCATTAGGGAGTAGTCCAGATAAACTCTTCAGGATTCTTATAGGCATCTAAAGCAATAGCATCAGATAGGTGTCTGTCTGCAATCAAGAAGTAATCCTGTGCTGTAGTTCCACCAGTTTCACCACGCTCTCTAGCCAACAAAGCTACAGCGTTGTGTACTATAGCGTTCTTAGGTAAGACTGTAGTGTCTGTATCTAAAGACAGTTCATCTTCTCTAGCAATTAAATCAAAGCGTAAGTTAAAGACACCTGATGGTTTAGGGTACACTCTTACTTTAGTATCACTATTGCTGTCAATACCGCTAAAGGTATATGAGTCAGGACTACCAGTTACTTCACCAGAAATGTAATAAGCATTGTTAAACCAGTTAGGTGTCTGATAGTGCATAAAGAAGTTTGATGTGTCGTTAATGACACTATATATTCTAACACGTTCTCCAGCGTTTGTCAAGCTATATTCTGTAGTATTTTCTACAGTAGGCACTACAATAGTTGTACGTAATGTAGACCACTGGTGAGAATCTTCTACAATTTGCTTTGCGTCGTTAACAAAGTCACCTACCATCTTGCTGTAGGTGTTCTGTGTAATTGTGGATACTTCTTCTTCTCGTAGCCTACGTAGTACCTCGTTGACTATGCTTAAATAACTGGTACTCATCTAATTCCTCTAAATAAACCCTGAAATACAGGGGCTTGGTAAGTTCCTAACTGTAGCGTTGGCTCTAAAATCTGAGGACGCTGGAAACCGTAAAGATAGTCTGAGAACATAGATGTCCCAATACCCCCTGCTCCACCAATACCTAAACTTTCTCCTGCACCTGAGCCTCTACCTGTTCCATCACCGTCACCAGTGCCTTCTCCTGTTCCAGTTCCTTCTCCTGTGCCTTCACCTTCTCCAGTGCCATCTCCTGCACCTTCAGCGTCACCGGCATCACCAGCGCCTCCACCGGCATCAGTGCCGTCTCCAGCAGTGTCATCACCACCTTCTTGACCCGAAGCTCCGTCACCTTCAGTACCACTACCGTCATCAGTACCGCCACTAGCGCCGCCTTCAGCGCCAGTACCTTCAGCACCTCCAGTGCTTATAGGTTCTTCAACGCCTCCTGTTGATCCCCCACCTATAGTATCAGGAGCAGTAGTAGTATCATCAGTAGTGTTTTCAAAGATACTTGTAGGCTCTGTGGTTGTAGTCTGAGTTGTTTCTGTAACAGGAGCAGTAGTAGCTACAGGAGTTATTGGAGATGTTGAAGTGTCAACACCGGCAACCGCAGCAGCAGTATTTAGTACATCTCCAAATAAACTGGAGGTAACTGATCCCGGTGCAGTGTAATCAACAGAAGGAGTTACACTTACTGAACCAGAAGTAGTTGTTGTAGCGCCTCCTGCTAAACCAGTACCTCCTGCTGCTCCACCACCGCCTCCTGAAGGCTGATCTGAAGGTAAGAAAGACTCTCTAGTAGGCTGAGTTTCTGTTACTGGAGTATCTTCTAGTTTACTTATATCAACTGTGGTTTCTGTTCGTGATGAAGGAGGTCTAGTGTAGTCCTCCATCTCTGTTTCCATAATAAAGTCTGGAACATTACCAACACCGCCAACAAAAGAAATTATTTCATCAGGAATATCTACTAAAGCTCTTGGATCTCCTCCGTATTCAAAGATCTGTCTGTAAGCTCTTCCTCCTCCATGTTTAAGCAACTGCTGCCCAAACTGATCTGGAGTTAAGTTTTGATAAGCAGCGTCTCCACCAACATCATCTACAATTCTTCTAATAGTGTTAGTAAAATGTTGAGAATCAGTTAAAGTAGAAGCAACAGTTTCAGGAGTAAAAGCTGCAATGTCTATATTGTCAAAAGCAGAAGGATCTCCTGCTAAGTCTATAACACTACTAGGGTCAGTTACCGCAGCTTCAGCAGCTTCAGCAGAAACTATCTCTGGTAACTCAACACTTAGTTCTGGACTAACAGCCTGTAGAGTTTCTTCAGCTACGTTCTCTACACCTTGCTTAACTTTATCAACTGCACCTTTAAGTAAAGAAGTACCGCCAGCCATTAACATAGAGTTAAGGATAGCGTCTTTATCTCCACCATACGCAGCCGTAGTAAATCCTGATACAGCGGCACTTGTTGCTGCGGCTGCGGCGCCTGTAAGTCCCATAGTGGCTCCTGCACCACCTGTAAGAATACTTACGCCAATCTGAGTAACTGCTTTTAGAGCGTTCTGTAAATCTCTATCTTTTACTTCTAGTGTTCTAATCTCACCAAAAGTAAACGGGTCATATAAGTAAATAGAACCATCTTTAGTAGCTCTGAAAGGCTTTACATCGTACTCGTTGTACAGTGCTTGAATCTCTGGATTCTGTATATACGCCTGCTCAACAGCATCTTTGTAGTCTAGCTTCTGTTGTGTCTGTAAACGTGCCATCTCTGGAGCCATTAGAGGCTCAAGGCGAGCTTGGAACTCTTTGATCTGACCTAAAGAACTTGACGTGTGTGCAGAGAGATTACCTTGGAACTCACCTAGCTCTCTAGGAGCATAGTCAGGAGCAGTAAAAGCAGATACAGTAGGTTTGTTACCTACACCAGCCCCATAAGCTCCACCACCTTCTGCAAACGTAGTGTCTACAATTCCTTGGTTTGCTAATGTTTCAGCAAGTGCTTGATCGTAAGTTTGTCCTACTGTATCTATATCAGATACTTTAGTTCCTTGACGCAACGCATCATAGTAGGCAGATAAAT
>Ga0208899_1001702_pt1 | contig 15316 bp, 26 predicted proteins | sample VirMetDEL_Nov_24_FD_184518 | JGI IMG/M metagenome (GOLD analysis project Ga0208899, IMG submission 184518) | Aqueous microbial communities from the Delaware River and Bay under freshwater to marine salinity gradient to study organic matter... | ecosystem: Environmental > Aquatic > Marine >... | reverse complement strand
TGGCGGTGGACAGAGTGGAACGCAGCAGACCACGAAGACGCAGGTAGCGGAGCCGTGGTCAGAGCAGGCCCCGTACCTTAAAGACATTTTTAGCGAGGCCCAGAACCGTTACAACAGCGGCGGTCCTGCTTATTTCCCGGAATCGACGGTCACGCCGTTTGCGCCCCAGACAGAAATGGCGCTGAACGCAGCGGAAAACCGGGCGCTGATGGGAAGCCCGTTGAACTTTGCGGCACAGAACACCGTGCTTGATACGTTGCAGGGCAACTATCTCAATCAGGGCAACCCCGCGTTTCAGAACCTTGTTGACACCGTATCGGGTGACGTGCGCCAGCGGGTGGATTCGATCTACAATGCGGGCAACCGTGGGCCTTCTGCGGGATATGCTGAAAGCCTTGGTCGTGGCATTGGTGATGCGATTTCACCCTATGCCTTCTCGAACTACGAGAACGAGCGCAATCGACAGATGGGCGCGGCACAGCTTGCACCCCAACTCGCGGCGAATGATTACTTCGACATGGCCCAGCTTGGGAACGTCGGCGCGGCGCGTCAGAGTCAGGCACAGCGCGTGTTGGACTCCGATATTGCGCGGTTCAACTACAACGAGACCCTGCCTGACATGCTCCTGAATGATTACCTCGCCAGAATCGGAGGGAACTATGGTGGCACCACGACAGGCGCAGTCAACCAGCCGCTTTACAGCAACGGCCTTGCCATGGGTCTTGGCGGTGCAGCTTCCGGTGCTTCGACAGGGTTCATGATCGGTGGGCCTTACGGCGCTGCTATCGGCGGCGGTCTTGGTCTTCTCGGCGGATTGGTAGGTTAAAATGGGCATCCTTGACTTTTTGAATCGTCCGACGAACTCCCCGTATTCGGAAGACATGCGAATGAACGCGGGAATGCAGTCCCTTGGGCTGCTGGGCGGAACGATGATGGCGGCGGGCGCTCCCTCGACCGATCCCGGACAATACGGCCGGATCATGGCGCAGGGATTGGCTCAAGCTGGCCCCATGATGCAGCAGTCGCTTGACCAGCAGATGCAGATGCAGGATTATCAGCGTCAAATGGAGATGCGGGAGCAGTTGCCAGGCATCTTGAGTGAGGCCGGACTTTCGGATGAATTGGCCGCGCTCGCACAGTACGCGCCCGAAGAGGCTATAAGTGGCCTGTTCGGGCAGCAATTCGCGTCTCCCGACCCCCTGACTGACAGCATGATAGGCGAATATGTCACCCCGGACGGTCAGGTTGTGCCGCTCCTTCACGCTGACGCGCTTAGTCAGGGGTACTCCCCCTATGAGGGAAGCGAATTGCAGCTTCAAAATAAATTGGCGTTGGCGGAGGCTCGAAGGCCTAGTAACACAACCATCATTGAAGCTGAAGAAGCCGCACAAATTACCGCCAGAGAGATATACGGTGATCCGGGCCCTGGACTGGTTTGGAAAACCAACCCAGAGACAGGGCAAGTTGTTATTGGTGAGAACGGTGCGCCCATCGCTGTTCCTTATGAAGGTGGCTCAGTATGGCAGGAACAGCAGGCCGCAGCCGCCGAGGCGGAACTCGCGGCCGACAAGGCTGAAACTGCCGAGAATACTGAGGCTGTTCAGTACATGGTCTTGCAGGATGATGTTGCGCGAGCATTGGCATTGGCGCAAAATGAAAGTGCTGTAGGGTTTATTGGCGCGAAGTCTGCCTTTATTGAAGGCACACCCGCCTACAACTTGCGCCAAACGCTCCTTGGCATTGAGGCGAATATCGCGTTTGATTCGTTGAACCAGATGCGGGCCGCATCTGAAACTGGCGGCGCGTTGGGCAATGTTACAGAACGCGAACTTGCGCTCTTGGCAGCGACCTACGGCAGCATTGACCCCAATCAGTCAGGGTCAATTTTGCAATACAACCTAAAACGCCTGGAATGGGCCATGGACAAGGTCATCAACGGGATGCTGGACGGTTCGGGCGGAAGGCGCAGGGTGACGCAGGCCGACTTTGATGCGTTCACGGCAACGCTTGGTGGACCTGATGCGCCGCCCGTTGCGGCATCTGACAAGACCGATGAAGAACTTATGCGCAGCTTGGGAATACAGTAAATGGCAGACCGCCTTGAAGATTTGCTTGAGGCAGAAAGGCGCGGCCTCCTGCCTCCTGATCTGCAAAATGATTTGAATGAGGCCCGGAACCGGGGGCTTATCCCAAATGCTTCTGACTTAGAGGCATCCCCCTTTGACAACCTCGTTGAAGGAAACGTGGACGTTCTGCGATCCGCAATCTCCGGCGTTGGGCAGGGCGTTCAGGATATGACAATCCGCCTGCCTCAAGCATTGAGCGGGATGACAAGCCTTGCAGAACAGGGCGTCAACTTGCTGCGCGAAAACGACACGGACTTCAGCGGAAACCGGGCGCGGCTGTTTACGGGTGACGCTCAAACACTGGAGGAGGCCCCGTGGCTTGCGCGTACCCTTGCGGGAATGGCTGACCAGTATTCCAACATGGAAGGTTCTGTCTCCCAATGGTTTGACGATGTGGGCATCACACGCGAGCCGGAAACAACCGCTGGCCGATATGCTGAAAGCGCCACTGAGTTCGGCACTGCTATGCTCTCCCCCGGTGGCGGACCCAAAGTGGCCGCCTTGGTGACGGGGCTTTTGACGGGCCTCACAGCCGAAGGCGCTGGAGATGTCGCAGAGGAACTCGGATATGACCGATCCTACGGCGAACTGCTCGGCGCGCTTCTGACGCCGCTAGGTGCCGCGACTCTCGCCAAGAAGTTCAGGACACCGGCAACAAATGTTGCATCTGACATTGTTAAAGGTCTTCCTGCCGCCGAACGCGAGGCCGCTTTACGTAATCAGCAGCTTGCAACACAGCGCGGAACAACGCTATTCCCCGCCGAAGTCGCGCCGCAACTGCGCCAGCTTGAAGGCGATGCTGCTGCGATGGGTGGCGAAGGTGCCGCAACGCTTCGTGAGGCCTATCAGGGCAGGGCCAACGACAGTGCAGCCGTGGTACAGGACATTATCCCAGACGCGCCCGCACCGGGTCGCGCATCGGTAACAGAGCAACTCAGGTCCAGAGCGGAGGACGCTCAGACGCGGGTGAGACGCGAACGAACTGACGCAACCTCGCCTGGATATACAGCAGCGGGAATGCAGCCGGTTGACCTGCAAGGTCTGCTCGACATTCTCACCGATGCTGGTAATGAGGCAATCCGCGTTGGTGATTCAACCGTCAAGGGCGCGGCACTAGCTGCCATTTCAAACGCATTCAAGGACAATGCAGGCAACCCGTTCACCACGGTTGAACAGGTACACAACCGCTATCAGGAATTGAGGGACGCGCTGAAAGTCCCGCCGGGAATGCGGCAGTCCGTTTCTGGTGTGGACAGCGGTGTATCTGCCGTGGTCACGCCCTACCTCAAGGAAATTAAGGAACTGCTGCGAGACGACCCCCAGTTCAAGGCCGCTGATGATCTTTATCAGGCCATGTCGCCGGAAGTGAAAGCCATCTTTGGAGACGCGGCAACGCCGGATTTGGCGTCTTTGGAAGCCGTCAACAGGATGGCAAAACTTGAGACATGGGACCAGATCAGGCCGCTTCTGGTGGGTGAAAGATATTCCCCGTCAGACCTGAGAACGGTTCTGGGCCGCGTTAACAAAGAAGACGCAGCACTGCTTGCGGTTAACCCTGCGCACCAGCCCGTCATGCCACAGGTAGCAAGTGAACTTCTGCGGCAAGAACTGGCGAGGGCATCGAAGGCACGTGCGGGCGCACCGGAACCTAATTCCATGCGCGAGATGTGGAACGCCTTTTCCAACGAGAACACGCGCGGGAGACTGTTAGAGATTCTGCGTGCGTCCGGCGAAGCGCAGGGCATGACCCCAGCCGAGTTGGACCTGTACGTTAACGGCATCGAAGAAATGTTTTCGCTGTTCCGTAAGATGGCACCCAACCCTGCGGAGGGTTCCCCGACTGCTGGCCGTATTTTCCGCGCCGAAGATATGGACGAAGCATCAACGCTTGCTGGCACGGCTGCGCAGACACTTAGTAACGTGAACATTGCCCGTCCTGGCGAGATGTTGGATCGACTGTTTGGATGGAGCAGGCGTATCCGCATGAGCAATTATGGGGAACTTGCCAGGGTTCTCACTGACCCCGAGGGGATCAGAATCCTGAGTGAGATGGGTGGCCTCAAGAGAGGGTCGCCTTTGATGGAAACGCTCATCGAAGAACTCATCTCGCTACACGTCGCAGACCAATCCAGCAAAGACCGCACACCGCCACCACGCAATCCAGCCGTGAGCGGTGGCCTTCTATCCGCCCCCCCGACGCCAGCCCCCTCGATGGGCGGGCTTTTGTCTCACGGGAACGCTGGCGGGGCTGGCGTCGGGGGGCTTCTCAGCCAGTGACCATCCCAATCAGCGCCGCCGCCCCTATCGACACTTCCCCCGATTCGCCACCGAAAACGACACCCCGAAATGAGGTTTCCCATGAAACGCTACATCATCGCGATGATGGCGCTGCTGGCTGTTCCTGCCATCGCAGCCGAAATTGACAGCCTCGACGCTGTTGACGCATCCAATACCGACCGCTTCCCTGAGAACATGAGTCCAGCCGCCGTGAACGATGGCGCACGGGCGCTTGAGGGCATCGTGGCGCGGTGGTCAGGCGATGAGTCTTGTGTCATTGCCTCCGCCGGGTCTTCGTCGGTCTGGACGCTATCAGCGACCCGAACGCTGTCCAGCTATTACGATGGCTTGAAAATGTGCTTCGACGCGCATACGGACAACGATGGCACCGTGACCCTGAACGTGGACAGTCTTGGTGCCGTTACCATCAAGAAAGAGAACGACGCGGACCTTGCTGCTGGCGACATAGAGGCCGGAATGAAGGTCGAAGTCGTTTACGATGGAACGAACTTCCAGCTTCTTTCGCCCACGGTCAACACCTCGTCCCCCGCCGATATCATCACCACTCGGGGGGATTTGATCTACGGTGACTCAAGCGCCGACGCCGCACGACTCCCTGTTGGTGGCTCTGACCTGTTTCTTGGCTCCGATGGAACGGACGTGGCGTGGGAAGCCCTTCCCGTGGCTTCCACGACGATTTCCGGTGTTCAGGAAAACGCGACGGCGGCGGAGATGGAAGCGCAAACCGCTCTTCGCACGGTGACTGCGGATCAGGTCGTTCGTTCCCCATACGCGGCCAAGGCTTTCGTCCGCTTCGCAGTATCAGGTTCCGCTATCGGCACCGTGACGGGCCAGAATGTCGCTTCGGTCACCTACGACAGCACGGGCGACTTCACCGTGGAATGGGACGTGAATTTTACTAACGCACAATACACCTGCACAATCACGCTTCAGGATGCAAACTTCAACGTGGCCCGTGTGTCGGGCATCACGGCGGGCCAATTGCAGATCAAGACCGTCAACGCGGGCGGCACGGACACTAACCCCGATGCAGTCAATGTCATCTGCTTTGGCGATCGCTGATACGTGGATTGTGCTGGTTGTCCTTCTTGCGGCCTGCAACGGAGCCACCCAACCCAAGGAAATGCAAGGTCGGATCGCGTGCCGAAATTGGCGAAAGGAAAAATAATGAACGCAATTGCCGCAATCGGCGCACTTTTCATGGCTTCCGCGTCATGTGAAACGCCGCAGGACGTGGTGGATACCATGCTTTCAGCGTACCCGGAAAGCTACGTGGAGGATGAAACGACCTTCACCGACAACATCGGCGAAGAGCATTACGTTGTCGTTTTCCGTTCCGCGATTGCGTCAACGGATTTCGTGGTGTTCTTCGACAACGAAGACGGCCAATGGTGCGCGTCCCGGTCGATGGAAGCGCCGAAGCAGGAGCAGGGCGCGTGAGCTTTCCGAATCAAGTGATTGACCACGGTGCGCGTGAAATTGCATCGCGGGCAGAACTCAAGATCGACAGCCATGAGGACCGCTGCGGCGAGCGGTGGAGTGAGGCGCGGAAGGAAATGCGCGGGCTACGCGAGGATGTTACCGCCTTGCGTCGGTGGATGATTTATGGCATTCTGGCAATTGTTTCGGCGCAATTTTCGCTGATCATCTGGTTGCTGGATAAGCAATAGGAAGGCCCGCCCGTGGCAAACCCTGGCCTAAGTGATGCTGAAAAGCAGGAAGCGTTAGAGGCATTCGAGGCGACCAAGACACCGGAATGCCCGCAAGGGAATAAGGCGGCGGCGGCAGATGCTTTGGGCCTCCCCCGCGAGACGTACCGCAATCGCCTTCGCGCCGCTCGCGGTGTGGTGGGCAGAGCGGACGTGGATGGTTCCGTGCCTGACGGCTACATCATCAAGGGACGTTCGACCCTTTACGGGCCAGACGGCGAGGTTAAGGCGGAATGGGTCAAGACCACCGCCGACCGTGAGCGCCTGCTTGAAATGGCGCTGGATGCCGTCAAGGAATCCGCGAAGGCCCTGCCGAAGCTGAAGCCCCGACCCGCCAAAGACAAGTCCTACAACGACGACCTGATGACCGTCATTCCATGGGGCGATCCACATTTCGGGATGTACGCGTGGGCGGAGGAATCCGGCGATGACTTCGACGTTGACATTGCCCGCCGCGATCTTTGCGGAGCAGTTGATTACCTCGTATCTCAAGCGCCGTCGTCCAGGCAGTGCGTGATTGCCAACCTTGGCGATTTCTTCCACGCCGACAACATGGCGGGAATGACGCCCGGACACGGCCACGTTCTGGACGTGGACACCCGTTTGCAACGGGTCATGCGGATCGGCGTTTCAGCGGTGCGGCAGTGCATCCACACGGCGTTATCGCACCACGAGATGGTTCACTTCGTTCCGGTGGTCGGCAACCACGACCCCGTGCTTGGCATGGCTATGGGCGTTCTTCTGGCGAACGTCTATGAGAACGAACCCCGCGTGAAAGTCCACGACGCGCCAACCCTTCGGCATTACATCCGACACGGCAAAACGCTGATGGGTTTCGTCCATGGCGACAGAACCAAGGACCGCGACCTTCCGGGCATTATGGCGACAGAAAGGCCCGAAGATTGGGGCATCACCAAACATCGGTATTTCTTTCGCGGCCATCACCACCACGACAGCAGGCAGGAGTTCAACGGGTGCATCGTTGAACAGGTCCGCACACTCGCGGCGAATGACGCATACGCAACGGGCGGCGGGTGGTTGTCAGGCAGGGACATGAAGCTGATTGTGATGCACTCCGAATATGGAGAGGTCGCACGGACAACCTGCGGCATTGACATGCTCCGTGATGCGGCGTGATCCAAGACTTTATCTACGCTCCCCTCCACGGGTTCCTCGTCTACATGGCGCAGGGATGGCGCATCGCCCCCGGCCCGAACAAGGAGCCTGCGTTCCTGGGAACACACCACGGCAAGTATTCCATCCTGATGATGAGGGACGTTGATGAAGCGTGAGGACATCCTTTCCGCTGCCGCTGAAATCACACGCGGGGACCGTCAGAAGGACTACGGCGATTGGTCCGACAACGCCGACGACATTGCAGCGATGTGGTCTGTGATCCTCGGGCATGAAGTCACGCCGCGTCAGGTCGCATTGTGCATGGTGGCGCTGAAGGTGGTTCGCCTCAAGCACGGCTTCCACGCTGATTCATGGATTGACCTCGCCGGATATGCCGCCCTTGGGGGCGAGAATGATTGACTACATCCACGACCACATTATCCCCGCTGCATTCTCGTTCCTGCCCAAAAAGATGGACAGCCGCGAGGCGCGAGCCATGTTGCTTGCCATTGGCTTGCAGGAATCCCGCTTTGAGCATCGCCGTCAGATCGGCGGGCCGGCACGGGGTTTCTGGCAGTTCGAGAAGGGCGGCGGCGTCGTGGGAGTGTTCCGGCACCGCGCATCCAATCTGTATGCCGTCAGCGCGACCCGTGAGTTGGGTTATTTCGACACCGACGCGACCGTTTACGAGGCCATACAGCACAACGACGTTCTAGCGTGCGTGTTTGCACGCCTGTTGCTCTGGACGCTGCCCCAGGCCCTTCCTACGACGCAGGAGAAAGCATGGGGGCAGTATATCGAGGCTTGGCGTCCGGGGAAACCTCACTATGAAACTTGGGGCGCATTTTACGAACGCGCCGAAGAAATCACCAAAGGAGACTGACATGACGAAAGAAACCATCCTTGGCCTTGCCCGCCACATCCTGACCTTCGGCGGCGGCTTGCTCGTCACGAACGGGTATCTTGAGAGCGGCGAGGTCGAAGTTGCCGTCGGCGCGATTGTCACCTTGGCTGGCCTCGCATGGTCGGCGTGGGACAAGCAGGCGCGTCAATGACACTCTGGCTTGTACTCGGATTCGGGGTCGCTCTTTTGGGCGGCCTCGTTTTTTTTTGGGTCAACGGCAAACGTGCGGGACGGGATGCTCACCGTGCAGATGACGCCGAACAGGCATTGGATGCGATCAATGATGCGATTGAGTCTCGTGACAGCAGCAGGCTTGATGCTGATAAGCGTGAGCGGTTGCGCAATAAATACCGGGGTTCCTGACCCCTTCTGCGTGATAGGCCCGCCGCCCGTGGAGTTGATCCCCGATCCCGGCGAGCCTCACGGCTGGATTGATGACTTTCTGGCGGTCTATAACGTGACGTGTTGAGTCACTGCTTCATGGAAGATGCGACCGCCTCGCGCAACTTCAGCAAAGCGAAGTCAGGAAGGTCCGCCAAAGCCGCCAAATCATCGTCGTTGATAAGCCCGTGCCTGACGCCCGCGAACTCTTCGCGGCGGACGGTGTAAGTGTGGATTCCACGTTCGCACTCATAGATGTCTGACAGGCTCAATTCGTGGCCGCGCTTATGGTATGGGATGTCTAGCGTGACTTCAGTGATGCTCGCTGCGTGTGCGGCCATGTGCATCGGGAGCACCCCGATGACGTGACACCCGGCGATACCGTGCGCCGTGACGTTACCCGTGAAAACGGGTGTGTGATCGCAGATAATTTCCTGCTCGCGCAGGTATTCCACCAGCGCCGGATGGCGCGTCACAACGATAACGGTGCCAGGTTCGTGGATCGGGTTAAATTCGCTGTTCATTTCTTCCCTCCGATTGATTGGCACTTTTTACCCCAAAAATCATTTAATGTGTCCCGCGCAAGGTTGCGTCACTGACGACTTCTTGGCGGTCTATGACGTGACGTGTTAAAAAAAAGACCTGCCGGTTGTTGGAGCAACCGACAGGCCATGGAACAACCCAACACTACCACCAAAGAAAGCACGGCCACAACTTGGAGACTTCGTAGGCTATGCCCGCCCCCTTATAGCAAAGCACGGGCTTGCGGTCAATCCAACCAACACTACACAGGCGCTCCGCAACCGCTCTATCGGGTCACTCATGATGTTCTCCTTACGCCGATCATCGGCCCTGCATTCTGTTTCAATTCGTCAGCGGTCAACTCCACTAACTTGCCCATCGCATCCAAAAGCAGATCAACAGCGGCGGTCGCCTCGTCATGCGTCATTTCCGCGATGGAGGTGGGGGACCGTTCAAGTTTCGTCCCGCCCCCTCGGGTCGTGGGAACAAGCACGTCATCGGTCAGCCCTAGATAAAGCTGCATCCCCTTGACCATGCGGTATTTGTCGGGCCACTTGCCTTCCCATTGCGGGGGAAGGTTCTGATACACCTGTTCCGCTACGGCCCACAGCAAGGCGTTCTGTTCCAGAGACCGGGGCTGCTTGAACTCCCCCTGCACCAATTCGCCAGAATGTTTGGTCAGATACGCTTGCGCATCTTCTCCCGTGGGGATGAGGAAGAATTGCGAGCAGAGGAATGTCAGCTTCTTTCCCATGGGCTAAAACGGAATCTCGTCGTCAATGGCGGTATCGCCCTGATTATCCCGCTGACCGCCCGACCAATCGTTGTTGTCCTGACTTCCATCCGACTTCCCGCCAAGCATGACGAGACGCCCACCGAACCCGCTCAACACAACTTCGGTGCTGTACTTGTCATTCCCAGACTGGTCCTGCCACTTGCGGGTCTGAAGCTGGCCCTCAAGATAGACCTTAGAGCCTTTCTTGAGATAACGTTCCGCGATTTCGGCGGTCTTCCCAAAGATGACGACGCGGTGAAATTCTGCTTTCTCTTTCTTCTCGCCGGTCTGCTTGTCCTTCCACGTTTCCGACGTGGCGACAGTGAGATTGGCGACGGAATCGCCTGACTGCATCTTGCGGATTTCTGGGTCTTTCCCGAGGTTACCAATCAAGATGACCTTGTTAACACTGCTCATTTCATTTCCTTCTCGTGGTTGTTGTGTTCGTCGCGGTGGCAGGGTTGGCACAGCCAGACCACATCCAAGGGTCTCGCATAGTCTGTGTGATGACCCTCAATCGCCCTAGGTGATGGTTGGTTGCATTTGCTGCAAACGTCCGGGCGTTTGACCGTACCATTCTTTACGGCGCGATTAAGCGCCCCCTGCGCCTTCAATTTCCGATTTATGTCTTCGCACTGCGGGCAACCGCGTCTCCGTCCCGCTTGCTCAATACGGAATTGAGTAATCGTGATTCGATGATTCGCGGCATCACTTCTCATGCGCTGATGTTTCAAACAAAGTTTCACCCGCGATCCTTTCGTTCCATGCGGGCGAGGTCGATCCTGTCCGCAATCTCGTCAACCTGACGCTGGGACGCAACGCCCGCCGCCAGGGTCTCGGCACACTCCCGATCCATGGCGGGATATGCGTCTTCAATCTCGTTCAACGCCCGTTCGTAGTGGCGGAACCAATCCTTTCTGCTCATGCGGGTTCCTCACCATAAACAAGCCACACAACAATTTCGTTGAGATCGTCTGGGTCCGTGCCGGGGAAGCGGTCAAGCAAAGCACCCGCAATGCGTTCCTCTTCGCCCATCATCCATTCCTTAACTCTGCCCATCTTACACCCCTATGCCTGAAACCCCATGCGGTCAGCCTCGCGGGCCTTTTCATTGTCGCGGATGACCTGACGGCGGCGTTCAACCGCACCGCGTAGCCCAAGAATGTCGCCATCATCACCATCGACAAGAATTGGAAGGTCTTTCAACGCCTGCGCAATCAGGGGCTTTGCGGCCTTCACGATTGCGTCAAGGCTGGCTTCATCCTCAACGGCCTCAACGTCCGTCTGCACCTCGCGGAATTTGTCTTTGAGTGCGGTACGTCCAAGCGGCCCGTGCCACGTCGTGACGTTGGCTTGGTCTTTGTCGTAGAGGGCAAGGCCAAAGGGGTTGCCAAAGGTCATCAGCGCCCGTTTCATGGCGTCCGTCTCGGCTTCCTTGATGGCAGACTCAAAAGCATCGCCAAGGTCTTTCGCAACACCGGAGCCGTAGCCAACACCCTCGCGAATAACGTCGCCAACGGTGATCCGAACCTTTGCCAAATAGGCCACGCGCCACTTGTCCTGGACCTCACGCGGCTCCCCGCACCGCTCCAACAGAACCGTCTCACGGTTCCATGCGTCGAACCCGAAGATGCGGTTAGCCTCGGCGATTGCCTGCCAGCCCTCGATATATGAGAGTTCAACGCCCGCCTTGTTGCGTTTTTTGACCTTGTTTGACGAAAGCGGCGCTTCCAATTCGGCGGCCTGTTCTGGCGTGAATGTCATGCTGCGAGTTCCTTCTGCTTCTTATCCATGCCCTCCACAATCGCCGAAAGGAATGCGTGGGCTTCCCTGACTTTTGCCCCGCCAGGATAAGGCAAATATCCCTCATCATGGTAAACGCGGCGCAATCGGTCGGCGTAAAACCTTAGTTGGTCGCAGTCCCACAGCGTCCAGTCTTCGTTCATGGTGTGCCTCGTTCAATTGCTGGGACCAACAGCAGCAGCCCCCACAGGGTGAAAAGGATCAGGGCGAGCGTCAGGGCTTCGCCCACGTAGCGGAGAATCGTTTTCATGACACGCCACCAAACGCCTTCATGGCGACCGCGTGAAAGTCAAAGTTGCCCGAATTTTCGTCATCCCAGCGGCTGTCCAGCGCGGCGGCGCGGATGTCGTCGTGCTTGAGGTCGTCGCGGATCATCTGATCCAGCGCCTTGCCCAGATCGTCGTTGGGCATCGGGGCATAGTGCCAGATGAAGTGACCGTTTTCATCACGCTCGTGTCCGGTGATGACCTCAATATCCCCCAAATCAAACTCCACGGGCGATCCGGGGTCGGCGTGCTCCGGCAGGCAGTTAATGCGAGCCGGCTCGCCATAGCTTGACACCGTGACCTCAATCCGGCCCTCAAGGTCCAAAACGCGGTGCTTCTCGCTGGTAAAGCAAAAGTCGTAATAAAATGTGTCCATTTCCCCTCCTTTTGGGCTGGGGTCAGGCACCTAGCAACCTGACCCCTTCATCAACCCAAATCTACTCCGGTTTGTGCGGCCCGTACAACCCCCGAGCCGCGAAGGGGTTAGGCGACCGCTGAGAGCGACTTGCTTGAGAACATCGCAAGCGGAAGGTCGAATGTGATTGAACGGATGGCCTCTTGAGCAATCGGCGCCTTGGTGCTTGGCACCTTCGTCTTCTCCATCCATGCGGGCTGAATGTTGGTGCAGACCCGAAGCGTCTTGTTGCCTCGTTGACTGAAAAGCACGTTCTGGCCCTTTGGGCTGAGTTCAACCCTCATCCGCCCAGCGTCAGTACCCGACCCCCAGAGAATGTTGACGCGATCCCCGGCGGCAAAGCCAATGCGCTTGCACACGTCGCGGCCAAAAGCCAGGTTAATTCGACCAGACGCGTCGCGGCTGACTTTGATTCCCTTGATGCCAGACGCTCTATGACCCCGCTTTGGTTCGATTGTTTCAAACATGATTTTCATTCCTCTATGATTGCACTGTAAGGTCGTGCGGTCCCGTCGTGTTGACGCACCATACATGGCACAGCGTCATTGCTATGTCAAAGGCTTTTCCGTCTTGACCCATGATTGGCCGCCATGTACAAGGATGGCATGAGAGATGTAGTCGATATGATTACCCGAAAATTCGGGACGCAGGCACGGTGGGCGGAAGCCATCGGGGCCACGCAATCCACGGTTGCTTATTGGAAGATACGTGATAACGTCCCGTCACGAGCGATCCAAAAGACTCTGGCAGCGGCGAAGCGAGAAGGCATTGACCTGTCGCCCGCTGACTTTTTCACAGAATGACGCGCTCCGGTCCCTCCAGCCGTCGAGTGCGTCATGGGCGGCGCTGGTGTCCCCTTCCAGCGCCGCCCACCCTTTTGTGAGGCCTTATGAAGCGCAACGCCGCCGATGCCGTCTTTTCAAATCTTGTGCGCACCCGCGCCAAATGGACGTGTGAGTGCTGCGGGTCGTGGCACGGCGACAGCAAGGCATCGCTGCACTGTTCCCATCACATTTCACGGCGGTTCAACGCAACCCGCCTGGACTCCCGCAACGCTGCGGCTCATTGTGCATCCTGCCATCGACGTTTTACCGACGATCCTGTAATGCACGGCGAGTGGATCGAAGCCAAGATCGGCAAGGAAACTTATCTGGAAATTCGCGCCGCCGCCAACCGGACGTGTCAGATCAAAAAGCACGAGTGGAAGGGAATCGTCAAAACGCTCAAGTGGCAGTTGAAACAGATGAACGAAGGCTGCCCGGAGGAATTTATCGGATGGAGGGGATGAAATACAGGGCCATCCTGGCTGATCCGCCGTGGCATTTCAGGGTCCGCAGCGCGAAGGGCGAGGGACGCTCTGCATCGGGCCATTACCCAGTCGCGTCCATGGCCGACCTCAAGGACATTTCCGTTACAGATTGGGCCGCAGCCGATTGTTGCATGTTCATGTGGGCGACCGATCCAATGTTGCCGCAGGCGCTGACGCTCATAGATGCGTGGGGCTTCACTTTTAAGACCGTGGGCTTTTACTGGACCAAGCGCAATCGGAATGGCTCGCCGTTCATCGGAATGGGTTACTGGACACGGGCCAACCCGGAGCAGTGCCTTCTAGCGACACGGGGACATCCCAAACGTATCGGTAGGGACGTGCGCCGTTGGATTGACGCGCCGCGCCGCGAGCACTCCCGTAAGCCTGACGAGATTTACGAGCGGATTGAGCGTTTAGTTGACGGTCCTTACCTCGAAATGTTCGCCCGACAGACACGCGACGGTTGGGATGCGTGGGGTAATGAAACAGACAAATTCGGCCACATAGAGGGGACGACATGAAGCATATGGAGATTTTCGAACGCTGCTGCGCGGCGTGGAACACGTCGGAAGAGGAAATTCTGTCGTGGGTCAAAAAGCGCAAGCTGGCCCGAAAGCGCCAGGTTCTCGCCTGGAAGCTGTACCAGTTGAACTACATGAGTTACCCCGCTGTGGGGCGACTTTTGGGCCGTCACCATACGACCATCATGCACGCTGTTGAGGTCGTTGACGCACTTATAGAACAGCGTGACCCATATATATTGTCACTGGTCAACGCGGTCAGGGACCACGAACCGCCGCCGGAACGGACGGTCGGCCCGGACTTCCTTTTTATCCACGTAGGCAGGAAAGAACGAGCCATCGTGCCGCCGCTGGTTCGCACCATCACGCCACGGGTGTATGTCTGATGAAAAAGGAACGCTATCACGACGATCAGCACGGCGTCTCGTCACTGGACGAGCGAGAAGCCCGCGAGGTGACCTGCCTGAAGTGTCGGAAGACCTTCACGGCTTATCACTCGGGCAACCGGATTTGCGGTGTCTGCCGGGAGATCAACGCGGCGTATAGCCACATGGAGGGTCTGGAGTAATGGCGCGCATTCGGTCCATCAAACCCGAATTCTGGTCGAGCGAACAGGTCATGGAGTGTTCCACGAATGCCCGTCTGTTGTTCATCGGCCTATGGAATTTCTGTGACGATGCCGGACGTATGCCATTGAAGGCCCGCCAGATCAAAGCGCAGATTCTTCCTGGAGATGACATTACTTCCGAGAATGTTCTTGGAATGGTCGAGGAACTTTCCGCGAATGGTCTGGTAACGATCTACGCCGTTGATAATCAAGAGTATTTAGAGGTCACGGGCTGGCATCACCAGCGGATTGACAAGCCGCAGAAGCCAAAATACCCGCCGAATCCGGTAAATGCCGAAGCCCATTCCACGAATGTTCCACGAACATTCTTGCCTGATAGGATAGGAGAGGATAAGAGTTCCCGTAGGGAGCCTGCGGCTCGCGATCGTGAAAAGTGTTTGCCCGAGATAATTTTCGGCGCTTGTCTCGACTACCTCACAGAGCACGGCGCGACGGACAAACATGCACGGTCGGAGTTGGGCAAATGGAGGAAGCTAGTCGGGGATCAGCAAGTCATCCAACTTGTCCAGCGGGCGCAAAAGGAATCTGTCACCGAGCCTATCG
>Ga0208899_1001701_pt1 | contig 15320 bp, 10 predicted proteins | sample VirMetDEL_Nov_24_FD_184518 | JGI IMG/M metagenome (GOLD analysis project Ga0208899, IMG submission 184518) | Aqueous microbial communities from the Delaware River and Bay under freshwater to marine salinity gradient to study organic matter... | ecosystem: Environmental > Aquatic > Marine >... | reverse complement strand
TGATAACGCTATTCAGGCTTATGGTCGTGCCAAGGATAAGGCTGCGGCTAAGGAGCACATTATGAAGCGTGCTAAGGAACTTGGCAAGGAAGACATGATTCCTGCTGATTGGAATGAGGAAGAGCCGAGGCCCCTGAGGCGGCTGCTGAGGCTCCTGCCGAGAAGGAAGACGACGTTGAGCTTATCAACGCTTTGGCCGAATTCCAAAACATGCTCGATGGTGAAGATTTGGCCTGATCCGGAAGGGGTTGCAGCTTATGAGACCCGCTCGCTTAGAGCAAGTAATTAGTCAGGCAAATGAGGCGTTATTTAATGTAGGCAGCAATGCTGTTGTAGGCGATAGTTGGCACAAAGATACGGTAAAATACTTTTATCAGGATGATGTGCTTGTAGAGTATGTACCTTTGGACGATGGAAAGGCTTCGGATGATGGAAACTGAAACTCCTGAAATCGGACCTTATTTTGCTAAGGTTGGTCCTGAAATTGGTCCTAACGCCGATCAGTTAACTGCTTTAACTCGTGGTCGTGGTCCTCGTCGTGGCAATCTTGAAGATCTGCTGAAGTATTGGCGTCCGATTATGAAGAAGCCGGGTGGCTTCCGTCGGTGTGTTGTCATTTTGATGGATAAGCCGCAGTTTGGTGGTAAGCCGCAGCGTATTTGTGCTTGGCTTCACCACGAGTTGACTGGCAAATGGCCGAATGAGGGCAATCATCATGGCCGTGGCGGCAAGGGCAAGCGTAAGCGTCGTGGTAAGTTGACTCGTCGTGTTCGTTCTGCTGCTCGAAAAGCAAAGTCTGTTGATTTAAGTCGGCCAGAGTATTCTGGTTCTTCTTTGCGTTATGCTGTGAGTGAGTCTCGTGCTTATGGCGGCATTTTGGTTCAGCCTATTGCTGGCCGTCAGAATGTTGTTGACATGAAGGCTGCTATTTTTAGGCAGTATTTGGATACGCCCGTGGCTGTTGAGAATGACGATATTTCTGTTAAGCGTGTAGGTATTTTCGGTTCGAACAGTCGTTTTGGTCAGGCAGCGCAGGCTGTTGGTTCTACGCTCGCTCCAGGCAACACGAGTGTTGTTACTAGCCCTGGTCGTTCTGCTGTTTTCCGGACGTTAACTCCGGGCGGCGGTAGTGGCCGTGGTCGCCGTTTGGCTGGTGCTGGTCGTCGCTTGTTAGGTCGTTCGGGTCGTGGTGCCCGCAACCGGTTCCGTTGTCCGCCCGGGTTTGAGAACGGCGGTACGTTCACGGATCGTCGTTTCAGTACTTGCGGGGCACAGATTCTTGGTATCCCGAACTTTGGTCCGGGTTCGCTTCTTGGCGGTACGGGCCGTGCGCTTGCCCGGTTAGCTAGGAACGCTGAGCTTATTTCGAGTATTGGCGATTTGCGGTCTCAGAAAAATCCTGGCGTGTTTATTCGTGCAGCGCAGATTCCGTCAACTCCGAAGAAAGTGAATGTCACTGCTAGGGCTTCTGGTGTGAACACTATTCTTAACGCTATTGGTGATACTCGTTGGAATGTTCGAGTGTCTAAGCGAGACGGTGTGATTCTAGAACCCGTAGCCGGTTTGAGTTTCTTTGCTAACCAGACAGGCGACTTTGACGATGTTGTGGATGGTTCGCTAGTTGTTCGAAATACTGATGCTTCGTTTGATACTCCTGAAGTTATTGAAGCGGTACAGTCTTTGAACGCTGGTTTTAAAGACGTATACTTTGCGATTCCTGAGGTTGGTGTTGTTCGTTTCGGTAGAGAAGGTGGCGAGCTTACTCCTGCGGAACGTACATCTTTAACCCGTACGCTACCTACCCGCATTTCTCGTGACGCTGACATTGACCCGACTGCCGGTCTGCGAGGGTTCGCTGACGATTCTGGCGGCAAGTTCGTTGTCGAGTTCGGTAACCTCAACGAGCAGGGCCGCTTTACCGTGGAACAGACCGATAATACACTGGTTAAGGTACAGGGGCCGGGGGGCACGGTTCGTCAGGTTCCTCAGTGGGTTTATGAAACGTTCTTGTCTCGTTCTGCACCACGTCGTGCTAAGGACGATCCGATCTTTGAGCTTGTTCCGGAGGGCAAGTCTGTAAACCCTTTTTTCATAACCGCAAAGGCGGTCCAACCCGATACACTCTATAAGGAGTATCAGGCGGATATTGCGTTTAAGGTAGACGCCTATAAGGATCAGGCGTATTTGGGCGGGATGAACTTTAAGCGTGTCCGTCCTGGCGGTGTTCCTTTGCGTCGGGCGTTGGGCGGGTTTGCTTCGGCGGTAGCGTTTTTTGATCCGTCGATTAGTCGTTATCGTTGTCCCCCTGGTTTTACTGGGGGCGGGCAGTTGACGAATGTTCGGGGTTCTACGTGTGGGCGTAGTTTGAGTTCTCCGGCGATGTTGGCTTTGGGCAAGTTGCAGGATGCTCGTGGTAAATTTTCGTCTTTGAGGCGTGATCGTTCTCGGATTGGTCGTGTTGATTTTGATGTTGATGCGCTTGATGAGGATAGTTTTAGGGCGGCAGTGCTGACGTTTCAGACGGATGTTGAGGACGCTACGGAGAGTTTTCTTCGCTGGTCTAGAAATTTTCCGGATGTTGATGAGTTAGAGCGTTCGGATTTGGTGAATCTTCCTCCGTTGACTGATGCTGATCGGCGGGCGTTTGATATGGTGTCTAGGAAAATTTCAGTGGTTTTTGGTGGCTTTTCTTATGATGTTCGTGACCTTGAGTCTTTAGATGAGCCGACTTGGAATGCTTTGGTTGATGCATTGCAGGATTTTGCGACGGTTGAGGCGCAGCGTCAGCTTTACTTAGAGAAGTATGGTCTGGATAATTGGCCAGGAACAGATCCTAGGTCAGTTGATAAGGAGATTGAGGATCTTGCTAGAGAATTAGCAGGTGTTGCTGATGGCCGGGTAGTTACGCGAGTTGATGATGTTACTGAAGAGGGCGCTAATGTTGTTTCGGCTATTGATCAGGATTTGGAGACTGCTGAAGCTTTGTTGGATGTGAATGGTCGGGATGAGTTGTGGAGCGTTACCGATCTTGTTGAGTATAATGATTTGTACCATAACATATTAGATAGGTCTGATGTTATGGATACGTCGCCGGAGTTTTTAAGTCGGTTGAACGATGCTTTGTTTTCACAGTTGCGAAAGTATGATGAGAAAATTGATGATGATCCAGATAGTCTTTCGTTAGAAGAGTATGCGTATTTGTTGTTCTCTTTGAGGCAGTTTCGCTCTTTTCATGCTGGCACTATTGCTACCAATAAAGAAATAGACGATTTAAGTTTGGTTGTTAGTAATACGTATGGGGCTAAACAGCGCCGAGAGTTTGGTGAGTTAGATTTGCCTCTTTCTGAGAGATCTGACGATGCGCTGGTTTATGTGATGGTTGCCGGACGCCGTGAGTACGGTGATTTAACTGTTGATAAGGCTGAGAGTACGTTTATACAGGGTAGAGTAGAGGCTTTGAAAGCAGCGTTGTCCGAAGCCGGGGTTGATCCTGACAAAATTTCTGATACTCGTTATGAGCTGACTGTAGTTCATATGCTTAATAATGTTAACTCTGGCGTGCAAATTGAAACTTTACTTCCTATGGCTTTGTCTGGTGATGAGAGGCAATCTTTTTTGAATGAGTTTTCTAAGACTAATCGCTATATCAGAAACATAATTAAAGGGCAGCGTAGTGCTCGAATCACCCAAAGGCGGAGTCGGGACCTTGATAATTTTTACCGAATGTTTTTGAAATCGAACGGAAACGTTGAAGCTATTGTTCAGGATATGCCCGAGGCCGATTATGAGAATACTTTAGAGGCCGTGCAGGCACTAATGGACAGTTTAGTTGGAGTATACGAGGCAAAGGAAAATTGGGCGGCTTTACGTACTCTAAGATCCAGAATGAAAAATGCTCGTGCGAATATGCGTCTGCAAATTATAGGAGAAATTGATTATCTTACTGATGACCCAGAATTGCTGCCTGACAGTAGTGATATTCCTAGGTGGCTTGTTGGTTTTAGAAAACGCCAAAAAGAGGGTATGACGGAGATGGTGCAACTCGGTCTTGATGACTTGGATCAATCGGATTACGATATTGTGGATTTTGCCAACGGCGAAACAACTGAAAAAGCGATTAAGCGACTAAAGAAGGAAGGCAAGTTTAGGGAGTGGGTGAACAAATTGTTACTTGCCTCGGACGCTAGTGAGGCTGCACGCGATCCCAGTAAGCGTAGTGTAATAGCTGAGTTTAGGGTACGTGCTGATGATGGTGAAGAGTTTCTTATCAAAATTGATAATGTAATTTTTGACGAAATGTATCCTGATAACGATGTCGCTATTATACTGTTACAGTCGTATTTCTATGCTACTGTGATTGATAAAGACGGGAATGAAGTAATTCGTGAGCTTATTGTTCCGGATAGGTCTTATAAGGCCAACGTTGATCGAAGGATGTACACATCTGGAGAAGTAGAGAACGAGTTGATTGTGGTCAATAGTTCCGGAGATAAGTTTGGGTACGAAATTCGTTTGCCTGACGGACGTACGCTTATGATAGATAATAGAGGTAATGGAATTGCAGATAAATTGAATCAACGCTTTATGGCAATGTCTGCTGCGGCTGGAATCGCGAAACATACGTTAACGGCTGCTTGGGACGGTCAATATGTTTGGCCAAAGCGTGGCGTGCGTTCATCTAGCACAGAAGCGATTAAGAATCTTGATCAAGTATTCAATAGGCTAGTTGCTCAATACGACCGTGCTAAAGAATCTATTGCTTCTGGTCGGAGATTAACTGGGCATGAAGCTATGGCGTGGTTGATGTTTAATGGTGATGATAATAAACGTGACCGTGTTGCAATGTTACTTAACTTTAACTTGGGGTTAGGGGATGATACCCCTAACACCGTTTTTGAGTGGGCACAACACACTGAATTTATTCATGCTTTAGAGGCAGAAAAAGGTAGTATTCATGAAGTAATGATTCAGTCTTTGTTCAAAGGATCTGGTACCCCATTAGGCGGTGATAAATCAGATCAACTCTTTGTAGATCATGTTAATAGCTTGCTACCTGAAGGGTCTCCCAGTAGACTAGTTTCTGTAAACGACTTACAGGACGAAGGTTTCGTGACACGGTTTGTACCAGACGAAAGCGGTATTGGTCCTTATACAATAAGTAGGGCAGTTTTAGATTTTTCTGTCGCAGATATTGATGGGGCAGGGTGTAAAGATGTCTGACTTTTTCGTACAGAACAAAGTGACTAACAAGATAATTGAACAGATTTCTGAGAAGATGTTCTGTGAGGTTACTCCTAAGCGTCCACGTAAACCTAATGGTGTGGCTCAGCGTTACAGCCCGAACTATCGTTCGGATATTGATCCGTATCGTAAAGCGAACGGTGCACCTACTGTTGTGAGTGTGGCGGAGGGTAATACTACGATTGGTGATATCGAGTCAGCTGTGGCGCATGTTTCTGGTCAGAATGGGCCGCTGTCTGCGGTACCTGACGAGTTTTTAGCTGACACTATTCTGCGTGACCTTGCTACTGAAGGCCAGGATAGGTTTGAAATCATTTCGGTCCGTGAGACCACGGATGGTGTTGATGGTATTTTGAAGTTTCGAGATACTGTTACTGGGATGGTGTATGGCTTGAAACATCATGAGGGCAGCGACGCTTTAGACGATGCTGGGCAGGTAGAGATTTTGGTTTCTCGGGTAGCTGAGGAGTTTGGTTTTGCTCAGGGTCGCATGCGGGTTGCTAGCGGTATTGGCGATAATGGTTCGTTTGCGGTTTTGATGGAGATGCCTGATTCGGTTGTGGCTGGGGATACTCGTGATTTGCGTCCGGAGATGAGTGTATCTCAGGCTGATACGGATGATGTGGTACGTTTGGCTTTGATGGATTTTGTTTTGGCTAACCCGTCTCGCAGTCCGTTAGATGTTATTGGCTCGTCAGATGATGAAGGCATGAGTTTGCATCCGGTTCCTGATTCGGGGGCTTTAATATCGAATGTTGGGTTGAGGGATCGGCAAGCATTAGAGAGTTTTGTTGCGGATGCTATGGATGCGAATCATCCTGCTTTGCTTGAGTTGCGTAAGCGTTTGGAAGATCCAGAGCGCCGTGAAGAAGTTATTGAGTCGCTTCGTCGTTTACGTGCAGAGCTTGTGCAGCAGGGCACTGATGGTGGTCTTCGTAAGTTTAATGCCGACACGCTTAGCTTAGAACGCTCCGCTAGTTTTGAGCGTATGAAGGGTAAGCGTGATGCTGTTTCGGACCGTATGGCTACGGTGCGTTTGACTGATACGGATGAGTTGGTTTCTTTGTTTGAGGGCGCTACGGCTCGGCCTCGTCCTGGGGCTACTGTTGTGGGTCGGCAGAACCCTGGCAGTCCAGCGGTTGTTAGTCAGGAGTTTGCTCAGCTAACCCCTAAGCAGCGGGCTGCGACGTTGAATGGCATTTTGCAAGAGATGCCTCATTTAGAGAGTGTTTTGGAGTTAAGCGATCTTACGAGAAAGAAGACAGGAAAGAAAGTCCGAACTGAAAAAAGAGGCACAATTAAAAATTTGACGGATGATCAGGTTACTGAGGCGTTAGATAGGGTTTTGCAGCATTTTGAAGATAACATTGATTATTTGTTGTCGCAGTCTCCTCCTGATGCGCCGGGTAGGTCGATGTTGGCGTGGGATGTTGATGAGGGCCGTTATGTGTTGACGCCGGAGGCTAGGGTGACGCAGGCTTGGTATGATGTGGCTAATAATTTGGCTGGCAAGATTTCTGATGAGTCTGGTGTTCGTCCTGAGTCTGCTGCTGCTGTTTTAGCTGTTTTGTCGGCGTCGTCGGATTGGCGTGATAATGTTCCTTTAGCGATTAATAGTATTAGGATTTGGGCTGAAAATCCTACGATAACTGCTGCAGATGTTGAAGTGATGCGTAGAGCTTACATAGATGCTAAAAACAGCAGTTTGAAAGAAAGAATGAAAAGAGGTGTTGATGTAACTGCGGATAGAGAGCTTCTTAAAAGATTAGACAACATGCCTGTAGAGGAGTATTTGTCTTTAATGGACGGGAAGCTGGATGTTCCGTTGCATGAGCAAGATCCGTTGTTTGTGTCGCATTACATCAGATCACGGGCTGCTAAAAACGCGGATGGTAGTGATTTGGGTCGTGTAGATTTGATTCCGTCTGACCGAGGCGATGGCTCTTTCGATATGGTGATGATAGAAGGTGTTGCTGCCTCGAATTCACATTCAGCTAGTACTTTGATTATTCCATCAGATATGCCAGAAAGCGAGTACAAGCTAGAAACTGCAAAAACGAAAGTTGTTAACGCTAGTTTGCAGGTTACTCCTGATGGCTTTATTTCCGATGTGACACTAAGCAAAGAACCGGGAAGTAAGCAGCATCGCGATTTGATGGCGAAGGTAACTAAAGGTGCTGATCGTTCTGCCGTTTTTCTTTCTATTGAGGCACAGCCTGAGCTTCATAGTTTTTATGAGAGTCTAGGGTTTGTGGTTACTGAAGAGACAGGTAAGGGCGGTGTTCCTATATTGCGTCGTGAGCCTGTTAAATTAGGTAACTATTCATTTGACAAAATCGCTAGAATTTTACAAGGTGATGCAAACAATACCGATTTAGATACGACTGCCTTTGTAGAGAGATATATTTCACCTAATTTAGGCGAATACGCTAAGGTAAGGTCTTTCTATAACAATATTGCTGATCCTGCTGACACTCAATGGGCAAGCCTAACAGCGGACACGCATCATTTTAACGCTGTGTCTTTGATCCCTATAGGGTCAACAGGGACTCTTCATGCGGGCTACATTGATAACAACGGCAACGAAGTGCTACCTAACAATCCCCGTCCCTATACTGACACCGTTCTTCCTAAGAATAACCCGTTTATAGGTAAAATGTTTGATTCGAACAAAACTATAGGGTTTAGTGGTTCGTATTGGCTAGCGAGGGAAGCCGCTCTACGTAAAGCGCAAGAGTATGGCATTCTTCCACGAGAGATGCAGTCAATCTTGTGGGAGCACCAGCGACGCATGTGGGTTGATCAAAAACTGAAGACTGGAGTCGGTGACGCTATTCTAAGAGAAATTAGGCAACTAGCCCTCAATGGTGATAGCATAGGTGAAGAAGAGTTTAGAAAGTTGTATCAGCGTAAGTATGATGAGGCCATGCAAGGGTGGGAAAGCGCATCGGGTGCTCCTGCTGTTCTTGAAGATACCCGAGGGTTCTTAGAAGGGTTACAGTAATCATGGGAAAACTTAGCAAAGAATCATATGTCGAAGTAGATTATTCTGATTTTTCAGCTACAGCCGCTGCTGAAGCAGAACTTGAAGAAGAAGAGTTCGGTACAGGTAAGCCTGTGGACTATCCGAACTTGATTGCTTTTTTTAGAGAGACCGGTGATGAAGAGTACGCTAGATTTTATGAGGGATTGTTAGAAGCACAGGGTGATGACGATGGCTAAACGATACAATTTTTCTTACGACAACAAACCGTACGGCTACGTCGTGTTTGACAATCATCAAATGATTGACATGCAATTTTATGACCCTCAACTACACTTAGATATGACTCAATGGGCAGAAGGTAAAAATTTCACTAGCATCAGAGACCTAGTGGGCCGTGGTGCCGCCATGTGGAACATTGAAGAGGTTAACGTATGAACGAGACATACTACAAGACAACAGATGATGCTTTTGTTATTATCCGGGTGCAGGACCCTCGGTCGGCTGAGGCGCATTCAACTATGCATAGTCAGGCCAAGGTCGATCGTGCTTTTGCTGAGATAGAGAAGCTTCGTCCGCTTGATGTTCCCATGTTTACTGAGCAGCGTCTCAGGTTCTTCTTTCCAGAGCTGTCTGAGATTGACAGATCAGAGTATTCTGAGGCGTACACAAATATTGATGAGTTTAACGCTAAGGCGATGCTGACAAAGCAGCGCATTGAGGCCATGCCTGATAGCGAGTTGGCGGATTACATCTTTTTCTTTTCGATGAATACTCGCTTAATGACACCTGCTGATGTTGATGCTTTTATGGAAGCTATTTTTTTCAGTTGGGACATTAATATCAACATGCCCGGGGCGGAAGCGGATATTGACGACTCTACGCAGCGAGAGATACTAGAATATAGTTATGCGATACTGAACAAGGTTGAGAAAGAACAAAACCCTAAGTACGCTTATGATTTTATCAAACTAACCGGCGGGACGGTTCCTAGCGAAGAGCGAGGAAAGTGACATGGCTAAAGATCCATTAGAAGAACAAACTGTCCCTACAGAAAAGATGGCGAAAGAGCTGTCGAAGATTTTGGGTTGTTCTGGGGCGCACAAAGTGGGTGAGGATGCTTGGGGTCCGTGTGAGTCGCCTAAGGATTTGAAGAAGCTGATCCGGGTTGGTAACCCTGCTTTCCGTGAGTGGAAGAAGCGTCAACAGAAAAAGAAAAACTTCTACGACTTTTTAGAGTTGAAAGCGAAGGGTAAAGGGAAGAACAAGTTCCCGACTCGTGAAGCTGCAGAACAGGCCGCAAGCAAGATGGGGTGTGCCGGTGCACATCAGACCCGGCAAGGGGTTTGGGCACCGTGTATGACTCCTGAAGATTACAATGCGGCTCACGGCCATTTGAGTGTCGGGGGTTCCCCAGTTTTACGAATGAAGCGACCAACTCGTCGTGTTGCGACCGATTTACGGGCGTGGGAAAAACTGCGTGAGCGTGGGCCACGGGGTATTGAGACGTTGCCGGGTGGTGGTTTGGTTTCGGCTAAATCCGTGACGGCTTCTGATTCGTTCACTCCGACGAAAGGTATGATTGCGGAAGCGAAGCGTGCGTTGGAGTGGCGTAAAGAATTTAAGCGTGGAGGCACTGCTGTAGGTATTGCTCGTGCTAGAGATATTGCGAATGGTAAGAATCTGCCGTACAAGACGGTGAAGCGGATGAAGGCGTTTTTTGATAGACACCAGTCTGATGCTAAAGCTGACGGGTTTAGGCCGGGCGAAAAGGGCTTTCCGTCGAATGGTCGGATTGCTCATGCTTTGTGGGGCGGCGATGCGGGATATACATGGGCGAAGAATATTGTGGCTCGTGTAGAGGGTACTGAGAAGTCGTTTAATTCGATTGAGGAAAAACGTTTCTATACTCGTAGTCGCCGGATGGAGTATGCGAAGCGTGGTTGGGCGTTGCCTGATGGTTCGTTCCCGATTCGGGATGTTGGGGATTTGCGTAACGCTATCCAGGCTTATGGTTTGGGTAAAGATGCTGAAGCTGCGAAAAAGCATATTATGAAACGTGCTCGTGCTTTGGGGCGTACCGAGTTGATTCCTGATAATTGGAAGACTCGTCAAAAAGCTGCTAGACGTTATGGCCCGAATGATCCTAAGACACCAGCCAAGCCTTCGGAACGTATCCGTGGGTCTAAACGAAACAAGCCTGGAACTGCTTCTAATACTCGTGGTGGGATTGAACTTTCGGCTGCGGTTGAGGCTTCGTTGAAAAACAAAGTCAAGGAGCATAATGAGAAGATGGAGAAGCGTGACAAGCCTGAACGCAAGGTGACGTTAGGTATGCTTAAGGCCGTGTGGCGTAGGGGTGCCGGTGCTTTCTCAGCTACTCACCGTCCGAAGATGGGTCGTCAGCAGTGGGCGATGGGCCGTGTCAATGCATTCTTGAAACTTGTGTCTAGCGGTAAACCGTCGAATCCTAAGTATACGACCGATAACGATCTTCTCCCTAAGAAACACCCACGTAGAACTAAATCCTAAGCTAGTGGATTTCATTTTTGCTATACATTAGACTATTACTTGTAACAGTAGCTGCAGAAACTTAGAAAAGTTCCCGTGGTTTACTTTACGTTGATGATAGCATAATATTTGACCGGTGTTACCACATTGTGTTGGGTCGCCTGTCATTAGACAGTAAACATGTTAAATACCTTAAGGAGATAAACATGAGTTTTGATGAGAGTCGGCTCAACGAGGTCAAGACTGCTCTGTCAGCTAAGATGGCTGAGCAGCAGGAGATCGTTGATTCGATGCAGGTGGAAGGCACCACTGTTATCGCTGATGCGGAAAAGAAGGCTGCTTTCCAGTCAAATATGGCTGAGATTAACGAGATGAAGGGCCTCATTGAGGGCATGACTTCACTTCGTGACGTTTCGGCTTGGTCCTCAGAGGCCGAGTACAAGTCAGTTGCCGCTGAGGTAGCTGCTGGCGTTGAGCGCGAAGTTTCTGCTCAGCGTAAGTCAGTTGGTGAGGCTTTCCTTGCTTCTGACGAGTTTAAGTCACTTCAGGGCGGCAAGGCTGGCGTCAACATGGTTGCGCCTTTCCAGGCTAAGTCACTTTCCCAGAAGGACATTTACTCAGGTCTGCCCACGGGCGATCCTGATGCGTTTGGTGCGGTTGAGCGTGACGGCATTGTCCCGATTGCTCAGCGCCGTAGCCGTGTCCGTGACCTGTTCCCGGCACGTACTACTAACGCTGCCGTAGTTGAGTACTTCCGCCAGACCGGCTTTACGAACAACGCTTCAGTTGTTCCGGAGTACTCCAGCGGTAACTTTGGTGCGAAGCCTCAGTCAACGATGACTTTCGTTGGCGAGCAGGCTCCGGTCCGTACCATCGCTCACTGGGAAGCTGCCCACCGTAACGTTCTTGCCGATGAGCCGCAGCTGCGTTCAATCATCGACAACGAGCTTCTTTACGGTCTCCGTCTTCACGAGGACGAGCAGATCCTGAACGGTGCCGGTACTGGTGAGGACCTTACTGGTGTCCTCAACACCTCAGGCATTCAGACCTACTCATGGTCTGATGGTGAAACTTCACCTGTTGCTGACACCAAGGCCGATGCTCTCCGTCGTGCGGCTACTCTGGCATACCTTGCCTACTACGAGCCGACCGGCATCATCGTCCACCCGTCAGATTGGGAAGACATCGAGCTGACCAAGAACTCGCAGGGCACCTACCTGCTTGCGATGTCAGTTGCCGGTGGCGCTGAGTCACGTGTCTGGCGTATCCCAGTCATCGACACTCCTGCTATTGCTTCAGGCACCGCTCTTGTCGGCGCTTTCGGCACTGGCGCTCAGCTGTACGACCGTGAGGCTGCTACCATCCGTATTTCGGAGCAGCACTCAGACTTCTTCGTCCGCAACGCCATCGTGGTGCTTGCTGAAGAGCGTCTGGCCCTCGCTGTCAAGCGTCCGGAGTCGTTCGTCAAGGTCACCTTCGACGCCGAGCCGAGCTGATCCTAGTCCCTTCGGGGTAGTTGGATAAGTTGAGAACCCCCGGTCCGTTTGGGCCGGGGGTTTTCTTATTTACCTTTCAGCTTTGGTTGAAGGGTCCTTTGTTATAATAAGGGCATGCCTATATTCGATGACGACGACATTCCGTTTCCTGTGTGGACGCAGCATGATGTTGATTTGTTGGAGGCGATTGATCCGTTTCTTTTGTACGGGTTGACGAATGTTGTGGAATATCTTGTTACCCGTAATGGTCTGGTTGACAACGAAAAGTTTGATCTGTTGTTGTTGATGCATGCTGTGGCGAATAAAGATTCCAGAGAAGATATGTATTCGTTGGATGAAACTGAGGCTGTTATTGGTGTGGCAAGCGAGTTTTGTTTGGTTGACTGTTTGTATGATCGCCAGTCTCTGGAAGCGTTAGAGTTGCAGGATAACGGGGTGTTGTTTCTTGCTTTGAACGAGTCGAATGGTGCTGCGTTGGATGCGGCTGTGTGCTTGTCGGCAAGATCTTCTTCCATGTTTAGATACGACGCTGTTCGGCCTTCGTTGGCGTTGTTTGGTGAGTGGGAAACTATTTCTGGAGAGATATTGAAAGCCTTGTTGACTATGGGGCAGACATCCACTAAGATAGGGTTCCTAGTCGAATACTTGAAGGCTAGTAAGAATATCCCTCTAGATGATTTGTTACTGATTGGAATTTTGTTAAAGCTTGCAGAAGTTGGTTTGTTTAACATCTATTTAGATAACGAATCAGATGGAGTTCTTTCCATAAACGCTCAAGCGGCGGGCATCTTTCTGTTGTTCTCCAACAGAGAAGAGTTAGCTAGGCGGCTAGCTGAGCTGACAGAATAATCTGTAGCAAATAGGTTTGATTTCTTCCAATCTCGTGATAACTTGACGCCGGAAGCTACATCAGCCCCCCTAGAATACTAAAACCACCTCTTTTCAGAACATCACTACACCACAAGGAGAACGTACTGTGGACCCCTTTTTTATTTCCGACGACCATGCCGCCTCATACGCCGACAAGATGCCTCCGTGGGGATTCAACGGATTAGGCTATATTGTGTACAAGCGAACCTATGCACGCCCTATTTTTGAGGGCGACACAATTGTTCGTACTGAGGAATGGCACGAAACGATTCAGCGTGTCGTTAACGGCGCCCAGGATATTGGGGCGCAGTTGTCGGAAGATGAGGCTGTCCGTCTCTATGACTACCTGTTCAACTTGAAGGCTTCCGTTGCTGGCCGAATGCTTTGGCAGATGGGTACCCCGAACAACAAGCGTCTGGGTGGCGACAGTCTGGTCAACTGTTGGTTTGTTGATGTTCAGAAGCCCACGGATTTCTCTTGGGCCGTAGAGCGGCTGATGCTTGGCGGCGGTGTGGGCTTCTCTTGCGATAAGCCTGAGCGTTTGGGTGTTGTGCGTTCAGCTTGGGTTGAGCATCATGACGCTGACGATTCTGATTTCATTGTGCCTGATACCCGTGAGGGTTGGGGTGAAGCAGTACGGAAGGTCTTTGAGTGCTACTTGGGCGACGACGACAATCCCCGCAAGATGACGTACGCTACTCACCTGATCCGTAAGGCAGGTGTGCCGATTAAGACGTTTGGCGGTACTGCTTCGGGTCCTGAGATTCTCGTTTCAGGTATTGAGAAGATTTGTGCTGTCCTTGACGGCGCTGTTGGCCGCACGATGACTTCAGTTGAGGTTCTTGACTGCATGAACATCATCGGCTCTATCGTTGTTGCCGGTAACGTTCGTCGCAGCGCTGAAATTGCTGTTGGCCGTCTTGACGATGAAGATTACCTGATGGCGAAGCGTTGGGACCTTGGTGAGATTCCGATTGAGCGAGCCATGTCCAACAACACTGTTTTTGTTTCTCCGGAACAGATGAAGGACATGCCGGAGCTTATCTGGGAAGGTTACAAGGGCAACGGTGAGCCGTACGGGTTCTTCAACCTCGAAGCTTCACGCCAGTTTGGACGTATGGGCGAAGAGCGTCCCGATCCGTCGATTGTGGGCGTTAACCCTTGCGCTGAAATCCCGTTGGCTAACCGTGAGTCATGTAACTTGTCTGAGATTTTCTTGCCGATGATTGATTCTCCGGAAGAGCTTCAGGATGTGTCTCAGTTGTTGTACAAGGTTCAGAAGGCGACAGCGGCGCTGCCTTACCTTGATCCTGCTTCAGACAAGATCACTTCAACCAACATGCGTCTCGGTCTGGGCATAACTGGTGTGGCTCAAGCTATGGACAAGATTGACTGGCTGGACGAAACCTATGTTGCTCTGCGTGAGTTCGATGCCGAATGGTCAGAAGAGCGTGGCTGGCCTGAGTCTGTACGTCTTACCACGATCAAGCCTTCTGGCACACTTAGCCTTCTCCCGGGCGTGACTCCAGGCGTTCACCCTGGCTTCAGCCAGTACTTTGTGAAGCGTATGCGTATGGCTTCCACTGACATTCTGGTCAACTACTGCAAGTCGAAGGGTTTCTACGTGGAGCCTCTCCGCAACTTTGATGGTTCAGAAGATGACCGTACTGTTGTTGTTGAGTTCCCGTGTGCGTTCCCTGACGGGACGCTTGAAGCTAAGGACATGACTGCGATTGAGCAGATGGACCTTGTTCGTCGTCTACAGAAGGTGTGGGCAGACAACGCTATTTCGGTGACTGTCTACTATAAGAGCGAAGAGCTTGACGACATTCGTGCGTACCTTGCGGAGCATTGGAGCGAAATGAAGTCCGTTTCGTTCTTGCTGCACAGCGAGCACGGCTTCGATCAGGCCCCGATGGGCGAGTTGACGAAGGAAGAGTACGAGCATGTGCTCAGCACTACGTCACCTCTTGGCGAGAAGCTGTCAGGTTCCACGGTTATGTCGGATGAGGAGTTCGACGCAGAATGTTCTACAGGAGCTTGTCCCGTGAGATGACGGGATATTATAATATGCAAAGTTGCAATCTGTCGCAATTTGGGAAGTTAAAGTATTTGTGTACCGGCAAATTTGACTAACCCCGAAGGAGGAGATTGTGATTATCGGCTAACGTGCCGGTAGCCGTAAAAGCAATCGCACGTCTAGGGCGGGGTTTGGTCAG
>Ga0208899_1001700_pt1 | contig 15331 bp, 5 predicted proteins | sample VirMetDEL_Nov_24_FD_184518 | JGI IMG/M metagenome (GOLD analysis project Ga0208899, IMG submission 184518) | Aqueous microbial communities from the Delaware River and Bay under freshwater to marine salinity gradient to study organic matter... | ecosystem: Environmental > Aquatic > Marine >... | reverse complement strand
GAGATTAGAACTCTTGTTGAGAGTGCAACAGATTCCAATGTCTTTACCGATGCTGACCATAGTAAATTAGATGGTATAGAAGCTGGTGCAACCGCAGACCAAACTATTACAGCTGGAACTGGCTTGACAGGTGGCGGTACAGGAGACGTTACTCTTAACGTTTCAGGCTTAACAACTTCAGAGATTGCAGCAGGTTCTATTTTAACAAGTGCTGAATCTTTTGTAGATTCCGATACTCAAGTTATGACCGCAGCAGCGATTGCTGATAAGATTGAAAGTTATGGTTATACAACAGAAGTTGGAGACATAACAGGTGTCACAGCCGGGACAGGTTTATCAGGCGGAGGTACTTCAGGTACAGTTACTTTAAATGTAGACCTTTCAGAATTAACAGACATGACTGCAGCCATGGTAGGCACAGATGAATTTATTGTGCTTGATGCCGGTGCTGATAGAAGAAAAGCAGCTAGTGAAATAGGCTTAAGTATATTTAACAACGATGCAGGATTTACCACAAATGTAGGTGATATTACAGCCGTTACAGCAGGGACCAACCTTACAGGTGGGGGAACTTCTGGAGATGTAACTATCAATATGGCAACAGGTGGTGTCGGTTCGGGTGTTTATGGTTCAACGGCTAATAATGTAAAAATAGATACTATTACTGTTGATGCTTATGGTAGAGTTACAGCAGTCGCTACTGGTGCAACAGGCGATATAGACGGTGTTACTGCTGGTAGTGGTCTAACAGGTGGCGGTAGTTCAGGTACACTTACATTAAACGTTGGAGCAGGTACAGGTATTGATGTCGCAGCCGATAGTATTTCTGTCGATGTTTCTGATTTCATGTCAAACGGTGCAAACAACAGAGTGCTAACAGCCACAAGTGCTGATGGTATAAATGCTGAATCAGGCTTATTGTTTGATGGTAATGAATTATTAATTAGTACAGCACAAGAATCCAAATTACAACTACAAGGTTCATTAAATCCTAGAATAGATTTTTATGAAAGCACAACAAGAAAATGTGCTGTTGGTTGGGATGCAACTAACAATGCCATGTACTTTGATAATTTTGAGGGTAATTCTTTTGGTGGTGGTAATTATCATTTCTTTGCTGGTGATGCAGATGACCCAGTAAGTATAAGATTATCTGCTAGTGATGGTGATGTCTATGGTTATGTTTATGCTGACCATAGTAATAATATAGGTTTCTTAGACCAAGATGAACACTGGGCTTACAAACATGAAAATAGTGTAGACCATGAGTGGCGAATAAATAATGGTGTAGAAATGACATTGACTACATCTGCACTTGCATTATCAGGCAATAACATCACAGGTGTTACAGATTTATATATAGACGACCAAATTATTTCAACAGGCGATACCGATACTTACTTACAGTTCCATGCAGCCAACCAATTTAGAATTGTGACTGGTGGTACAGAAATGATAGAGGTCAATGATTCACAAACAGTATTCGGTTCTAGTATGAATATGAATAGTAATTATATTGATAATGTTTCAGATTTATATTTACAAAACAGAATTTACCACGATGGTGATACTAATACTTATTTACACTTTAGTGCAGGAGACCAATTTAGAATTTTTACAGGTGGTACTCAAAGAGTACAAGTAGACAACACCAACTTTAGTTTAAACTTACAACACTTACATGTTGATTATGCTACAGCCACAGGAGGTAACAGAATCATTGGTGAGTTCACAGGTAACTCAACAGACAACTTAAGAATTGACTTAATCAACGCAGGTACAGGTACAAATGCTAGGTCAGCCTTTACTGTTGAAAATAATCTTGGAGACCAAATGGAATTTGGTTTGGGTTCTTCAGGACATTCTTCTATTTCTAGAAAAGGTTTCTGTTATAATGGTGGTACTGGTGGTATTAATTTACACCCCGGTGGTGGAGGTAGTGTTGACGTTATAGGTAACTTAACAAAATCTAGTGGTTCCTTTAATATTAAACACCCTAAACCAGAGATGCGAAATACTCACAGACTGATACACAGTTTTGTTGAGTCTCCAGAAGCCGATAACATCTATAGTGGTACAGTAACTCTTGTTGATGGTACAGCTACAGTTAACCTAGATAGCCTAGCTAGAATGTCAGAAGGTACATGGGTCAACTTAAATACCGATGCTAGAGTCTTTACATCTAATGAAACTGGCTGGGATGCAACCAAAGGTACCGTTAGTGGTAATACTCTAACCATTACCTGTCAAAATGCTACCTCAACCGACACTATATCTTTCTTGATTATCGCAAGAAGAATTGACGAATGGGTCATGTACGATGAAAACTATGATGAGAATGGTCGCTTGATTGTTGAAAGAGAAGCTGTAGGTAATGAAATAAATGAACCTTCAGCAGAAGACAGACAGAAGTTTATTTATGACATGAACTGGAATATTGTTGGACCTAAAGAAGGTTACGATATCAACGGTAATCCAATAAACAACGATGATGGAGGTGGATAATGGATATGTTCACCCCCTACATCATTTGGAATGTCTTTATAACTCTAGTTCTAGCTCCATTAATGTTCGGCATTAGAAAAAACGAAGGAGAGCTTAAACGACAAGATATTTTGTTAAATAAAACTCGTGAAGAAATAGCAGGACGTTATGTGACTAAACAAGAACTATTAAATAATATGGATACTGTTTTAGATAGACTAGAAAAAATGGATGAAAAAATTGATAGATTATTTGATATAAGGTACAATAAATAAGAGGGAGATATGGCTAAAAAGAAAAAAAATAAATTTGTTGAAAGCATGAAAGACATTATAAAAAATGTTAGAGCTGGATATCAAGAAGGAGATATTGTCGATAATGATAATAATCTTGGTGATGGTAATAATATAGGCGATGGCGGAGGCACCCCAACCCCTGCACCAACCCCTGCACCAACCCCTGAACCAACACCGGTACCTACACCGGCTCCAAGTCCTACTCCTTCTCCAAGCCCTACACCGGCTCCAAGCCCTACACCGGGCCCAACTCCTACAGCAGCACCAGAACCAACACCATCTTCTTCAGACTTAAATTTTACAAATAAAGAAGGAGCAGAACCTTATGAATGGTTTATTGGTGACAAAGCTTATTATATGCCTAGACACTGGGAAGGTAAGGATTCTAAAGGAGGCTTTGAATTCTTAGAAGACCCTGCAACAGGTGACACATTTATGTGGGTATATGCAGGTCAAACAACTCTTGATAATTTAAACGAAAACGCAAAAGATGTGTTAGCAAATGTACACGGTGGTAAAGCTATGGACCCTAACTCTGGTGTTGTTAGATATTTACCTTATGAAACTTTTATGCAGTTCTGGAAAGGTTCTGAGGATGATTTACCAGAATATTACAGAGAAAACAGACCAACTCCAGCACCCGGAGAAACACCTGTTCCTTCTCCTGAACCAGTACCAACTCCTGAACCCGCACCGGAAGGTAGACCAGCTCCGACACCTGAAGCTGGAGATTCTAGTGTAGATATTGGTGGTGAAGGATATGGTTACAAACCACCAGTGTTAAAAGGTAGAACCCCCTCAGATAATATTTATGACTATTACACACCGTTTGGTCAAAAGCCAACAGACCCGGGGATGAATCTTGCTCAGATGCAAAGAGAATATAGAGCTAGAAGTGCTGGAGAGTTACTAGATAAAATTTCCAAAGGCCAAATAAGTATTGAAGATTTAGGAGTCGATGCAAAAGCAGCCCTACTAGACCAAGCTTACAAAGAAGAATTAATTCCTAAAGGTACTGGGATTATATCTGAAGATGTAAATTTAGCTTTAAGAACAGCAGCAGATATTGTTACAAAACCTTTAGCTCAAGGTGAAACAGCACAAGCTCGTTTAGCTGAAAGACAAGAAACTTCTAGAATGGATGCTTCTTTAATTTCAGATAGCCCTGACATTCAAACAGCTTATGGTCAACTTTCTGATGAATCTAAAATTAAAGTTCAAGAAATCAGAGAGCTTTCTGGTCCAGCAGAAGCTGCCAGAATTACAGAGCAAGTAGCCAATGCAGCTAAAGCAGAAAACGTAGAAGCAGTTATTTCTGCAGGAGCTTTTGTTCCAGAAGTTGCTGGAGTAGCAGCACAAATATCTGAAACTCCCGAAGCTGAAGCACAACAAAGAGAGGCTATTCTAGGAGAAGCAGCTTCAGGAATGGCTGCAGAAATTATTAATAATATAGGTTTCGAAGCAGCTCAAAGAAGAACTGTTAAAGGTGAAGCAGCTAAAGGTGCAGCAGCTAGTATGATAGCAGAGACAGCTGATATACCTAACGACATTGCAGCAGCTATAGTAGAAGACCCCGCAAGTGTTGAAGCTCAAATAGATACAGCAGATGTAGAAGTTCAAGCAGCAGTAGCAGCTTTACCAAATGAAGCTTTAGTATCGTCTCAGTTAGAATCACTACTAGGAGGTTTAGAAGATGGTAATATACCAGTTTGGGCTAGACCTGCAGTAGATATTGTTAATCAAAGAATGGCTCAAAGAGGCTTACAAGCTTCAACAATAGCTAGAGATGCATTATTTAATACAATTATTCAGAATGCAATACCTTTAGCTCAAGCCAATGCTCAAGCAATTCAAAATAGAGCAGCTCAAAATTTAAGTAATCAACAACAAGCTAACTTAGCTCAAGCAAGTCAGGAACAACAGTTAAGATTACAAAACTTAGCTAATAGACAAACATCTGAAAGTCAATCAGCTCAGTTATCACAACAGATAAAAGTTTTAAGTAGTGAGTTTGAACAACAAGCTGTTTTAACTACAGCTCAACAAGAGCAACAAGTTTATTTACAAAACTTACAAAATAGACAGCAAACAGCGACTTTAAATGCTCAACAAGAACAAGCAATGAATGCTTTAAATCTTAATAATGAGCAACAAGTAGAATTAGCTAATCTGCAAATCATGAATGAGACAGAACGTCAAAACATGACTGCAGAACAACAAGCTAGATTAACTGAATTTAATATTGCAGCTGATTTCTTATCTAAGAATGCTGCGTTTGCTCAAGACATGGCTAAAGCTAATTTATCTTCAGAGCAACAAATTAGATTAGCTAATTTAAGTGCACAAAACCAAGCTGAGTCACAGAACTTATCAGCAGCTCAACAAACTGAGTTGGCTAACTTAACAGCAAGAATGAATATGAACATTAAGAATGCTGAGTTAGCACAACAAATGGGTATTGCTAATTTGAATGCTGAACAACAAGCAGCCATGACTAATGCTAATATGGTAGCTAAAATGGATATGGCTAAATTTAGTAATGAGCAGCAAGTAGAATTAGCTAATAGTAAATTTATGCAGAGTGTTTCTTTATCAAACTTTAATGCAGAACAACAAGCTATTATGCAAAATGCAACTCAATTAGCTTCATTAGATTTAGCTACACTTGACCAAAGAACTAAGATAGCAGCTGAAAATGCCAAATCTTTCTTACAAATGGATATGGCTAATTTATCAAATGAGCAACAAGGAGTTATACTAAAAGCTCAACAAGAGCAGCAAAGTCTTTTATCAAATCAATCTTACCAAAATGCAGCAGCTCAATTTAATGCTCAAAATGAAAATCAATTAAATCAATTTTGGGCTAATTTAAATTCACAAATGACTCAATACAATGCAAGTCAAATGAACTCTATGAGACAGTTTAATACATCTCAAGAAAATACTAGACGAGCACAGGAATTAGGTATTGAAGCAGATTTAAATAAATTTAATGCTCAATTAGCAGCAAGTATTGACCAAGCTATAAATAATCAAGAGTTCCAAAGAGAAACATTTAATGCTCAAAACGCTATGATAATTGAACAGTCAAATGTTGAATGGAGAAGAAAAATAGCAACAATAGATACAGCAGCACAAAACCAAGTAAATATGATGAATGCTCAAAATGCTTTTGGTCTAACAAGTACCGCACTTGCGACAGCTTGGCAAGAACTAAGAGATGAGTTTGATTATATCTTTAAATCATCAGAAAACGCAGCAGATAGAGATGCTAATATTGCTGTAGCTGGTATGGGGGGTGGAGAGCATAGTGCTATTCAAGACAATGCCCACCTTGATAGATTAAAAAACTTTTTAGCATTATTTGAAGATTTATAACGGAGGATATATATAAATGAAATATTTGAAAAAACAGTTTAAGAAAATATTTAAAGGAATTAAAAAAACTTTAGCACCTATCGGTAAAGCATTAAAAAATGGTTTAGGAGACGTAGGTAAGTTTTTTGGTGATATGGGTCCTTTAGGTACATTAGCATTGACACTCATGCTCCCCGGAATAGGAGCTGCTTGGACGAGCTTTGGAGCTTGGGCAGGAGCACAAGGAGGCTTGTTAGGTGGTGTAATGAACGGTATTGCTCAAGCCGGGAATCTTGCTGGTAATGTTTATTCTTCTGTTAGTGGTATGATAAGTAATGTTGTTGGTACCATTGCTGGTAATACTATCGGTAAAATACCTGTTGGTGCTAATAAAAATCTAACAGATGTTTATAGTGGTTTTACTAAATACGTTGGAGACAAGTTAGATGATATTAGGATGGCCGTTAAACTACCAACATCTAATATTACTGCGGAAACTGTAGCTGCCGATGCTGCAAGTCTAGATAAAAAATTATTAGAAAGAGGTTATGACCAATCAGTAGAGTTATCTTTTAAACCTTCATTACTAGAAGCAGATACTTTTGACCCTATCGATACTAAAATTAATGAATTAAGTGCGGAAGATTTTGCTACCATGAATATTGACCCTCTAAAACAAAGTGATTTTACTGAAAGTGAAATACAAAAAATTATGGACTTTTCAAAAGACCCTCAACCAGAAATCTCTATGTTACGAGACCAAGAAGGATTTTACAAGCCTTCTGAAATGTCCGAGTTAGGAAAGCAAATTAAAAATGATTTTACTGTTGAAAGAGCTAAATTAGATGCTCGAAATAATCTAACAGATGTAATTGTTGGTTTTGAGAAAAATGTTAAATATACAGGAGTTGATGGTCAAGAAATATTTGAAATGACACCACAGATTAAAAGTGTGCCAACAGATATTTTAAGTGAAGATGAAATTAAATTAAATAATAGACTAAATAATTATGTTGATTATAACAATGCAAGACTTCAAGGTTTTGAAGGTTATGCAGGAAAAGATTTAAAAGACATTGATGCTGAAAATACATCAAGAATATTAGCAGAATATGATGCATCAAGAACCTCACAAACTTTTGCTGGTTTTACTGGTGTTCAAGAAAGTCTTGAAGCTTTAAGTGCTGACCAACCTGTCATAGGCGGTTACGGTAGTTATTCAGTAACTCCTTTACAAACTGATACTAGTTCTATGAATGACTATACAAGAAATATGTATCCAACCTATGTAAAAGAAGGATATAGAGGTCCAGCCACAATGCAAAACATGTATGAAATGGGCTACTATGGCGATGATGCGTTTACAAAACTAATGAGAGATTTAAAGTCTTATCAAGTTCCACAACCAACAGTAACTTTAGGAGGTAGCTATGGCTCTTAAGCCTTTTATATCAGACGAATCCGCAAAACAACTTATGGCCTATCAAGGTCCAATTCCGGGACAGTCTTTAACTAATTCAACAGATGTTGCTTATGCATGGGAACAACCCCCACGTTTTTCTAATAGAAGAGAAGCTGAAATATTTATTTTAGAAGAATTAACAGGTAAAGAAGCATTTGTTCAGATTACAGATATGTTAGCAGCCGGAACTCCAGTGGAATCTATAGCTAGAACTTATTTATTGTCTGGTTATGGTAGAGGTCTTTGGAATGTAGATATGGTTTTACTCTTAGCTGAATCTGTTGGATTTATGATTATGGCTTTAGCTGAAAAAGCGGGTATAAAATATGAACTATACGCTGGTGAATCTAAAGAAATAAATGAAGAAAGACAATCAGAAATTGTTTCTAAAGCAAAAGAGGTTATGACCAATCAAATTAGAAGCGTTAAGGCTGACGATTTAAGAAAACCTAAATCAGTAAGCCCAGAATTAAATGAAGCTATTGAAAATATAGACGTGAACAGTTTATTAAGCCCTGATGAGGAGGAAGAATGAAAAGATATATACCGGGACAATTATATAACGAAAACCCTATTTTAAGAAGAGCAACAGGTAAAGACAAAAAAACTATAGATAAAGTTTTAGAATATGCTGGTGTTGTTAAACAAAGTTTAGGAAATATTGTTAATAATAAAATTACGGATAATATTCAAAAACTCAAAGAAGAAGGGACTGTTGATTTACAGAAGGCAAAAGCTGACCTCCGAAGCTTAAATGAAGTTGCTGGAATACAGAAAGCGATTGAAACTCAATACGATAACAACAGAGAAGCTTATTTTTTACAAGTAGCTAGAGATAAATTTAATAGAGATGCGATTGCTAATAATCCAAATTTAAATGCAGAAGAGATGAATAAATTACTTAAAATGCCTCCAGAAGGTTATGGAGAAAATTTAAATAATTATGCAAAAGAATTAACAGAAAAATATGATTATCTTATAGAAAATTTAGAAGAGCTTGGTATACCTTATAGAGATTTAGAAGCAGGAACAGAGTTTTTAGATGATAGTTATGAAGCAGTTTTTTCTAATATGACAAGAGAAAATAAATTTAAACTTACTGATTCTATTGGTTCATTTTTAAGAGGTGGTTCAATACACACTGTAGACTATGATAAATTAAAAGATGAAATGGATAGTAATGTTTTTTCTAGTCAAGTAAGCAAATTAGATAGAGTTAATAATTTATGGAAATCATTATATGGTATTAGTCCGGAACTAGCTAATCAATTTTCAAACACAGTTAAGAATACAAAGTATAGTGAGCCTGTTGGCACACCAACTCAAAATATTAAAGATTTGGGTAATGGTCAATATTCAATAACTGTTAGTCAAGCTATGAAAGACCCTGTAAGTGGTAATTTTTCAACTAAAACTTTTACAGATTTAATTACTAACGAAGCGGAAAAAAACGTAGTTCAAAAACAAGTAAATTATCGAGAAGTCAGAGAAGCTTTTTATAGCTTTTTAACTTCAGAAGGACAATTAGAGTTTGATAAAAAGTTAGTACAATATGATACTGCTTTTGAAGCATGGACAAATCTTGACGATAAATATAAGTTAAGCCAAGAACAGATAATAGGTAGAGAATCTTATTACAAAAATTTAAATGGTATTTTACAGGCTTATCAAAAAGATAAAGAATTGAATTGGTTTGTTACTAATCCATTAACAAGAGAGTCGGAACCTAATTTAGAGTTAAAAGCTTGGATAGAAGGTGGTAGAAAACCAGAAGAGAAACCTTTTGGATATTATGAAACACCTAAAGAGTATGCTACAGCACTTTTAGGTATTGATGTAAGTTTTGAAGATATTAATCGTGCAAGAACAAACGATACAGAGCCTAGGTCAAGAACAGCACCAGAAGTTTTAGGTAATGCTATAAAAATTAAGTTAGATGATGTTCCTGAAGATGCTGTTGGTAACTCTTATGAAGTTGTAAAAGAGGCAGTTTTCAATAAAGATGAACAGAAAATAAGTCAAATGCAAGAAGATTATAGAGACGGTAAAGCTTTAAATGGAGTTGATGTTCAAGGTAACTACTTTGGTGGTTCAGAAATAATTAAATTAACTCCAGCACAATTAATGGAAGAACTACCAAACTTAAAAGAACCTATTGAACAAGCGATGATAAACGCTGATTTAATGGATGCTCAAGAAGTAGTATTAGGCTTTAATTTAGATACTGAAGAAATAGTTTTAAAAGATGCTGCTTCGTTCAGTAATGATTTAAATAAATCTGGTAGTAGCGAAGAAGAAACTCAATTTGATAAACGAAGAAGAATTTTAGAAGATAGACTAGAAGAAGCAAAATTCTTAGGTAAAGATAAAAAAGTTTCTTTTCTTGAAAATCAATTAGAAGAACTAGGAATTATAGAAGCAGGAGCAAAAGCTCGTGATGAAAATCTAGAAAAAAAAAGAGGAGGTTTGATGGTAGATAAATTTACAGGTCGTAAAATAGCTGAACAAGCTATTAGCCAAGTTGCTATGGGTAATAAAAATGTCGAAAGATTTTTAACTGAAATAGCTAATATTGAATCTAAATTTGGTAGAGATAAAAATACATTTAAGGGAGCTTCGAAAGGAATTTTTCAAATTGACCCTATAGCGTTTGAAGAAGTTCAACGAAGACTTAAAGAAACGAATGAAAAAGATGGTGGCACTACAAGAGCTTATAATGAAAAACTAAAACAAGATTTAAACCTTGATTTATCTGAATTAACTTATGAAGATTTAGATAAACCATTAGTCGGAGCTGCTTTTGCTAGAGCTTATCTTCTAGGTTTCGCAGAAGCTATTCCTGAAACTGTACTTGGTAGAGCTAAATATTGGAAAAAATATTATAATACTGAAGCAGGTAAAGGCACAGACGAGAAATATCTGAAAGAAAACTCTGTTTTATAATAAGCCCTAATGTCTTTATTAGATTACAAAACACCCATACAGGCTGACCCTCAAGGCCTAAATAAATACAAAGTAGGTAGTAACACTCCTGATTATTTATCAGAGAGTGATGCTATTTCGTATGCTCTCAAAATGGGGTTTTCTGATTCTTTTAGAGGAATCCAACAAATCTATGGAAACATCACAGGAGCTGATGACCTTTTAGAAAAACTTTCTGAAAAAGATAAAAAACTTAAAGCTATTTTTGAAAATCCTGAGTATGGTTCTAAAGCTTTTGGTGCTTATATGGGAGGTGCTTTTGCTGACCCTATAGGCCTGATACCTTTCTTAGGCTGGGCAAAAAAGATAAATGGTATTGGTAAAGCTACAGCTTTTGGAGCTGGACAAGGAGCTTTTGCCAGTGGTATTGCCTATCAAGGCGAAGAACAAAATAGATTAGATTCAACACTTTGGGGAGCCGGAGCTGGAAGTGTTTTAGGGCTAGGAGGCTCGGCATTAGCTCAAGGTATAGGTAAAGTTTTAGGTAAGACTCCTAAGTTTGCTAAAACAACTAAGCAAAGACAAGAAGATATTTTAGACGAACAAGCTGATTTAATACAAGCAGGTAAAGGAATTGAAGCTGAAGAAGAAATAGATAATTTAACTAAACAGGTTTTAGCCGAAAGTAAAAGAATAGCTGAAAAAGATAAAGGTCGACTAGGAAGAAAAGTCGAACAATTTTGGAAAGAACAAGGTGCTGATAAGATATGGGATGTTGTTGGTAAAAATTGGGGTTCTTCTTTAGCAGGTGCTTTTGGTGGTGTTGCTGGTTATAATGCATGGAACGACCCTGAAGCAACAGAAGGCCAAAAAATGTTTGCTGCTTTCTTATTAGGTGCTTCTGGTGTAGGTGCAACAAAAGTATTAGGTAAAAATATAAAAGTTGGTAAAGATGCCGACCAAATGGAATTAAGAGAATTTATAGCTCGACAACTTGTTGATAATTATGGTTTGCCAAAAGACTACTTAGACCTAAAAAGAAATGTTTTTGGTCAAGTAAATTCCCTAGCTTCTAAGTTTCACGAAGCTTCAGTTTTAATATCAAGATTATCTACTGAAGATAAAAAGATTGTTAATGCAATGTTAACAGGAGATATTGACAGCGTAAGTAAAGCTGACTTTAAAAGGCTAAAAGGTTTTTCTGATAAAGCTAGAAAAATAATTAAAGAAACCGGACAAGAGCTAGTTGATTCTGGTTTATTATCAGAAAAAGTATTTAAGAAAAACGCTGAAAAATATCTACACAGAACTTATAGTAAATACTTAAAAGGCGAAACAAGTCAAGAAGCAGTAGGAGCTGCTAGATTTTTACGTATCCTTGGGTCCGAGTTAAAGCCAAGAGGATACAGTAAAGAATTAACTTTAAACCACTATAATAAATTTAAAAATAAACAATACAAAGAATATGAAGTTGTAGAAGAATTTACTACAAAAAATAAAAAAGGCAAAGAAGTTAAAAAAGTTGTTATTAGAAGAGATTTAACAAAAGAAGAAAGATTAGCTAAAGGTGAAATTGAAGATGCAGCCTTTAATGTTGCAGAGACTGGTCGACTTATGACTAATGATTTAGCTGCGTATAAACTTTATGCTAATATCAGCAATAATAAAAAGATATCCTTGGACGAATCAGCTTTCGCTAATAAAGTAGCTAGTGGTGAGGTTAGAGAAAACGATTGGATACAAATGCCTGATAATGTCGTTAAAGGTTTAAACTTTGGTAAAAATCCAATTAAAACTTATGGACAACTCTCTGGTAAATTTGTACCTAAAGATGTCTATAGAGACCTCACAAAGATAAATAAATTTAAAGAGAAAGAAGGTTTTCAAGCAGCCATCGATGCTTATGATTCCATTACTAGACTTTGGAAGAAATCTAAAACCGCATGGAATCCTACTGTTCACATCAATAACACCATGTCTAACTTAATGCTAATAGACTTTGCTGGTGGTACTTATAGAAATATTCCTAGAGGCTATTCAGAGCTATTAAAAGGTATAGATGGCGACCCTAAAGCAGTATTATATAAACTTGCAAAAGAAAACGGAGTCTTTGATGTTGATTTAGTATCTAAAGAATTAACAGGCGAGACTAGAAATGCTTTGGAAAAAGCTATACCTGCGTTAAGAAAAGAAAATAATTTAGAGGCTCAAAACGCAGTAGATTACTCTAAGGATATGTTTAAAACAATGATTAAATATCCTTTTGAAAAAGCTGAAAAACTTTATCAATTAGAAGACCAGATATTTAGAATGGGTTTATTTATGGACCGTCTTGAGCAAGGATTTAGCATTGATAAAGCAGCAGCTGACGCTAAAAAATGGTTTATTGATTATGATATCAACGCTCCTTTTGTTAATGCAATGCGTAGAACAGCCGTTCCTTTTTTATCTTACACTTATCGTGTAGTACCTTTGTTAGCTGAAGCAGCCGTTTATAGACCTTGGAAGTTTGCTAAATGGGCCGGTATTGGTTATGGCTTAAATGAAGCTGGAACTGGTAAAGTTCCTTTTGCTGAGTTTTTAAGTGATGACCCAGAGTTTGGTAGATTTAAAGAAGAATACGGTGACGAAGAAGCTGAACGAATTATGATGCGTAAAGATTTGCAAAAGAAATTGTTCGGTTTACCTTTTATGCCAGATACTAATATTAAAACACCTTTTAAATCTAGCATATCTGAAAAAAAAGGCGAAGACGTTCCTTTGTATATTGACGTTAAACGTTTTATTCCCGGTGGTGATGTTTTAAATACAGGTGAAGGAATAGGTATACCTTTAGATATTTTACCTTTCACAAGCACTAAAGGAAAAGAAATACCTCTACCTTCTGTGTTAACTCCAAACTTCGGTGCTCTTGGAGAAATAATGATTCCTATACTTACTGGAGTAGACCCATTTACTAAACAAAAAATAGATGGGTTAGGTTTAGGAAACGATGGTGCTGTTTTAATGGACCATATCATAAGTCGTTTAACACCTAATGTTCCTCTTTCAGCTTTTACAGTTCCTTTCTTACCTAAAGATAGAGAAAATAAAGCTTATCCAGATATAGGACTTGAAAAATATAATCCTTTTAAAAATACATTTAGTTCAAAGAAAATTAGAGATGCTTACAGACAAGCTCTGTTTGGAGCAGAATCAGATTTTGGTGCAGAACTAAGCCCGGGTGAAGCTATTTTAAACACGTTTGGTTTTAAATTACAAGCTGTTGAGATTGCTAAACTGTTAGGTATTAAAAGTAAAGAGTTCCAGAGCCAATATTCAAAAATAAGACAAGGTTTCTACACCATACAAAATCAATATAGACAAGGTAAAATAAGCCAAGCCGAAGCTGAAAAACAACTCAATGAATTAACAAAACAATACAATGCGTTAATTAAAAGAAACCAAGCTGTTGCAGAAAAATACAAAGAAGCTACAAGAGAAAAAAGAGTTATGGGTGGTGTTATTAACAATCCAGAAAATTTAAGTTTTGCTGAACAATCTGGCCAAGCTTTAGAAGAGTTGCAAAAAGAATATGAAGAAAAAGAAAAAACTCCTGTAGATAAACAAATGAAAAGTATGCTTGACAAAGGCTTAGATATTGCTGGTAAAGGATTAGATTTTTTAGGAGAGTTTAGAACAGGACCACAAGATATTATTGAAGGTGGTATTCAGGTGGCAAAAGCTAAAAAAGCCTTAGATGAAGGTAAGCCTAGAGAAGCCTTTGCAGAGTGGGAAAAAGCTCCAATAGGTACACAGTTAGGAGCTTATGCACTTCCGGGTATAGGCGAGGCTCTATCAGGTGCTGGTGCTGTTGAATATGGTATCAGAGCGTCAGAAACAGAAGGGCTAGAAAAAGCTGGTAATGTTGCGATGTCTGCTCTTGAAGCTACAGGAACTATCCCAGTTGTTGGTGCTGCAGGAAAGGTAGCTTCTAGTGTTGGAAGAAAAGCAGTTCAAAGATTTGGTAAGACTCAAAGAGCCGATTTAGATAAACAAATGGCAGAGTTAGCTACAGACGTAGACAACGATGTTAAATTTATTTCTCCGACACTCAAAGTTATGCTTGAAAGAGGACCACAAAAAATTAAAGGTGACGCTATTTTAGATTGGGTAAGAGCAAGTCGTAACAAAGGTGTGAAGCCTAAAGAAGTTGAATATTTAAAGATTGAAGAATATGTTAAGGCCAATCCTGAAGCAACTTTTGATGAGGTTATAAAAGCTGTTTCACCTAATAGAGTTAAAATAGACAAAAATGTTAGAGCCGGTAAATATGAAGATGTTGAGTTTGATGCTAAACCATACGAATTTGACCCTTTCACTGATAAACCTCTCTGGGAATGGCGAGTTGATGAAGTTATGGATGATGTAAAAAATAATGATGAATATATAAAAGAAGACATTGTTGGTTTTTTTAATAGAAATTATGTCAAAGAAGGTGACGTAGTTCCTGTCACTGATTTTGAAGAACTATATTCTGAAGTTTTTATGAAAGGGAAAACTCTTGAATTTAATGGCAATGTGCCCGGTCAAGAAGCTTCCCGGTTTAGTAATAGTGCTAGAGCTGAACTAGCTGAACCGCCTCCTATTAGTTCAGTAGAAGAATTAGTAAGAGCTTGGGTAAGAAATAACTATATGAAGGACCCTTATCATAAAATAACAATTAAATCAGACGAGGTAAATCCTGAAACAACTTTTGCTTTTGGTGACGAGGAAATTGGTTATACTTTTTTTGCAAATGGGGAACGTCAAACTGGGTATGAAGCTTTTA
>Ga0208899_1001698_pt1 | contig 15344 bp, 10 predicted proteins | sample VirMetDEL_Nov_24_FD_184518 | JGI IMG/M metagenome (GOLD analysis project Ga0208899, IMG submission 184518) | Aqueous microbial communities from the Delaware River and Bay under freshwater to marine salinity gradient to study organic matter... | ecosystem: Environmental > Aquatic > Marine >... | reverse complement strand
CCGCCAGACCCAATTCCACCAAGTCCCACAACATTCGGGACTGGTGATAATATTATCGCACAAAATGTATGTGATGATACACTAATGTATTTCAGTTATACAGGGGACACATTAGAAGTTGGTAAGTTTGTAAATTACGAAAATACTGCTTATGAAATATTAGCAGTTGGTGGTGGTGGATTTGTTCCATTAAACTACCCATATGTTTTTGATAATGAAGAAGATGCTTTAGCGGCTTTCCCTTGTCCTACAACTTCAACGGGATTGTGTTTAGATACAACATTCATTTCTGAACCATTCTATTTCTACCTTGACGGGATTTGCTCTGCGGGTGATAGGGTTGTTTATTTTATGAATAAGTTTGGCGCTTGGGATAGTTATAATTTCAGAGCAAAGGAAGATACGGGTTATGGTATTGAAAAACAGGAATACAAATCAGCCCCCGAACTTTATAGTCAGGGGTGGGATAGTAATTCTTATTATGGTTGGAATGCTAAAAGAAATGTATGGAATAACCAAGTAAATAAGTCGGGTATTTTATTCACGGACTATATGCCACAATCAGAAACAATTTGGCTGACTGAAGAATTATTCCAATCCCCATCTGTATATCTTGTGGGTGATGATGGTGTATTAGAACCTATTACAATCACCAATAGTGAAGTAATTGTTCCTAACTACCAAGTTGGTTCATCTAAATATCAGATACAAATTGAATATAAATCAGGATACAATACAATAAGACAAAACCACGAATAAGATATGGTAGAATTATGGTTAAAATCAAACATTACTAATGAATGGGTTTCAATAGATTTAGGTGGGGATTTAGCAATTTCCCTGAATAAGTCATTTGAAGAAATTGAAGATTTTTCAACAATCAAAAGTGAATATTCTAAAACTTTTGAAATACCCCAAACATTTACCAACAACAATTTTTTTAGAAGTTGTTTTATGGTGAATAGCTCTAACTTTTCTGACGCTGTTGTTGTTGAAGCAGTAGTGAAGTATGGTGGTAGTGATGTATTTAATGGTAGTTTAAGATTAAACAAAATCATCAACGCAGAAGAAGGGGGAACATATGAAGTTTTCCTAACCCAAGCATTACCTGATTTATCACAAGCATTACAAGACATCAGATTAGTAAATCTTGATTTTTCCGATTTAACACACGAACTAACCTACGACAACATAGTATCAACCTGGACTTATTCGGGTGGTTCTTACGACAACTATACGGGTTTAACGGGGACATTATTATACCCATTAGGAAACTACGGATATGATGACGCACAATACTACGGAAGATTTGAAACAGGTAGTAGTGGATTTACTGATAGTGGTTCTGCTATTTCCCCCACACAATTTGCGCCGTGGGTAAATGTAAAATATCTTTTGGATAGGGCATTTAGTGCCACATCATTTACTTATGAAAGTAATTTCTTGAATAGTGATTACTTCACGGGGTTATTCACAATAACTAAAGGGAATACTACGATGGGTGCCAAACCTGCGAAGGATAGTTCATCTAACGCCAACTTATTCATCGTAGAAAACACAACACCATTTACCGATATTGGATATAATCCAGACAGATATAATTTCAATACCAGTTATTTTGATGGGTTCATCTTTACTGATGTTCTACTAGACCCCCTAAACATATTCAGTCCATCAGTCAATTCAACCCCAAGTGGAAGGGGACATTTCTTTACCCCCGCAGTTGATGGTGTGTATAAGTTCAAGGTAAGTTTTTCAGCATATTTAAGAAATGCGTTTTTAGCTACTTATCTGAACTTTGCGATTAAAGATGTTGATGACGGAACAATCTATAATCAGGTTCAAGGTTTAACTATATTCAATAGTTCAACACCAACAGATTATACGGACATTTATATCAACGCAACTTTACCAGCTGGTAGAAGGGTGGCTCTGTATTACGCAGTTCAAGATACGGGTGGCGACCCTTATGCTGATATTGTATTCACATATCAAAAGTGGGAATTATGGACTTCACCAATTATCAGTTTATCTGATAATGTTTTATTACAACAACAAATCCCCGCAGAAATTACCTGTTTGGACTTATTCAGGGGGATTGTAAATAACTTTAATTTGGTGGTAATACCTAATGGTGATAGAAACTTTATTATTGAGCCTTGGGACAATTATTTTGCTGATGGTAAAACTTTAGATTGGAGCGATAAATTAGATTATTCATCACAACAAACTTTAGAACCGACAACATCTTTGAATAAGGAATACATTTTAACATTCAAAGAAACGATAGATAAATTATCATTAGAAAATATTGAAGATAATAACCAGGTATTCGGGACATACCGATTGGTTAGTAGGGAGCCGTTCCATAGTGGTATTTTCAAACAAGAAAGTATTTTTGAACCATTACCTATATCTACATTTGACGATGAAACGGAAAGTAATATTCTTATCCCCCATTTATACGAACATAAAGTAGCAACGAATGAAACACCCGAACAATTTGTTCCAATATCAAGTGGTTTAAGATTGGGTTGGTATAACGGAATGTTGGACGCAACCATTACAGGTTCATCGGTAAATTGGTATATGTTAAGTGGGGCAACTGCGGTGGCTAAATCAACATATCCTGCTATTTCTAATTTTAGTTCTTATGAATATACACAATCAAGTTTTAGTGATTTGAATTATAAGAACCAATATAACCCTTGGCAAAGATGGAATGATAGTTATGTTGGATATACCAATCGTGATGTTTATAATGACTTTTGGTTTGGTAGATTATCAACAATTTACGAACCTGATACGAAGTTCTTTAGTGGTAGATTTTATTTAACCCCTGAAGATATTAAAAATATAAATTATAATGATAGGGTATATTTTGCCGAAGCGTATTGGAGATTGTATGAAATGAAAGACGCAGATATTACATCAGAAAGTTTGGTAGATTGTATGTTCTTAAAAATACCATATGACTTACCAAGTAAAACTTATATCAGTCCAACTTATCAACAATCAGAACCGCCAACAACACCAGTCGTTACTGGTGCGACACATTCTATAAACTTCTTTAGTGATATAAGTTTATTAAATATGTGTAATGAAACAGCAACAATATATCCATACTATTCTAACTGCTCTGTGATTAGTGATGGGTGTTCTATATTCACGGATAGTGGGGCAACTACCCCTGTTGAAGAAGGGACATTAGTAAAACCACAAGGGGCATCAACTATTTATTTAACACAAGAAGACGGAATACTTGTGTCTATACAAACTTGTTAAAATATGGCTAAAGAAGTAGGTGTAAAAATTAAAATCACTAGTGAAGGTGGTGAAAAGGTAATCAACAATTTAGGGGAGCTTGAAAATGAATTAGCGAACTTACAAAATGAATTAAGGACTGCGGACTTTGGTTCTAAAAAGTTTAATGATTTATCACAAAGCATTCAAACATTAAAATCCCGTATTGAAGATGTTGATAAAGCAACTGAAGGATTAGGGGTTGAAAAACGATTGGCTGCCATCAACGCAACCACAGGATTACTTACGGGTTCATTTCAAGCACTAGCGGGTGTATTGGGTGCCGTTACTAGTGATGAAGAAACATTAGCACAGGTTCAAGCCGCAGAAGCTCAAGCATTAAATGTGTTGAATATCGCATTAGGTGTTCGTGCGGTTTCTGAAGGTATTTTAGAAAGTAGATTATTTAGAAGAATTGCCGCAGAAAAATTATCTAATACCACAAGTAAGGCATATATCGCAACAGCTAAAACAATATCAATAGCATTAAAAAGTATCGGTATTGAAGCGGGTGTAGCATCTACGGGTGTTAGGGTATTGACGGCATCTATGGCGGCTTTGGGTATTCCCCTACTTATCGCAGGATTTACTGCGTTGGTTAGTGCGATTGCTAATACCAACGAAGAATTGGAAAGTAAGGCACCAGTAACGGCAGCAGGGTATTATGATGAATTAAAACAATCTATTTCAGATTTGGAAGAAAGCGCCCAAATACGATTAGATAATGCTAAATCATTAGGGGATACTGAATTAGAAATAGCCCAACAAGAATTAGATGAAAAAAAGAAAATATATGAAGAACTACGAGAAGAATATGATTTTCTTTGGAGCAGATATAGTTTCTTATTAGGTGAAGCTAATAGAAACGAAGATACTTGGTTATTTAAGTCAAAAACAAATTATCTAAATCAAGCTAAAGGTGTTGAAGAAAATATCAATAAGATTGTTAAGGACTTATCAAGATACGGAATTGCCATTCGTAATGCTGAAAAGAATATTACCAAAATACAAAAAGACGAAAACGATAAACGACTAGCCGAACAAAAAGCTAATTACGACAAATATGTTTCAGCACAGGTTAAAAACATTCAAGAAAGATTAAAACTACAACAAGATTATTTAAATAGAATTAAAGAAATTGCTGGTGAAGAGTTTGAAACTAATGCTGAAGTATTAGAAAAGGTAAATGAACTGATTGGAAGACAAGAAGATTTATTGGCTAAAAGACAATCATTCTTTAAGTCAGAAGCAGATGTATTAGCTGAAGATGTTAGGGACTTGTTATATGCGTTTATCCCCACAGATGAAGAAAAACAATTATTAGAAGATGCCTATTTTGAAATCTTTAGCACACTTACGGGTGAATTATCAAACAACTATGGTAAGGTTGGAAAGGAACTTATAGAAGGTTCAAGAAAAACTTTTGATGAATTAGTTGAAATAACTAATGATATTATTGGTTCAGAAGCTATAAAAGATGGGGCACAAATAACGGAAGAAGCCCGTTCAAGTTTGATTAGATATTTCGCATCATTAAACGAAATTGTTGCCAAATTAAAATCTACTGATACAGAAAAAATATTTGGTGAAATATTTGATACACCAGAAACGGCATTTCAATTTGTAGAAGATATTAGAAAAAAGGCTATTGAGCTTGGAAAAGATGAAACCTTATTGGCTGGTGAATTAGAAGAAAAATTATCTGATTATACAAAAGGTTTATTGGAACAATTAGGACTTGTAGAAAAACAGGTTAAAGGTAATCAGATACAACAAGAACAAGCAAAAGCTTACAACACCAATTTACAAAGTTTAATAGAAACATTATCCGCTTATGGTAAAACTACGGGTGAAATAACTATTGAAAGTGAAAAGGTAAATCAAACATTATTAGAATTAAGGGAAACCACACAAAACAACGAAGGGACACTAAAAAGATTGGGTGGTGAAGCACAAATCACTAGTGATGATATAGATAAGTTGGGTGAAAGTTTATCCAATTTAGCTGCTGGTGGTTCAGACGATTTTATTGATTTCATAAATAAAATTATCAACAATACGGGAGCTGTTGCTGAAGTAATTGATGAAGAAGGAAAAGTTATTACTGAAGGTGCTGAAGGGTTCAGGGACGGACTATTGAAGGTATTATCCCCCGAACAATTAGTAGAATATATTAAAAAAGGTGCTGATGGATTGAAAAATATTTCATTTGAAAGTAAGGAACAAATCCAAGATTTAGTATTACAATTAAATAGCTTACAAAAACAATTTGAAGAAGGTGGATTACCAGAAGGGGCACAAGCATTCAACGACATAATTACTGAAATATTAAAGAAAGTAAAAGAACTTCCTGAAGCAACACAAGATGCCGCTGATAGTTGGGAACAAACTTTTAGTGAAAGTAAGTTCAAAAAGATTGCTGATACAATATTACAGGTATTCAACGAATTATCATCTGCGATACAGAATGTCGTATCACTACAGAATAGTTTATTGTTAGAACAACTACAATATTCACAAGAAGCGACACTAGCAACTATTGGTGAAGCGAATAGTGAAAACGCAGAAGAAAACAAAAGAATATTAGCCGAAAGGGAAAAGGTAGAAAAGGAATATGCTAAAAGACGATTTGAAATTGAAAAGAAGGCTAGGGTTCAGGAACTACAATTTGGTTTAGCAAATGCTATATCAGCTTCAGCTCAAGCCATCATCAACGCATTAGCTACAATCCCCGCACCATTCGGAGCCATCTACGCAGGTGTATTGGGTGGAATTACCGCAGCACAGGTTGCCGTGATAAACGACCAAATACAATTCGCTAAATCCAAAGTATTTATTGGAAGAAGGGGTGGATTGATACAAGGCGCGACACACGAAGACGGGGGAGTTCCTACGATGTTGGAAGGTGGTGAGTTTGTAATGTCCCGTCCCGCAGTTGATGCCTACGGGGATATTGTTAGTCAGTTGAACGCTAGTGTCGGAGCTAGACCATTAGCGATTGACGATAGTAGATTGGTTCAAGCAATCAATCAACAAAGCACTACAAAACCCCCGATTAAAACTTATGTTTTGTATAACGACATACAAAACACGGACAAGTTGAATAAAAGAATAGAAAACTTATCAAAACTATAATGAAGATTTTTGAATTACTAATTGACGAAGAAGACGATTTATCTGGCGTTCAGTTTTTATCTATCGTAAAGAAACCAGCAAATAATTTTGAATGGGAAGTATTTTCTGAAGATGAAGAACCCCACGATTGTTCCCGTCATATTGACTTTACTGACGAAGCACTTGAAGTGTTTGATGAAGTTGGTGAAGAATTAAATATTGATGCTTTATTGGAAGCAGAACACAGGGAAGTTGAACTAACTGAAGAAGGTTTCGCAGCCCCATCAATTACAGCACAGCCTAATACTGAAGATGTTGGTTGGGATAATCCCGAAACTAGTTTTGGTGTTTCAAGATACATTTATGTTGTTGATACAGGATTGGGAGCACCCCTAATTAAAACTTCAAGGACTATGTGTCGTAAGTTGATTTTGGCACAGAAGGTTTTTAGAAGAACTGATATAAATAACTTATCACAAAAATTACAATCTTTAGGTGAAGAAAGTTTCAAGTATGTTTTCAGAAAAAAAGGATTGGGTGTAGATATTTGGAATTACAAGATGGGTAAGAACGACAGACACGCATGGCGTGAATTAGTGTTCTACAAAAAACCTGATGAAACATTTGAAGAATTATTAAAAAGAATACCAAAGAATGCTGTGGCAGGAACAAGAAAAGCTAATGCTGTAAATGATGGAGCAACCCGTCCATTTATTGCTGAAGCTAAATTACCAAATCCAACAGGACAATTAGAATTATTTTCAAGACAACAAACATTAAAACCACTTGGGTTTCATATGGGATTATTTATCTATCAAGATAAGTTTTCTTGTTTGGTAAATGAACCTGATGCTAGATATTTTTCTAAAATCAAATTAGGTAATACTGAAGGTTGGGTTGGAGCAAATGTGATGGATAGTTATTTGGAAGGAACAGGTAAAGTAATTGATAAGTTCCAAGTCAAAGAAAAGTTTGTTAAAGTCCCCGAATATATCCGTGAAGTTGCGGAAAGAGCTGTTAAATATGCTGAAGAAAATGGTTGGGGAAGCTGCGGAACAGCCGTGGGAAAGCGTAGAGCATCGGATTTAGCTAAATCTGACTACGAACCAAGTTTAGATATTTTGGCTCGTATGTATTCTTATGGTTCAAGACATAAGAAGGATTGGGAAAGTTCATCGGGATTTGACGATGGTTGTGGCGATTTGATGATGGCTGCGTGGGGATTATCCCGTTCTAATTATGATGAAGCGATGGCTTGGTTGGAAAGACAATTAAACGAAGCTACAGAAATGTCTGTTAAGTTTTCAGCTGACGAATACAAAGGTGATATTACCGCAGTTGTATTTGAACCTGATACAAAGATATACAGATATGACGAATATACACAAAAACCTTATTATGTTTTTATGTCCCGTGAAACTATTGAAAAACTATTGAAGAAGTTTAGTAGAATGAAAGAAAGCGGAAGGGTTAAAAACATTATCAACTACGAACATTCAGATAAAATCTTTTCTGCTGATGATGTATTCAGTTATGAAAACTGGTTGGTAGGGGATAATCCAAAGGAAGATAAGTCATACCAAATATTCGGTAGGGAAATGAAACCTGGCACTTGGATTACTACATTACACTTTAAGAATAAAGAATTATTTGAAAGTTTTGTATTATCACAAAGAACGGCAGGTATAAGTTTGGAAGGACTTTTCCAAGAAGTTCCATTTAACTTTTCAGACATCAAAGAAGAAGATTTTGTAAAACCTGGAGCGGGTGAAAGTGAAGATGATTTCATTTCAAGATGTATGGGTGATAGTAAAATGAACGCAGAGTTTCCAGACCAAGAACAAAGAGCGGCAGTATGTTATTCTTACTGGCGTGAAGGGTTTAATCATTATGAAGAAAATAATGATGCTGAAATGGTTGAAGGTATTATAGATTTGTTATTACAAGTTGAAGATATGGAAAACCGAAAAGATATTGCTAAAAATATCATCAAAGATTTTATGTCTGAAGGTATATCGTTTAATTACGATGACTTTATCTTACGATTAGGTTTAACTGATTTTGGTTTCAATTTCCCTGAAGGGACTTGTTGGGACGGATACGAACCGATTGGGACTAAAATAAAAGATGGTAAAGAAGTTCCTAATTGTGTCCCCGTTGATTTGAATAAAGAAAAAATGGCGATGTTAGGAATATATGGTGGAGCCCCCGCTTTTTCAACTGAAAGTGAAGCTGATGAATATGCTAAACGATTAGGTTGTAGTGGGACACACTACGAAGAAGGTGCGGGATATATGCCGTGTAAAACCCATAGTGAAGCGGCAGATTTATATGAAAGTTCTAAACTTTTATTTGGATTAAAAACTATTTTGGGTATGTATTTCAATAATAATGAAAACAATAAACTTGATTGATATATTTATCAAATAAATAAACTAAAATTAAAACTATGAAGAACTCTAAAGAAATATTAGAAAAAGTTGCTGAATTAGTTGGACTAAAGTTCAAAACTGATGAAGCACAAACTACGGAAGTTAAGTTCGCCGAAGTTGAATTAGAAGGTGGATACATCGTAAGCAACCAGTCAGAAAGCGACTTTGTTGTTGGTGATACAATCTACTTGGTAAATGAAGATGGGACTTATTCTGTTGTGGGTGCTGGTGAATGGAAGTATTTGGACGGGGAAAAAACCTTTATTACTGATGAAGAAGGTAAGTTGGTTGAAATCCGTTCAGGTGAAGATGATGTTGTTGAAACTGAAGCTACAGAAGAAAAAATGGAAGAAGTGGAAGTAGAAGTTCCCGCTGAAGTTGAAGAAGTAGTAGATGAAGACATCGTCCAATCTATCGTTGATGCTTTAACCCCTGTTGTAGAACAAATCCAACAAGTTCAAGAAGAAATGATGAAGTTAAAATCAGATTACGAAAAGTTCAAATCTGAAGCTTCACACGAACCTTTGAAAGAAGATAAAGTTGTTTCAAAAGCATTTTCAACCGACAACAGATATGAAGTGTTGAAAGCGATGAGACAAAAATAAACAAACAATAAAAACAAAAATTAAATTAAATAAAACGATTATGAAAAATCAATTAAAAAACTTTAACTTTGCGGCTGATGTTTCAAGCATGTCTGATTTTTTGAACGCAAACGCAGATTTATTACTTTCCCGTATCGTGATGGATACGACTGAAGCTTCTACTTATCGTGTAATCCCAGGAATAAAATACGCAGAATTGGTGCCCACTTTCGACAGCGGTTCTATTGATACTTTGGGATACAGAGGTAATGGTTGTTCTACTTTTACTGGTGGAACTGAAACTATGGGTGAAGTAGAATTAAAAGTATCACCTTACACATTTGAAAAATCTTATTGTGAAGCTGAATTAAACCAAACAATTATGTCTATTAGAATGCGTCCAGGTTCTTACAATATTGACTTACCATCTTTAACAGATGCGTTTATGACTGACTTGGCGAAGAAAGCTAATGTATTCATTTCTAGAAAGTTCTGGGGTGCTACTTCTGCTTCTGATGGATTTAGTGGAATTATAGAACAATTACAAAGTGCTTCTTGTTCTGCTGCTACTAATAACATTACCTATTCGGCAATCACGGCAGACGCTACTGGTTTAGCTGTAGTAGATAGTTATATTCAAGCATTACCGAATGAATTGAAATCAGTTCCAACTACTTTGGCTGTATCGCACAGCGATTTCCAAGCTTACGCTTTGGCGCTTCGTAATTCCAACCTATACCATTACAATCCAGAAAGTATGAAAGATGGTGTTTATGAAATCCAAGTTCCATTCACATCAACTAAAATTATGGCTACTGAAATCGGTTCTGCTGGTTCTTATGCTGTTCTTTCAACAAACGATAATTTATTGATGGGAACTGACTTATTATCAGATGTTTCATCACCGATTTCGTGGGTGTCGCAGGACTTCGGACAGCTTCGCATGAAGCTAGTAACCAAAGTCGGAGCGGCGGTAAGTTTCTGTGATGAAGTTGTATTTGCTTCCTAAACACATTACAAATATACAAAGTAATTTTGTAATAAACAAATAAACTAAAATAAATTAAATAATAATATTATGGCTACAGGTTCTAACTGCGTAATCACAAACGGGCTACAATTAAGTTCGTGTGTTAATAATGTGCCAGGTATAGAGGGCATATGGGTGCTTACTTCAACAGGCAGCACCGCTGACTTTGAAAGCGTATCTTATGACGCTGATGGTTTGGTGTCTTCTGTATCAGGTGCGACAGGTTTAGGATTGGAGTTCAAAAAGGTAGATGTTGTGCGTAATTCAAGCGCAGCGTTGAACGAAGAAGTTTCAGTAAATCTTGAAGCTTTAGGTTTCACATTCAATACATCACTTATCTTTACAATTCCAGGTCTAGACCAAATAAACGGAACAAATCTTTATGAAGAAATTGTAAAAAATACTGCTTCATATTGGATTGTTAAATTGAAGACAGGTAAGTATTTCTTGGCTGGGGCAGACGGGGGAATGTTTATTTCTGCGGCTTCTATAGCGAGCGGCTCCCTACCAGGAGATTTACAAGCTTACACAATCAACTTGACTTCTAATTCTACGATTTCAGTTCCACAGATGGATATTACATCTACTTTATCTGCTTTCTTGGCAGGTTCAAATATCTCTGTAGATAGAGAATAATAAAAAAACTATTTTTTATGGGGGGCATAAAAACCCCCCATTTTTTCAGCCTTAAGAATATCTAATATATGCGAAGACAATTCAGCGGATACGAACCCCTTTCAACTGAAGATTGGGCTAAATTACAAAAATCAAATGTCGTGGCTAGGGTGATATACCCTTTAGGTAATGGTGGAAGTGGTGAAGCACCAACACCACCAGCAGTTCCAGAGTTTCAGTTCAGCGTTGATACAACAATAGCGGGAACTAGTGGTGTGGGTAATTTCCAATTACCATTAGTATCATCATTACCATTAAACGCAGTTGTTGATTGGGGTGATGGAAATACTGATACAATTACCACTTACAATCAAGCCGAAACATTACATACTTATTCATCTGCGGGTGAATACACAATAACTATTACTGGTGATATTAGTGGTTGGCAATTTGCTAATGGTGGTGATAAATTAAAAATGAAAGATATTAAGAAATGGGAAGCATTAAACATTAGTGTAAATGCTGGATTTAGAGGTTGTAGTAATATGACTTGTTCTGCTACAGATGCTCCAACAATATCAACTACATCATTATCTAATTACTTCCAAAATTGTTCTAATTTTAATGGTGCTATTGGAAATTGGAATGTTTCAAACATAACTAATTTTACACAATTATTTAATAACGCATCAACATTTAATCAAAATATAGGTGCGTGGGATACTTCAAATGCCACAACTTTTAGTGAAATGTTTAGTGGTGCTGGTAGTTTCAATAATGGTGGTAGTGATAGTATAAAGAATTGGGATACTTCAAGTGTAATTACATTTTTCCGTATGTTTAGAAGTTGTTTTAATTTTAACCAACCAATCGGTTCTTGGGATACATCATCAGTAGGAAGTATGTTCGCTATGTTCTATACTTGTTATTCGTTTAATCAAGATATAAGTGATTGGGATATTTCAAATGTATCAAACTTTACTAACTTTATGGGTGGTTTAACTGATACTAATTATGATGCTGCTTATTTAGACAACATCTATAATAAATGGAGTTTATTATCTGTTGTTAGTGGATTGACTATAGATTTTGGAACTATAAAATATACCGCTGCGGGACAAGCGGGTAGAGACATTTTAACGGGAGCACCGAATAATTGGGTAATAAATGATGGTGGAATATAATAATCTAATAGTTCAAGGGAACATAAAAGTAAGAAATAATACCAATCTAGCCAGACCAATAACAGAATACCGAATTACCCATCTTATTTGGGATTTAACAACATCAAATCTAAAAATAAGGGTGGAATACTATAACAACAAAAATCTTGTCTTTACGAAGGATTTTGAGTTTGAAGGACAAGAAGAAGTAGATGTAAATGAATTGATAGATAAAGTAAAAAAACAACACTAATGGCGAAGTTTAAAAAATTAGAAACCACATATATCAACGGGGAACAAGTATTCAACTTTGGTGGATTAGTTCCAAGAATATTATTTCCTGACCCAGCACCCCCGCCAAGTCCAAGTCCTACACCGACAATTACGCCGACGCCAACAATTACGCCGACTATTACGCCGACGCCTACTTTAACGCCGACGCCAACAATTACGCCAAGTGCTACACCGAACTTATTTACACAAAGCCTACCAGTATTAGTTAGTTCTGGTTCTGATGGTGATAATAGTGATTTAACGGGAACTACATTTGGTATAACATATAACGGAACTGAATATTTCACAAACAATTATGGTGGTGATGGAGGACAATTTACACCTTATTACGCTTCAAATTGTCGTAATAATATAGAACAACCATCGCCAGGGGTGGTATATGATTTCACTTTAACTACGATGGCATCGGGATATACCCTTACTTCTTTTGATTGGGGTAATGGTAATTATTCTGGCTTTGATAGATACAGAGTTGTAGTTGGTAGTTCAGCTGGTACTAATTTATGGAATGCTACTACACAATACTATTCGGGCACTACATTATTATTTGAAGAAAGTAGTAGCTTTGTAAGCTTACAAAATACAGGAACTACGACATCGTGTTATTATGATATAAGAATTGGAACAAGTGATTTCCCTGGTTTCTATGTATTACAAGATACACCATTATCAACTGAAGATAATGATGAAATAACAACAGAAGAAGGTTATGAAATCTTCGCACAAACATAAAATTAAAAAAACTATTTATAGATATGGCAAATATTAGAATATCAAATCTTACCACTTATACAGGCACCCCCGCAGATGTTAGATGGTTCGTAATGAATAATGCGGGGAATACAGAAACTTTCAAGTTTAGTGGATATACTGCTGGATTAGTTCCTGGAACGGGAACTGATAGTTTGAAGTCATTTTTAACATCAACACCAGGTATAGCATCGGGAACTAAAAGTATTGCTCTTGGTGATGATGCCGTAGCGACGGGAACTTACAACATCGCAATCGGTTCTAATACTGATGCTAATAGTGGTAATGGTTCAGTTGTGATTGGTTGGGACAGCGCTGTTGGTGATAGTGGTGTATCAATCGGGGGAAGTCATAGCAGTCCAGGATTAGCAACTACGACAATAGGATACGATAGTAATAACCAGGGTAGTTATTCAATCGCATTAGGAACACAACAAGACATTAAATCTAATGCTAATAATTCCATATCAATCGGTTCAAATGGTTATATCAATACATCGGCGAATAATTCAATCGCAATAGGACAAGTTGGTAATACAAATGCTCCATACCAATATTCTATGGGATATAATAATGGAGCAGGAAACGGACAAAGAATATTTAACTTTTCTTGGGATAGTAATTCTTTTTTAAATGGTAATTATTCTATTGGTATAGGACAAAACTATAACCAAGGCGGAAACTACCATACTTTAATAGGACACGGAAACGGAAACCAAGGCGGAACTGATATGATACAAATTGGTAGAGATATTCAATCATCAGCATCTACAACTAACATTATAGGTATTGGTGAAAATATTGATATAAATGGTGCTGGTAGTATTGTTTTAGGACACGACATCGCAATAGTATCACCCGAAAGTGTTGTTATTGGTGGAACGGGTAATACCATTACATCAACACAAAGTAATAATACAATTATCAACGGGGGAAGTAATACTTTATCATCTGGTAGTAATTCATTTTTAATCAACACAGAAGGTAGTTCAATCGCAGACAACTACACGGGTATAATCGGTGGTAAGACAAACACAACTACATCATCAAATGCCGATGGTATGAATATGATAGTGAATGGTTATAGAAGTGATATAAATGGATTAGGTAGAAACAATATAATTTTAGGTGGTGAAAACAACGATGGTTCTGGTGGTTGTAACTGGAGTTTCTTACTAGCAGGACAAGGAAACCAAATCAACGGCGGAAACGGCGGTGGTATTGTTGGTTCAGATAATTCACAATACAGAAGTGGAAATAATGGTGTAATCATATCATCTAACGCAGCACTTATTGGTAATGCTGGTGGAGCGAACTACGCATCTATCATCGGTTCAACAAACGCAACTTTAGATGGTGGAAACCGAAATGTTGTATTGGCTACTGAAAACAATTCATTCCAAAATAACACACAGACAATACTGGCTGGTGGATACGGACATAATTTAACAAATAACAACGATAGTGGAGCGTTCGCAGGACGACAAAACCAAATAGATAGTGCTTTACAATCGGCAATCGTTGGTGGTATATCTAATGTTATACCAGGTCTAAATAATTCTGTAATTATCGCTTCAAGTGGTAGAACGGCTCTTTATACAGAAACAACACATACGGATAATATACACACATTCAAGACAGAAAGTTTCACAGAATATAATGGCGGAAATGTTGGTGGTTCTATAGATGTAGATTGTAGCCAAGGCTCATTCTACTTATTCACTATGACTGCTGATACGACACCAAACTTCATAAATGTAAGGGACGGACAAAGGTTCTTCTTCATCGTTTATAATAATGGTTCTTGGGCTGTTCCAACAGCAACCTTGAATGGTGCGGCTGGAAAAGTGATGGCTAAAAACGGAAGTATTAGTCCTGGCAATAATTCTTATTCCAAGTATGTCGCAACATACGATAGTGTGAATGACTTACTATTCCTTGATGAAGAAACTGGATTTAGTGCTGTCTAATAAATAAAACAAAATTGTAATATGATATACATTACACAAAATACTACAAATACAATAATGGTTAGTGTGAGCCAGTATAAAGAATTGAG
>Ga0208899_1001693_pt1 | contig 15364 bp, 19 predicted proteins | sample VirMetDEL_Nov_24_FD_184518 | JGI IMG/M metagenome (GOLD analysis project Ga0208899, IMG submission 184518) | Aqueous microbial communities from the Delaware River and Bay under freshwater to marine salinity gradient to study organic matter... | ecosystem: Environmental > Aquatic > Marine >... | reverse complement strand
GGTCCATGTCGAAATACTTGACCGACACGCAGGTGTGCCGTGTCTTCATGCTGGAGCCGGAATATTGGAAGCCAGCTTCAGTAACATTTGTCTGATTAAAGACGTAAGTGAAATCTGCACTTGGATCTTCAGTCTTGCGATCCTGAGCAACAGACAGTCCACCTGCTTGCCAAAACGGCATCACCCGGAACACCGAACAGAGCTGGTTGATCAGGTCATACGCTTCAAAAGAACTCTGGATAGAAACATTGCAAGAAAAACGCGGGTCATCGTCTCCAGTAACAGTTTCACCGCAGTAAGCACTAGCTGCTTGAAACGAGTAAATGTCTAGGTTGCTGGCAACGTCTGCCGCTCCATCAAAGTTGCCTGCAGCATCCTTAGCTCGTTCCTCCGGAGTCAGGACATGATTGCCTAGCCCGTACCTTGTGTTTGTGAGCAGGTCGTAGAGGATAAAGGCTGGATCGGTAGTCCATTCCTTAGACGTCTTAAAAGTGCCACCAAATGTTCCGCTATACGTCAACGCCCCTGTCGTTTGGTTGACAGTAGCGTTATGAGGGATCTTGACCTTGACTCCACGAATCCGATAAGAACGGTCGGGGATATTGGGAAACTGTTGTGCGTCAAACCTAAGAGCTACAAGAGCACTGTTTGGAAAACGTGTTTTGTCGTCAACCCTGCTAGTAAAGTCGTACCAAAAGAAGTCGTCAATAATTGTATGCTTATCACTTGTGCTTTGAAAGGTTCGCGTGATGCGAATATCTACAGGGAAAGCGCCAGTAGGCGAAAAGGTTATGAGGTGCTTGCGCTGATATAGATCAGGAGTCCTGCCTCTTATTTCGTGCTCAGATTCAACCTGCTGGTAACCGCCTGAATTATATTGAATTTCAATTTTATATTTAATTTGTTCGCCCTTAATGTCGCCGTCTTTTTCAATGCGCTGCAAGGCTGGGGTACCAACCGTTACCCGAACCGCTGTAACGTCTGTATCAGTAATTTGTCTTGTAACCGAAGCACTATTTTCAATTTTTACGTTTACAGCGGTTGTTGACTGGTTTGCAATGCCAATGTTTGCTGTCACTTCTTGACTTTGCGTTCCAAGACGTGACTCAAACAACGCATCGTCCATATCAAAATTTAGATATGAACGAACATCGGCTAGCGTCGTTCCACTGTTAACAGGCGCGTTTGCAGCTAGGACAGGAGTGTTGTTGAAAAACGTGTCCTTCAGTGAAGCGATGTAATACTGCTGCAATGCAGAAGAACGCGAAAGATCCTTTGCGCTTGGAAAGCCTTCAATCTCGCCTTCGCTAAGCAGGTCAATAATCCTGGCTACCTGTACCGAATCTAGATTGTCTTTTTCAATTCCCATGGTTAGTCCTCGTCATCAACATTCAAGCCAGCAGAGACGACGACACTGCCGACAATCATCTCACCGTAGACAATCGGCACTGGAACGCCCTCTCTGGTTACATTCTGAACCCCTGAGAAGTTGAAATTTTCTCTTGGGTCATTATCAACGTCTGGAGTTCGTGGGACCGGCGTAATCAAATCAGCAACTCCACCGAGAACAAGTGCAGCACCAATGCTTCCTGCTGCTGCTGCCAAGCCAGCGCCAAGTGATGTTGCGCCAACACTCGACGCCAAAAAACTTGTGTTGAAAAGACCAGCGCCAGGAACAGCTAGCGATATACCTATCAACGCAGCTCCTGCCAAGATTTTTCCAGCACCTCCAGCGCCTGTAATCACAGGGATAACACGCACCACATCATCGTTGCTCAACGGATAATGCAGCTGCTCAGGATGATCGACCAGCTCAAGCTCAAGATCGCTGGCTGCCACCTTGTAATGCCCATCTCGCATTACGCCGCGCAGACTCGGAAAATTACACAGCAAAAAGCGGATCGCCTCAGCCGGTGTGCGCACCAATGCTTCAAACACGCTTTGACCGCAGTGCTCTGCCAAGTGCCCGTAAACCTTGACCGTGCGGAGCATCTGCCGTCAGCCGCTATACCTCACAATTCTACCGGTCACTTTCTGCCAATAGGAATCCCATCGGTCACGTGAAGACAGCCGACCCTGCAACTGATGCAAAATCTTTTGCTCTCCTACAAAAATCGCAACATGATTCAAGCCAGGCGATCCATCAAGCCGCATCAACACAGCATCGCCCTTTTCTGGTAGATCATTCCCCGTGTCGACAAACCCAGTCTCCGCCAGACAGCTCTCAAACAAAGGTGATTGCCGAAACGCATCAGCACTGACTGGACGATCCCAGTCGCGCAACTTCAGACCCATTTCGCGCTTATACCAGTCCCGCACCAATGTCCAACAATCAGACACGCCCCACACCCACTCTCGTCCGATCAATGGTGCTTCATAACCATTGGGGCGGATAGAGCACCAGCGATCGCCCAGCAAGCTGACGATGTACCAGGGCAGCTTGTACTGTTCGCAAGCCATCTTGTCCGCTTCGCTTGCAATCGCAGGCGTCGTTGGATGGCTATGCACAATGGCAACGACCGTTCCAGTGTCTTCCCCTCTGGCATAGTCCATCGGGTCCATCACGAAGAAATTGTTGTCCTCGGATAAGTTCTTGCAAGGCCAGTAACGCTTACGGCCCTTGATGATCAAAACAAGTCCGCAGCATTCACGCGGTGCTTCAGCTTTTGCGTGCTCTAACGCCGAAACCTGCCACTCTTCCATCAACGCAAGCCACCTGCAGCAGGGAACGATCCAAACGGCAAGCCGCCATGCGCGTCACCAGCTGGGAATCGCAATCTGCAGTCAGAGATGCGCTTTCCGCATACACCGCTCACCTGTACTGATGGCGTTCCAGCAAGATTGCTTGCGACTTGTGGTTCGCTGGTCGTAACCGGAATGCCAGCAGTCCAAACAATGTCTGAGCCATCCGTGTCACTAACAACAAGATTGCCATCTGTCTGCAACTTGAACTGCTTGCCGCTGAACCCTGTCGTTGCAACTTTGTAGGCAGCACCAGCCTCTTGCAGCGTGCCTTCTGTCGGATGATTCGACCTAAAAGGGTTGCCACTACTTAAATCAACTTTTGCAATCCAGTTTTCATCGTTTTTCCAAAGACCAGTCTGACTGTTAATCGTGATGCCAGTAATCGTGTTCCAGCCAAAACCTGTGTAGTTGGTGTTGCCCTGTGTGTAGTGACCCTCAGGCAAAGAAACTGAAGTCAAGTTGAACGTGATATTGACGGAACGGCTGCCCCATTCAGGGTGGTTCTCGGTAAAGTTCTTAGTTGCTGTTGTTGTTTGTCCCGCAGCTGTCGGGCTGCTTCCTTTTAGCTCCCATGTAAATCCACCTGAACGTCCGCTTTGCACATCAGGCGGATACCAATCGTCAACACCATCAGTGCTTAAACGAGTTAAAGACGATATTTGGCCAACACGATCAGTGCCAGTCGCCCATACAACAGACTCGGGATACTGAGTTTTAGGGTATTTATCGTTATACAGAACTAGGTTGCCATCGTTTTGCATGACAAGTGAGAAATTATCTCCATCAGTCGAGCCGCCTACACGCCAATGCGGTTCTCCTGTTGGATCATTTTTGATAAATACGTTTAACGCTCCATCACTCTCAACAACTAACTTAAACCAGCCATTAGAAGACACCATTGAGTCGCCTTCCTGGAGCGTAGAGCCCGCCGACAAAACGTCCGATCCAGACGTGTAAACAAAGTTGGTTGCAGCAACAGAGGTAATGGATTGGCCGCCAGCCGTAAACTCATTCGGCCCGGTGTATCCGCATTCCTTGCCTTTATATTCCCATTGGCAGAGGTTCGACAGAACTTGACGACGCGGCGCCTTGACATTAGTTAAGTCAAAGCTTGAGACCAGTTCAAACTCAACAAAGTCTCGATTCTCGTTAACCTTACGATCCACATAAAACACTTCTTTTGGCATTGTCTCGTTGGCGTTTGGAGTGCCATAAGGATTGACTCCGTTTTGCCAGTTTGCTCCATCCAAAAAACGACTCAACGTGCGAACACGCGTAAACTTTGCACCGTTTAAATCATTGCCAAAATTAAACACATTGACGCCAAGCAATAACGCAGACATCGACCCTAAGACGTTGCTAACGCGAACAGTAGGACGAGGCAATGTTCCATCACCCTTGAACTCAAACCCATCCGCTTCAATTGCAATGCCGGTATAAGACTTGCCATCGAAGACAATTGACCCTGGTGTGTCTTTTTTGTTCACGCCGTTATAGAAGTAATACTCCTCTGACGAGCCGTGAATTTTTTCAAACAGCTCTAGCTCAAACAACTCAATAACCGCAAACGGGCTCGAATTGAGCAGCTCTTCAAAAATTTGACTCATGGCTCAAACACTTGCTGGAACGTGGCAGAAATCTGCGCCCTACCGGGAAAGTTAATCGTTTTATTCCACTCCGGACAGATCCATTTGTAAGTCGCAGTCTCGTCTGGTGGAGACCAGTCAAAGTTTTCGGCTCCGCCCCTTGCATCCAAAAATGTTTCGATCTCATCCGCGCCCTCTTCAGTCACGTCCCAAACTAATGACCACACCTTGCGGTTCTGGTTCAAGCCATACGTGATTCTTTGTCCGTAGCCGTCCCCGAATTGAACATTGCGGACAGAAGGCTGGCTGCGCTTGCTTGCGCCGACTAATGGGTCGTAAGAAGGAAAGGTAGCCATCAGCGGGTAAGGAGACCTCCAGGCCGTTTCTGTTTAACCAATTCTGCCTGAACTGCCGCTCCAATCAAACGGCCAAGCTGACCAGCCTGTGCATCGTCGCCTTGAGCTGCAGTGCCCTTGGCGTCAACGTTGACCACCACGTTGGTGCTGCCGCCCATTGCGCTATTTGGAACGATGGTGCCGCTAGACCGTGGGACAAACAACTCAGGGCCACGCTCACCGACTAGCGCCGCTTTTCCAACAGGAGGACGACCGCCACTAGCAAAAGCTCCTGAAAAATCAAGACCGCTAGTCAATACGCTAGGAGACTTAAAGCCACCACCGCCGCCTATGCCAAGCGCTCCGAAGATCATTCCGGCAATACCACCAGAGCCCGATGGCCCCATAATTGCCGTTTGAAGCATTTGGCTGGCAATCTGCTTCAACATGCTGCTAGCGACCTGCCCCAAAGTCTTCGTCCCATCAATCATTCCTTCAATGCCATTGATAATCTCATTGTTAATAGTGTTGGCTAAAGACTTAAATTCATCGCTGAGTTCAGTGACCTTCGGGACAACCTGCAAAAGCTCATCATTTAGCTGCATAGCAGATTGAAACTGATCACGCATATAATTACTAATTTTTTCGTTTCGCTCAACACTTAAAAGCTCAAGATCAAGTTTTTGTGCCTTTTCAAGCGTTTCTTTTTCCTGATCAGATAAGGCTTTAGAAATTAACTTGGCATACCGCCCCTTTACTTTTATGCTCTCTAAATCAAACTCAAGATCTATTTTTGAAAGCTCGCTGATTTCTTTGGCTATGCGAAGTTCAGCCCTTGAAATTGCAAGCCTATTTGTAGCGGCTTGATTCTGTCGCCTAGTTCTTTCGGCAACTGTGTTCGTTTGTCGTGTGATAGAACGCCTGTCTTCTGCCGTAACAGGAATTCCAGTAGAAGGCGGTCTAACCGGAGTGAACTTCTCCAGCAAAGCTGTAACATCCTTCGGATCTAAAACCCCTTTAATAGTCCGCGTTTCGCCTTGCTGAAGAATTTGACTCGTAGGGCGAAGACGCTCAATCTCTGCTGCAAGCTGACCTCCAGCTTCTGTTCCTGCTAAATCTTTTTGCAGTGCTGCAAGGCGAGCCCTGTTACCTTGTTCGCCTAAAAATTGGTTGACTATTTTCAAAAAGTCAGTCAAAGGACCAGCAATAAGAGCTTGCAGCTGCAATGTCAGCTCATTCCACAACCTTGTTGTTTCTTGCGTTTCTGTTCCAAGGTTCCCTAGTGCCTCTACCCCTGTATTGCCAATTACGCCTACCAATTCTTCCGTAAGAAGCTTGGCAAGACCAGCAGCGTCTCCTTGTTCTTCCAGTTGTGCAGCAAGCTCTTTATTCTGTTTGGTGCTAAACAAAGACTTTTCTCGAACAAGGTCCAGCGCTCCGCCTGTAGATGTCAGCGCAACACCTGCCTCAGAAGCTGCTTGAACAAACGCATCAACCTGCTGACCAATCGCACTGCCTAGAATTTGTAATCCAAATCCGCCTTTTCCGCCGCCAGCAAGCGCTCCCGCCGCTCCACCAACGACAGATCCCACTCCACCGCCAAACAAGAGTGGAAAGCCAACACCAAGAGCCAGATCTTCTCCACGCCTAGCCCTTCTTTTAGCAGTAGCTTGCTTGCGTAACGCCACTTCTTTTGCAACTGCTTTGTTTATGTCAAGCTGAATTTGCTTGCCAGTTTGAAGAGCTTTATACCAAGACGTATTTAAATTTATAGATTTTATACGCTGCTGATTTAGGTCTAGATTGAGCTGTAAACGATTTTTGTCAACACTTAGTCTTGCTTTTTCAGCAGCCATCAGCTTCTGCTGAAGATCAAGTGCTTTCTTGTTTTCCCTGCTAGCCCCAGATGCAGCAAATGGGTTTATAGCTTTACCCCTAGACTGAACTTTGTCTATTTGACGCTCTAAATCCTTTAGCTCTTTATCAAGTACCTTTACGCGGAGTTCGATCTCGCTCTGATAAGCCACGACCGACCACGAAAACTAAGTGCAGTCTACCGCCGTCTACGCGCTTTACGCATCTCTGCTTCTTGGTCCTCGTTGATTACTTGGAAATACGCGCTCCAACCAATAATTTCCTCCGCTGTCATCGTCGCCCTAAGCTCCGTCAGGCTCATGCCTAGCTCCTTGGCAACGCCAAACTGAAGCATGAGCCAATTATCCTTCCGAAGCTCGGCGCTCAGGATTTTGGGTCAATAGCCTCTTCCTCTTCGTCAGTCAGAATCGCCAGCATCAAAGACTGAAGATCCTTGTCCTTGACTTCATTCTTCAAAACGTCAATCTCGCCGGCAAGAAACAGCGCTTGACCAGCGTCATCCTGCGCTTTGCTGATTAGCAGTTGAAGCGCAAACGCATTGGCATCATCCGATCCAGCACGCTTTTGAGCCTTCTCGCGCTCTGCCATCGTCAGTGGTGTTACCCACATTTCAAACTCGGTGCCGTCTGAAAGCTCAACCGTTTTTTTAACTGCTTCCAAGTTGGCTGCTTTCTTGAGGCGATCAATGGCGCGAAGTGCCATGAATATCCGATTGATTGTGCTACTACATTAGCATTAAAAAAGCCCCCGACAAATGCCAGGGGCCTGTGTTGCTAATCGACGATCAGGTCTTGTCGAAGTCGAAAGTAGGAGCAGCAGTCGGACGGAAGCTCACCGATACAGTCTGAGCATCATCAGGAGTAACGGAGAAGCTTGCAGAGGTCAGCACAGCTTCCATTTCGATGGAACGGCTCTTCGTGTCGTCCGGCGTACCAGAAGACAGGACCGTGTCCATGTAGAGCTTGAAGGTTGCACCAGCTTGCTTGCGCTGGGTCACGTCTTCAATCAGACGGCTTGCAATCGTGGTGTCGTCATCAGTGAAGTACACCTCAGCAGAACCGGAACCATCCGCGAAACCAGAGATGAAGGTGCGGAAAGGAGCAACCTGACCAAGCGTTCCACCGATGCTGGTTACGTCGATTTCTTCGCGGGTCACCTCAAACGACCAAGACCGGACGTTTGCAACCGATTGGAACTCGCTAAACGCGATGGTGAAGTCGCTGGTGCCGTCAGTGCCGTCATCGGTCAAAGCCAGCTCAGTGCCGCCTGAAGTTGCACTGAAAGTGGCTGCACCAGTAGATGCGGTGTACGTCTTGATAAAAACAGCAGTGCCTGCAGTCAAGCCAGCGGGCAAAGTGCCGCCACCAGCAGCAAATACAACTTTGTCGTTGACCTGAAAGTTCAGAAACGCGCCAACGTTGATGGTGTTGCTGGCGTTGGTGACATCAGCGGCCTTGAAAGAACCGGAAGTGCCAGCAGGCTTGTAATAAAGGGCTCCAGAGGTGCCCGAAAGGACGGTAGCCATTCGTAAAACGGAGAATGGTGGACTTTACGGGCGGAACCCGGACATATACAGCTTAGCGCGTAGACAACAAAACTTCTAACCGTGATCTTCAGCGATAAAGCCCGTATCCACCCGTCCCACTAAATGGGGAGAGGCTTCTGTTGTTGAAAATGTTGGGCCGTTAATTGCACCAGGGCGCAAGTAAACCCCGGTTGCTGCCCGAGTAGAAGCGCTAAGTGCTAATAATGTACTAACAGCTGTGTCCATCAAAGTTTGATTTCTGGCCGGTCCTTTGCCTTTTTCGGTATAGACACGAATAATGATGCTGCCCCGAATGCGGTCAAGATTGCTTTCTAAAGTTTGTTCGGTTGTTAAACCAAACTCAACAGCAACCTTGACGTACTCAGTCGTTGCGTTTGCTGGGGCAGCCGTGATGTTGTCAAAAAACACAGGCACCGCAGGGCTTAACGCCCCAAATGCTGTCTGGAGCGGAGATTCAACGGCAGCTCGAACAGCTTGGTATCTCATAGCCTGCGAAGCATATTGTCCATCTCAACCGTGACGGATTTATCCAGCCTACCGCCGGTCACATATTTGGTGAACCAGTCCTTAGACGCAGTTCGTGAAGCATCACCAGTATCACCGCCAAAAATTTGGTAACGAGGGTGCGGACTAGACGGACGACGCTGCCCAGACTGCTCCCACTTGCTTAAGCCAAGCTGCGTTTGAGGTTCAGGAGTGGGACGATAAAACCTGCTTTCAACTAAATCAGTTGCTTCACCAGCCCATCGACTGAAATTAGAAATTGTAAAAACAACTTTGTTGGTTGTTACACCAGTCCGAAAAAGAGTTCGCACTGCTTGAGGGCCTGTAAAAGGTCCTTCCATGAATTTCAAAGGACGTGGTTCACCTCGGCCACCATTGCCTTTAACTGTTTGACCCTGCGGACCAGTGATTTGCCAAGAATTAGAAAATTGACCAGTCCAGCTTGGTCCTTCTTGCTGTAACTCACGAACTGTACGCTCAGCAGCCCGAACTGCTCCGAGCAGCGCAAGCGATTCCATGTCTCTGCGAAATCTTTGAAGACCTTTGAGAGGCTTTGCCATTACTGCGGCCTCGCAATGATGATGTGAAGAAGCGGATCCTCACCCCGATACGTTGTCACATTTAAAATTTTGGCTTCGCGTGTCGTTCCACCCTGCGTATAGCGGATGCGATCAGCCTGAGTCGGGTAGTAATTGTCCAGATCGTCGCCGCTGACGGTAATCCTGAGGTCGGTGCTCTGATAAAGACCCTCAGACTCACGGCTTGATACGTTGCCAATAAAGCCTTTTGTCACCACCGTGGTGTCCGCACCAGTGACATCTCCGGTGCTTGGGTCGTAGGTGCGAGGCGTGACAGTTTTGACCAGCGTGATGTCCTGGCCAAAGTCCGTCAGGATTTCGAGCGGTATGGACTTGAAAATGTCGTCTACAAGCGCCATTTCAACCCCTCACCATACGAACCTGATAGCTGCCACTGCCGCCCAAGCAATAAGCGCCAAGGTAAGACTGCAGCCAAGGGTAAATATCAAAAACGTTATTAACGGTTCCCGTAGCTTGACTAGCAGTGTTGTACTTAACTTTGAGATCGCCGAGTTCGACTTCTTCGTATAACCCCTTATCGCCGGTATTCCCTGTAATTGCGTCCGTGTCATTGGCCAGCGCGTTCGCTAGCTCATAGGTAGCGTATTTAATGTCGTTTGGAATCGTCGAGCAAGCAAGCTCAACTCGATCCACGTGATAATTGTTGCGAGGCCAGCTCAGCGCTTGGCTCTGATCACAGCGATCACCATAAAAATTCAACGTGTCGATCCAGCGGGTAGCTGAAATCAAGGCACGATTTTTGTTGTCGTCAGTCTTGTTGTCCCACTGCGTGCTGCTTGGGACAGTTTCAAAATACGCATTGGCTTCTGCCAACGTCACGTAGCTGTTGGCTGTCTCACTCTGGAGCGTGGCGTTGATCGTGGCAGCCATAGCAGCAAAAAGGGAAGGCCCCACCTAATGGTAGGGCCATTTGTCTCGTCAGGATCAGGACTTGAGGCCGTTATCCAGAGGAGTGTTGACGAAGATCTCAACCATGGGGATGAGGTCGATGTCATAGGTGGCAGACCAGTTGCTGCCGGTACGCAGGTTTGCGTTGGTCGGGTTGTCAGAAGCAGAACCCCACTTGGTGCCCATCACGTGATAAGCAGAGTGGTAGTCCACAGACAGCACGTCCTGCTTGGACAGCACGTTGCGGTCAGCTTCAATCCGAAGATCCTGCTGCACACCCTCAAGGATGGTGCCGGACTTCATCATGTAGCAACGGAACTCCTGACGGTTGCCAGTAGAAGTCGGGTCGTTGATGTTGACCTGAGAGTCAACGATGACGCGACAACCAGCAAACTCACCAACTTCGCGAGCGCCGACGCCAACACCGCCACCACCCCAGGTCACCGCGCCAGAAGCAGCAAGTGCGGAGGTAGAGAAGGTCAGCAGGCCCACCTGATACAGGTAGTAAGCCACGGAGGGGTGAACGATCAGAAGATCCATCTCCTCACCGCGCTCACCCAGCTTGGAGCGAGCTTCTGCAACTGTTGCAGCGGTCAGGTAGTTGGCTTCGCCGGTAGAACCGGAACCACCCAGTTGCTTCTCAAGACGGTGGCCATTGAGAGCAGTGTGGAACAGGCCGGTCAGCTGCTCAAACAGGCGAGCAGTGTTCAGCTTGTTGATGGCGTCAGCCAGCTGGTTACGGATGTGAAGCATCGGGTCTTCACCAGCAGCCAGGACTGCAACGTCATCCACGGCGTAGGCAAAGCCACGGTGAACGATGGATGCAATCTGGGTTCCGGTGCCGACCTTTTGAGGGGTCAGATAACCAGCGCCACTGGTGCCCCAAGTTGCGGTGCCGTCGAAGATCTCTTCGGTCGGTGCAACGGGGTTGAATTCAGGAACCTGAATCCGGGTGCCACCTTCACGAGCGTCGAGCAGTGCATTACGCACCACAGCGCCAGATTTGATGAACTGGCTGCGTTCTTTGATTGCCTCAGCCACATAGGTGCTGAGATTATTCCTTTTTACGATGTCCGCCAGAAGGACACCGCCGGAATAATTCTGAAATGGAGCGGCCATTTCTTATTCAGGAGTTAGGTTTGCGGGGTTTCAAGTCACGGACTTGAAGTGGTGTCCCACGGGGACTATTTACCGGCCTCTCGCTTGAGCACTGCTGCAAGGTCAGGGTCGGTAGCTTCCAAGGCCATTTGCCTGGTTAAGTTAATACTACCTTCCAACCAAGGATTAGCGATACCTGCGGCACCAGCAGTTCCTGTAGTCGGCTTAGCACCCATACCAGCTTGAGTGCTGGGTTTGAAGTGATGTTCATAACCAGAGCCAGGATTTTTTAGCTTGGCCAAGTAGACATTGATGTCTTCTTCGACGCCACCATTCAGCACCTTGATGCTGCCATCTTCAGTCTTGGTCAGGTTGTTCTGAACCAACTGCAGCATTTGGTTGGCGTTGATCGCACCGGCTTCGCTGATCGCAGACAGCGCAGTCGTTTTCATGGCTGCGGTTTCGTTAGAAGCCCGAAGATCCAACAACTTGCGCTCTAGCTCAGCAATCTGCTGATCTTTTTCTTGAGCAGTTTTATTGGCCTCTTCCCAGAGATCCTTCCACTGCCCTTGATCTTCCAGCGTTTTACGCCGGTCGTCTTTTTGCTTTTTATAGACCTCATCTAACTTGCCTTTAACGCCTTGGAATTTTTCCTCGGCTTCGCTGGCACGTTGTTGGAGGGTTTTGATCTGCTGCTCGTAGCCAGAAACATCAACAGCGGGAGTCTCAGTCGCAGCCACGGGCTGTTCCGGTGACGCCACGGGCGTCTCCTGAATGACTTGTTCTTCCATTATTAGAAGTGAAGTTACTCTGCTACTTTACTAGCTTTTGTTTTTTTAGTCGTTTTAGGCTTGGCTGCAGGCTTTTCAGCAACTTCTGCTTTCTTCTCAGAAGCAGGATCCCAAGAATCAACAAGCTCCCACTTATAGGAGCCGTCAGCCTGCAAAACCTTGTCTAAGGATTTAGCCATGACTAAAAAGGTGTTTCTAGTAGTTTAAACCGTGCCACCAAGCTCATCCACGGTGGCCGGAGAAAGGTTCAGCCAGGCACTACCGTTGTAGCCCTCAAACCGATTTTCAGTGGTGTTGTAGCGAATAGCGCCTGTTGCAGGAGATCCGGGACGTTGAGCTGTAGTGCCGACAGCTACGAACGCATCTGAACCAGCAGCGCCTGTAGCTCCACGAGGAATAGAGATGTCAAAGACTGCAGCAGCAGATGTGCCGCTGTTTGTCACCGTAACGGAAGAGCCTGCAGCTCCTGTCGTAACTGTGCCAACAGCAATCGTTGCCGCTGCACCTGCAGCACCTGCTGCGCCTGCTGCACCAGTAGCGCCCGTCAATCCTGTATCGCCTTGTGGCCCTTGAGCGCCGGTAGCGCCTTGTGGTCCTTGTGCGCCTGTTGCTCCATCAGCCCCATCTGCACCATCAGCGCCTGCTGGACCTTGAGGACCAGTAGCTCCTGTTGCACCAGTTGCACCTGTAGCGCCGGTAGCTCCTTGTGGCCCTTCTGGACCTCGCTCACCTTGTGGACCCTGTGCTCCTGAACCAGCAGCAAGGGTGCCGTCACCATTTAATGCAGTTCTTGGTGCGGTAGGTCGCGGAGTTCCAGTTTCGTCTGCTGTTCCAATAGCAACAGGCTGCCCTGCCCAACCAGTTTCGGTCTTTGGTCCGTATAGACGCTTGGTCAGAATGTCGATGTAAAAATCGCCATTGGTGCCCTGCTCACTCGGTGGACCAACACCGGAGTGCATACTGTTGATCTCACCAACCTTTTTGGCGAGCTTTACCAGAACAGCTACTTGAGCAAGGGTGAGGCCACTTTGATCTGCCATCGTCTTATTGCATTAGAGCGTTGATCAGAAGATTGATCTGATCTTCCGATGGACCTTGTTCAACCGGCTCAGGAGCAGGAGTGGGTTCAGGAACAGGCTCAGGCTCTTCGGCAGGTTTCTCTGCAGCAGTTGGCAGAATTTCACCTTGCACCAGCATGTCGCGGAACTCTTCGCGATCAATCACGTTGTCTTCAAACAACTGAGCCATCGCGGCAATGTCTTGGCCAATCAGGCGTTGCAGGTCGAAGTCACGGCTGATCTTCACCTCAGGCGGCTCAAGGCCCAAGTAGTCAGCAGCCATGTTGTAAGCCTTCTGCAGGCCAGACTCCAGATCCATCGACACCATCGACAACATCGAGTTGGTGTCAATTCGATCTAGACGACGAGCGTCAGCAGATTCAGCAACAAACTTTTGCTGGCTCAGCGTGCTGATGCCGAGTGTCGCCATCTGTTGCTGCAACTCCTGGATCTCAGCCGATTGCGCTTCAAACGCGCTTGCCGCAGGCTCCACGTAATAGACCTTGTTACCCGGCTGGGTCGCCATCGCGTAATTAACGCTGATAGCCATGTCCTTCGTTTGGTCGTCCCACCCTTCGAGGACGAGCATCGGCTGCGAAGCGATGTGGAGACTGTGGATAAGATCCGCTTGCCGCTGATAGTGGGCCAGATTGAGATGAGCAATGTCCAGTAACGGCGGCTTACTGGTCAACGTATCCGTTTTATTTGCATAAACCGTCACCAGGGGAATCTGCCCAAGCGAGAAATCGCCTGATTCAACCAGCTCGTACTTCGCTGTAGCGTCGGATTGATCGAAGGAAGAGGGGTATGGGAAGTTCCCTTGCATCTCTTTCTTTTGCTCTTCTTGCCTGAAGATGCGATAACGACCTGGCTCGATGACACGTACTTGGTCATAAACCTTTTCTCCAAACTCACCGTCAGGGACTACTGCCTTTTCTCCGATTCGTACTTGCGTAAGACTTCCGTAATTGGTTTCGCGGTCCAGTCGCCAACCGTACACGTCAGTCGGATCCACCTCAATCCAATAGGGCCGACGATTAAGAGCACGCTCCTCTGCAAGACTTCTTGCGCCCGTAGGCGCAGGAAAATCAACCAGCGTGTGGCAGTGCCCATATGTCAGGGCACAGATCAAGAGTCGTCGAGCGTACTCATCTAAATCTGAGCCGCACCCGTCAACGTCTTTGTTAAATACATCTGTCCAATAGGGATCACCTTGGACGCTAATTGGTTTTCGCAGGATTAACCCAGCCGCTGCACGAAGCAACCGCTGCGTGTAAGGCGTAAAAACAGAGCGATTTACTCGCGCTAAGTATGCGCTGTAGTCCTCACGGGGCTCTAAAGGCAGAAATGCCTCGCAGTTGTCTCGTAAATACTCCGTGCCGTTTGTAACGGCCTTCATGATCTCCCAGCCCTTCATCTGGTCGATCACGGCCCGTGTCCGCACGAACGGACTATCAACGCTTCCCATGTAGGAAGAGCTGACAAGATGCGTTCTAACGAGACCAGGAACGGAGTAAGTCATGACACCTCAGAGTTGAGTTACTAACAGCCCCATCGACGACGAGCCGCTTTACCCCGTTCACCTGTCCAATTACGACTTCGAGCGCAGAAAGAACGCTTACGGGCAGCCTCTTCCTTTGTCTTTGGCTTGCCAGTAACCGGCGGTTTCAAATTAGAACCCGTTTCTCGGTTGTACTTAGCCCGACCTTTAGCGGTCAGGCCAGCACCCTTACTAGCAGGCAGCTTTTCGCCACGCCCAACACTAAGGTTGGGACCACGCTTACGCTTTTTGCGCTCTGCCATCGTTCTAACCCTTACTGAAGGTTAGAAGTGATGTCGCCGCTGGTGATGAAGTTGCAGGTAGCAACCACCAAGTCTCCAACAGTGGAGCTGATGTCCATGCTGGTGATAATCCCGGCAAACTTTACGCTGTCGGTCGTTGTGGTGTTGCCGGTGGTAAACAACTCAAAAGACGCATCAACCGCATCGCTTGTTTTGAACACGTCTTCAATCAGTTCAGGCTGATTGGTTGCGTCGGGATCGTAAACAAGCTCAATGGTGCCAGAGCCAGAAATCAAGCTGCCGACAAAATGACGAGACGTGTCACCATGATCGGTAACGTCCAGGGTGTCTTTGGTGACGTTCAGCGTCCAGCTGCGCGTACCGACGACGGTTGCAAGGCTTCCAGAACCAGTTTCAAACTGGACCGAACCCTGCTCACCACGAAGGATGGCCATGATTAGACATAGGAAGGGTCTATAGCCCCGAGTCTAACCCTTTATGCCTGTCAAGCCACGCAATCAACCGTTGTAGTGAACGATGACATGCGGCTCAACGTC
>Ga0208899_1001692_pt1 | contig 15368 bp, 17 predicted proteins | sample VirMetDEL_Nov_24_FD_184518 | JGI IMG/M metagenome (GOLD analysis project Ga0208899, IMG submission 184518) | Aqueous microbial communities from the Delaware River and Bay under freshwater to marine salinity gradient to study organic matter... | ecosystem: Environmental > Aquatic > Marine >... | reverse complement strand
AGAGAAAGGAAACATTATGGAACTGGTCAACCTACCAACCCACAGCACCAAAGAAACTATCGACCAGCGAGCAACCAGGCTTGTTAACCAAGAAGTTTACCACCGTCTCCATTACATGGTTCAGGAGCTTGCAAAAGAGGATAAATGGGCAGACGAACTATTAGAAGTCATTTGTAAAACCGAAATTCGCTATGAAATCTACAACCAAGACGGCCAGCCAGTAACAAGCTGTTACAACGAAGAGCAGGCAGAAAAAACAGTTCAAGAACTAGGCGAAGGCTTTCACTACGAAGAAGAAGAGGACCATATCGAAGCCCTAGAACATTGGGCCGTATCATCCTGGCTTGCTGATGAGTTAGCCGAAAGAGGCGAAATGGTCACAGAATTTATGGATTTTTATATCTGGGGGCGCACCTGCTCAGGCCAAGCCATTATGTTGGATGGCGTCATTCAAGACATCGCAAAGAAGGAGTGTTTCTAATGAGTGAACTAACGAGAGAGCAAAAAATCAAGCTAATCTATCGCGAGACTCCCAAGGACTATCGCGGCAAGGACGGGGAACACCATACTGTAATGCCACCCTTCAACATCTACAACAAGACTTGCCTTGTAACACTGGAAACCCTGCCGGATGATCGACTAGACGAAATCCTTGCAGCAAAGGGACTTCCGCATGACAGAACAAACCGAAAACTAGACAGAATCTAAGCACTAAGCAGGGTTATGGTTAGTTGTCGCAGCTCGAACAAAGATCTTTTCTATACCAAGTGCGGCGGAACTCATCCCCACACACCCTACAATCCACATTCCACCACCTGCCTTTGCGTGGAACCGTTACGCCTGTACATTCCAAGCCACCGTCATCCGTCCCCAGTCTTAGCGCATGGTCCTCAAGCTCGACAATGCTCCACGGCCTAAACGACATTTTATAATGCTGGGTTCTAACTCTATTCCCCATCAGATGAGCATAATCAAAGCACATGTCGCCGCGGTAAAAAAACAAAGCACCAAGCCCTATTTGTTCCAGGTTCTGCTGAAACATTTTTGCCTTGTACTGAATTTTAGACTTTTCTTTTTGCACCTCGCGCAAACGCTCAACATCTCTAGGAGGGGCAACCACCCACAAGGTGGAAAATCCCGCCTTGTGATGCCCGTGCATCCGATGCGCTATATCATCCCAGCAAATATTAGAAAGCTGGATTTCTATCGCCATCTTGCGTTTTTTCCCAAAGAGAGCAACATCCAGAATATTGTCACCCTCCCTTTGCTCCATAGTTACATCCTGGAAACGCCCCGATGCCTTTGCATCGTTAAAAATCCGTCGCTTAAGCTCCATATGCTCGTAGCTCTCGCCGCCCCTGCCGTACTTTGCAACACCAATGCAATTTTTGTCATCCCCGGGTACATAATGGTGCGCGAAATGCGCGATAACCTTCTTCCCGTTCTTAAAAATCATCTTTTTTTCGCAAAAACGACATCGTAACCCACTGATATCACTAGGGGTGGAATCTGCAAAAACTAGGTCTTTTTTACTCATCGCCGTTAACACGAAACCTCCAATTTTGTATAAGTCTTAAGCAAATCTGTACACCGATTGGGCAATTTGTTCCCACTGTTCCCCCAAGTTCCACATCGAGGTGGAACAAGCAAACCCTTACAGCTCTAGGGGTTGCTCGGCTGTTCCCCCAAGTTCCCCCAAATTCGGGTTTTCCGTTCTTACTACATTTATAAAAAGACCCTTTTTTTATCTATTCCCCTTATACTTAACTTAATTTTAGGGGAACAAAGGGGAACAGACATATAGCCCAGTAGAATCGGGAAAAACCCCGTTCCCATCTATGGGAACACCTTGGGAACAGGGGGAACGGATCTAAGATCGCTGGTCATGGTCTTTCTCTTAATGCCCAGCAAACACCATTCAGACTTTCCATTAACTCTCGCTTTTTTCCTTAGTTCTGTGGGTGTCGCGATGCCGAGCTTTTCGCAGATCCAGCGCCTAAGCCCGTGGTGAGTCTTGTTTTTGGTCGCGTTGGGATACTCCCCGCAAATGGCCTCCCAGTCCTTCGTGAAACTCGTTGAGGAAACCGTAGGGGTACCGCCTACGTCCGGAACGTCCCAATCCTTTACGAACTCATACCTAGTGTTAAATATCTCCTCATAATCCATCTCATCCTCGCAGGAAATGTATTGCCGTATGTTACTGCGGTCGTATTCGATCTCCTTGCCGTTAAGCTCCTCGAAAGCATCTAGGCAATACCCGGCGAAATAGGGAAGCTCCGGGTCTATTAATTTGTCGACATCATCAAGGCTGGGCAGTTTCTCTTTCCCTTCCCATTCCTCGGAGGATGATATTTCGCAGGGGATGAGTCTGTGATTGACCACAGCTTCATCATTGGGAAGAACCAGCTTTTTTGTGTTGAGGTTGAAAAAGAAAACCCCCCTTAACTTTACTTTTCTGAAATCCTTCTTAACTGTCCTTAGAGCAAATTCATCGTTGCCGGTAAGCTCTTTATATACGGGCTCAAATAGTATTTTGGGGTCCACGTCATCCCCAAACCATGCTGCTGTGTTTTCCACGAACCCCCAAGAGAACCTGTCTTTGTAGTGCTTCGGAACGATGCCGCTTGCTTCATCGCCGACAAGCCTTTTAAAGGTCCTGTTAACCGTTGATTTTCCCAGATGGGGGCCACCGTAAACAAGGGCACTAGTTTTCCTATGTGGTTTCCCTGCTAAGACAGACCCGGCAAGCTGGCAATATGCTTTGCGGTTCTTCATCCGGCTTAGGTAACTGTTGATTTCAGGAAAATCTTTCTCGGTCGCGCCTCTTACGGGGTCAAACGGACGCCTTGTGAAGAACACGCCCTCGGATGATTTAAAGCCTAGGGGTTCTGGCCATTCCTTAATTCTTCTTCTTTGGCTTCTTAGGATTCTTTTTGTCAGCTTGTCGGTCTGGGTCGTTGATAAGCAATATTTTTCGGTGAGGGTTTCGGGGTATTCTCCAAAGATCTCTAGGCGTCTGTCAATCTCACCGGCAAGACTTTGAATCGAAATTTCTTGAACTAAACCACCGTCTTTGAACAAAACAATCTTATATTCTTCGGCAGATTCCTTTTCTTTGTAGATCCCAAGCCTTAATAGTTCGTGGTCTTCTTTGCAAAAAAGTCCTAGCCCATAGGATGTTTGTTCGTTCGATTCCCTGGTTAGATAGTTTATTAAATTCCTTTCAATGGTGCCGTGCTCAAGGTTTACAGCATCATTCCGCTTACTTGATTTTTTGCGCTTGCCTTTTTTCTTTGCAGAACTATCTTTGCCCCCAGTCGTCATGTATAACTCCTCGTAGAACAGGTTTTTGGCGCGCCGTCCCTCTTTGCCCGGAGGGGTGGCTCTTTTTATAATGGCTTACTGTACGCATTCGTTACAGCTTTCTTCACGTCCTTAAAACACTTGTCGGACGAATCTAAAGGAATGGCACTATTCCAAATAATCTGCAACGCCTCATCGAATGAAAAACCCACCCGCATGAGATCCCTAGCCGCTGCGTAACAAGCCACTGTTCTGGAATCAAATTTTGAATGTCCAAAATCTAAAAGTAACTTCGTCTTCCCTGGAATGGTCTTTGTTGGTGCGTACTGGGATGATACCTTCTTGTTCCTACGTTCAATCGCCTCTGCCTTTTTCTTTACCGACTCATCGTGGACAGCATGGATGATTTTTCCGCTGTAGGATGTCGACACGATTTCAACGCAGGGCCAAAACATCCTAGCCGCATCCTTACAGGCGTTATCTGCGCCATATTCCTCTATCAGACTTGCGGCAGTTGCCTCGTAATCATCCGCCGATTCGCAGCGGACACCGAAGCGCAAAAAGACTCTAAACCGATCGCACGGCGGTTTATCTCCTTTCCATCTCTGGTGATTGCGTGTCGTCCCGATGACGTGCATATAAGGACCAAAGACCTCAAGCCCTCGCTCTAAAGTCATGCCCTCATCGAAATCAAGGCCGAGCCAATCGGCAAATCTAAATTTTGCCTTACCCCTTTGCCCGTTGCCTCCCCACATGCAAGGCGAGTTCGGATATTTTACTACATACTGTGCCAGCTCTCCAGCTGTCGGCAAATTCTTAGCTCTCCATCCACTGGCATAAGCCCACGCTTTCCCTATGTCCCTTGTGTTTTCGTGATACATCAACATTTCTACCTCCAAAATAACTCTTGTAATACTATACTAAGTATATTATCAATAAGTCATTCGCAAGGAGGAAATATGACGAAAAAGAAAACGAAATCGAAATCATGGACGGGCTCGGATGAGTACACGACCATCAAGGTAGGCAAGGCAGAATGGAAGCGGTTCAAGGTTATCTGCGCTGCGAACGAGTTTCAAACTATGCAGGTTGTTAACTGGCTGCTCAATAAATGGTCAGAGAAGAACAAGAAAGCATTGGAGGAATTATGAGAACGTCGGAGCAAATAAACGAGCTATTCACAGCCCTAGCTCAGGCTCAGGGGGAATTTTCAGATATTAAGATGTCTGGGAAAAATCCCCATTTTGGCTGCAAGTACGCAACGCTCGCGGATCTTAGGGATGGAACCTCGGAAGCTCTCAGCAAATATGGACTGACAGTAACCCAGTTTCCAAGCACTGATAACGGGACGGTTTTGGTTAGAACCTTGCTAGCGCATAAGAGCGGGCAATTCATCGAGGATGAGCTTAGGCTTAAGCCTGACCGTGGAAACATCCAAGGGGTAGGTGCTACCATCACATACGGGAGAAGATACGCGAAAGCAGCTATTTTGGATGTCGTAGGGGAAGAGGATGACGACGGGGAATCCGCGGTTGACCACGACAAGCCCAATCCACCATCTGGAAAACCTGTCTATCTAAACGTGCCTTTTGATCGCAAGGAAGAAGCAAAAAAAGACGGTGCAAGATGGGATAAAGCAGCTGGTAAATGGTACGTGGATGAAACAAAGACTGAGATCATTGAAAAGTGGAATCCTAAGTCTAAGCCACAGATCCCCTTGGAACAACAAACTTACGACCATCACAATGTGATTCACAAGAATAAAGCTCTCTCTAAGTGTAGATCCATGGGCCTACACGACAGCGTTATAACAATGATTGGCAATGAGCTTTCGAAAGCAAAGCTATTTGTTGGTGAAGTCGATGGATTCATCAAGGGATATTTAGACAAATTCGATGAGGAAATAAATGGATAAGAAAGATTGGAGATGGCTCCCCCACCCTGCGCATTTTATCTGCGCTGAGCGTTGTCAATTTGTATTAGCAACAGAGGTTGGCGGATATCTAGTAAGTACAGTAGGCGAATTTGTTAGTAATCCTATCAAAGTAGGACAATTTGAAGAAATAGGCTTTAACCGACGTTATGAAACAATGGTTTTCAAGTCGTTAAAATCAGAAAATTTATGCTGTGAATATGAAGCTGATATAAGTTCAGGTGATTTAGATATGAATGGATATAATAGCGCCAAAGCAGCCTATCAGGGGCACATCGCTCTATGCAACAAATGGAGTAAACATGACCAACAAACCGACGACAACTAAACCTTTTGCGCTTGCAGCGATCGATTTTTCAGAAATCTGCAATCGTATTGATAATGCAGAGAAATTCGATGACCTAATCAAAATGGAATTCGATAAAGCCATGGAAAGCGTTATAGACGCCGTTGATAGGAGGAAATACCTTGTTAGTGAAGTTGATCAGAAAATTGCAGCAGCGAAAGAGTTTAGAGACAAGGCAGTCAAGGCTATCAAGACTTTTGAACGCATCCGTGATCGTGTCATCGAAAACACAAAGCAAGTGGTGGAGTCTCATCCTGATATACCATTCAAAGATTCCTTGGGCAAAAAACTTTCGGTCATCAAAAACCCCACGCCTTCGTTAAAAATTACAGGTGAGTGGGATCAAAAAAGGTTCGCAAAGATCATCCGAAAAATCGAACTTGATAAAACAGCTCTGAAAGAGGCGCTGCTAGCAGGTGAAGAGGTGGACTATGCAGAACTTGAGTACGGAAAACAACTCAGGGGGATGAAGTAATGGAACCTGAAACTCAAGACGATTGGAACGAAGACATAACCTGTATATTTTGCAACGATCTGTTGGGCTATGCCCCTTACTCAAGGGATGACTATATCTGCATACCGTGCAGGGAAGATTTGCCGAAAGGCCCTGACTTCGTAGAAGAAGACATCCGAGCGGATAGAGCTGAGCGCATGACGGCGGTAAGGAAGTAGAACCCGCCTATGGGGAAGCGGGTTCGCTGGTGCTACACTATGTCTAGGAAACTTTTTTAAAAGGAGGTTTTCCTATGCAACACCAGAACGGACATAGTATCATCTAGCTTATGAATATCGAAGAAACATTCGAAAAAATGTATCCCAACTTTAAGCCTCGTGAATTCGAGTGTCATTGCATGGACCCGAAATGCAAAAAACACGGGATGGAATTTTTCTTCATGGCAGCGATACAAGATCTGCGTTTCGCCGTAGGATTTCCTCTTTATATTTCAAGTGGTTATCGATGCGAGGTCATGAACAAGGTGGCAGGAGGCCGACCGGATTCCTACCATCTTAAAGGGCTTGCAGCCGATGTTCTCATCAAAGATTTATCAAGCGGTCAGAAGCATCGTCTCATTCGTAAAGCTATGGGACGTTTCAATGGAATCGGAATCTATAAAGATGGGTTTATCCACCTAGACCTTAGAGATCCGAAAAATAAAGCCTTATGGATAGGCTAAAGCATCTTGTCGTTGTCTGGGAAGAATGCATCAAGAAAAGCGTCAAGCTTCTTTACAAGCATATCATCGATTGGGCTTTTTGTTTTTTTAGCCTCTTCCAGAAGTTCATCCAGAAGCTGTTCCTTCTTTTCATAGAGAAATGGCAAAACCTTCGCTTTAATCATCTCTGCCCATTCCTCTAATTTTCCTTCGCTCAATTGTTTCAGAAGATACTCGATAACCATTTTCTTCATCCAGTCACTCATGATTGCTTTACCCCTATTTTGAAAAACTTTTAACGCTATTTTCTTGGTATACCGTGACTTCAAGAGCCGCAATTTTCCTGTCATGCTCTCTAATTGTAGCATCATTTTGCTCAAACCGTTCTAGGCGCACCGTGATTTGGGCTAGCTCTTTTTGGACTTCCTGCATTGCATTAACGACGGAATCTAATTCTGCTAATGTTCTTTTTAAATACGCTTGTGCCAGAAAGACAACAGCACCACCACCACCGATCCCTCCGATGGCAGTACCTAACATTGATCCGACATCAATATGATTCATTAGCTTAGTTCTCTAGTTGTTAAACTCCCGAGGAACGTTTCACTTGCTCCGAGTCCCGTAACAGCTAACACAATAAAATCTTGCGTACCGTCGATCGCAGCTCCAAGCTTTAAAGCATTATCTATAGCTGAACCTGTAGCACCTGCTGCAGAACCACCAGATCCAGTGGACGCACCATAACCACCACCAATGGAAGTACCACCAGAAACGGTGATAGTTCCGTCACCTGTGAAAGTATCGATAGAGCTGTTTGTTATCTGTGACCAACTAGGCGTCCCTGCGTCAACAGTGGGGTTTAAATAAAGCTCCCAATGAAACGCGCCTGCGGATGTCATGAGAACAGAAGATTGGAGAATTTCAACGGCTGTTGCTAGCCTCGATGAATTCAAACGAATCCCAAGCAAGGCATAATGTGTTCCAGCATTTGTTGCAGTTATCTCAGTCGTGCCTGTGTCTATCTCACGAATAACACCCTGAGGATTGTTGCCACCTTCGCTGATAACTGTCGTGCATATATGCTGTAGTGATACCGCGGCTCCGGTGCCATCGTTGGAAATTTCATAGGAAAGTGGAAGATTGGCTTTACTCATATAGACAGTGCCCAAAGCGTTGGCGTTGTCTTGTCTGTGCGCTGTCCTTAGCACGCCGCCTGTCACGAAGCCGAAGGAAACCTCGCCGACCCCTAACCACTCAATATCAAACCATACAATCTGACACTTGGTAGGATCTAGCACCGCACCCGACGGGCCAGAGCCATCAAATTTGTCCACGCTCCATTGCGATTGTGGGATTTTAGTTTCTACGGGGCTGCCGGATGTCGAGGAACGAATAACAGCATAAATAGTTCCATTCTCAGCGCTAAAAAACACTCCATCGTTATCATCAAAATAACCCACGTTTGCAGTTATACCCGTGTAGCTTGCTGCACTCGATAATTGCGTGGTCATCATTACGAATAACGATTTTCCTGGCTGGTAGTTGAACCTTTGGAACGTCCTACGCAGCCGAGTTCCCGCCGTTGTAGCTCCAACGCTAAGAGTAGTCGATGCTGTTGCAGTTGAATGACTCGAACTAGTTCCGCTACCCGAAGTCTCAGAGTCATCCCAGAATAAGGGCTGGTTGTCATGAATTTGCTTATTATCGAATAATGTCACTGGGTTAGAGACTTTAAGGCGTCCGAAAGCATCAATGTTTTCCCCGTCGCCGAAGGTCATTTCGCTTATACGCATCTATGCCCCCTTCGCAGTCATGCTCAGATTATGAACCGTCGTACCACTGGTGTTTGTTACAACAGCTCTAAGCTCCATGGCTCCGAAGTCTCTCACAACCCAATTCAAAGACGTAGCAGCAGCATAGGCTCTGGAATTGGTATCGTTTAGAATTTCGTCGTCATCCAGATCCAACCAGTTTTTGTCAGCAGCTTTAACTTCGTGAGAGTCGTTATTCTTCTGAAGCTTCACAGTGCCAGCTAGAGCTGTCTCTATACTAATAGTGTGAACGGCTGTGGAAGTACCGTAACCGGTGATATCGACAGCCGTACCCGCTAAGGCATTGGCTTGAGAGGTAGCAAAGGAAAGCGTGTTCGAGTCAACTACGATTGCATAGTAGACGGTCGACAATGATAAGCCCGCTGGGAGGGTTCCAGTGGTGGTAAGTTCCGTGATCTTTACACCGGTCAAGAGCCCGTGACTCGGAACTGTCACTTGATCGTTTGAAATGTCAACTTCCGTCGCAACACCTTGAGTGGTGTTTGCTGAAGTGATTGACCCGGCTCCTGCTGCTGTGTCATCGAGAGGAACAGCGTCCGAGACCACTCCGGGAACAACCTGCGTGAAGGTCATTGTCCCGTCGGCTGCTGTGTCGTCTGTCACAATAACAGAGGTGAAACCTGTTAGGCCATCGACCGCTGTCTCCACTGCTGCTGCAACACTTGCTGCGTCAGTGGTTGAAGTACAGTCGACAACCACCCTATTGCCAGCAGCAACTGCATCCCATTGAGTAGACGAAGATGGTGCTGTCGTCCCGTCCGTGTCCAGAGCAATAGCCCAAGCAGTGCCGTCGGGCTCGTAAAAAATGATGTGATCCCCGTCCGTGATCCCTGCTTTAGCTGGGAACGTGAAAGTTTGCACCTCCATTGTCCCTGTGTCAAAGGTTACGTTCGAGGGATTATTGCCCGTAATCACGTCCGTGACGTCAGCGAACAATTTGTATTGCATGTCCATGACATCAGAATTTTGAATGTAAGCTACATCGACCGCATCGAGGAGCTTATCGTTAGCTGTTCGCATTATTTTGCCTCCAATGCTTCGATTTAATCTGCCCATGTTGGTTTAGATTCAAGTTCTACGTCGCCAGAAATTCGTGTGCTACTTGGTGTTGTTGAATAATTAACGGTCAGGTTTCCAGTGTTCGCCGCTGTCTTAACGTCTCCATCTTTATTCGCAACACTGCAAGATTGAAGATAATTACTGACGTTTTTAAAAGTAACGCCGGAAAACGTTACGCTAAAAGATCCGTCCGCCCCATGTGTCAAAGCTAGATTAAACTTCATGCGCCATGCGCCATCATATGTTTGATAAGGCACCGCTACAGCTCTAACAATTGCAACCGTTGCCGCTGCGTCACTGGATAAAGTAAAGTCTGTGCCATGGACATATTGTTTTTCTGCTTTGATCAGACCTAGATTTGTTGGAGTCGCCTCGCTATAGCCCACAAGGGAGTTTTGCGAGCCTGCGAACTCCGTGACTGGTACAGTAAAGTTGACAGAGATTATGTCACCATCTGCCCAGGTAAGAGGCGTACCGTTCTGGACAAATGTACTAGCTCCATCTTCACAGCAGAGTATGTTTCCGCTACTGGCTTCAACAACGACCGTACCTTCGTATCTAGTTCCACCAGCGTCCCTGATATACCAAGTCCCAACCGGAAACTCGTCCGGCCCGCCGGTGAAGGTGATACCGTCTAGCTTTGAGGTATCAACATTATAGCCGCCAGGTAGTCCACTAGCGTTTATTCTCCATTCGCCGTCGGTGTTGGTTCCACTAAATTCGATACCGAAATAGCATTCCATCGAATCACCAACCCGACGATAGCGACCACCAGCATCCTGGATATTTGTAGTTAAAACACTGACGTTATCCGTGAACTCTGTCCACTCACTGAGGTTATCCTCCGCGAGCATCGGGACTATGCCCTTGCCTGCCCACTCGGAAATGGGGATGGAGCAGAAGAAATTGATATCGTCACCCGACGCAATGGCATTAGCCGCCAGAAAGCCAGTAGTGTCGGCAGTCGAAACAGCGAAAGCTATTTGGTCAGTGGTGTCGTTGTGAGCAAGTCCAAGAGACTTGAAAGATGTTCCACTGTCAGACCATCCACCGTAGCCCAGAATGTAGAACTGGGAACTTGTAGGTCCGGTGGGAACAACGTCAGTATTGAACGTTAGACCTTCAGGGATATCAAAAGTCATACTGGAACCGTTTGATCCAGCTCCAGAGAATTCTAGGCGTCCACGAACCTCCATGGTGTCACCTACGCGGCGATACCAAACTTCCTCGCTACTCCTTGTCCCGGTGTTGCCCGAGAACGTAAGAGTGGTGGAGATCCATTTCCCGATTGCTGCACCCTGAGAAGTCATCCCAGGCCCGACAATGATGTTATCAATGTAGACATCCCAGGCACTTGCATTAGTCGTTGCTACGTGGAAAATAAGCCTATAGCTGGTTGAATCAGTAGAGTTGAAAGAGGTCTGAAAAATATTCTGACCTTTTGTGATATCAACATCAACTGGAGTGATCAAAGTTGAGTTAGTCACGTCATAGACGTAAACAGTTAGGTCACCTTGGGCAAACGCTGCATCTTCATCGGTCTTAAAATCAAACTGGATCTTAAGCTTTTTGTTTGTGTCCTGAGTCTTGATTGTAAAGTCGTAGCTTGCGCCCTCACCTTGACGGTTTGCAGCGTCTTTAGTGAGTTTGTAACTTTGTGTTCCACGTAGAATAGTTGAACTCTGTCTAGTCCAGGTAATGTTAGCAGTTCCACCAGTGCCATCTACAGGAGTTGTGCCAGCAGCGTCAGCATAAGTTGCCCAATCAACAACTGCTGTTTCTGCATCCCATTCGTCTATGTAGTTGATTTCACCAGCAGCAGCAGTACCTACAGCTGATTCAACACCTGAGCTATTCACGTTGAACAGGGAGCCGTTACGGTTGATTAATTTGTAGGACCCAGACTTAGGCGCTGTAACAGAATCAGTAACCTGATCGTCTAGGATGACACCATCGAACTTCGGATTTTTACCAATGTACGCCAATTTAATGTCCTTTCAAGGATGTGCCGTGAGGCATGTTAAATTAGAAAGAAATTTGTTCCATCGCTTACCACTGTCACAGAGTCGTAGTTGGCGTCCATCACGTAGGTTGCTCCGCCATCTATTGTCTCAGCTCCGGGGGTTGTAAGAGTTATATTATTAGTTTGTGCCGATCCTGTCACATCTTTAACAACTAGATACAGGTCAGCCGCTGCAGCAGGTAAAGCCAGGCTTCGCGCCGCGGAAGTGTTTACAAGGTGGAGCCGCTGGTCCGTTAGAGTTACGTCCGATGATATAGAGACGTTTCCACGAATCGCACGGATATTATCAAATTGAGTCTGAATCGCTGAGGTAACGCCGTTAACGTATCCCAATTCTGTGTCTGTGGTGGTAGCTGCAACTGGTATGCCGTTCGCGTCAGAAGCGAGAGCTCTGTTGCCCGTAATCGCTGCGGCTTCAGCAATAGCCCCCGTACTGGAAACCATCACCCTGTTATTGTTTAAAGCTGTGCTTGAGTTAGTGCCACCATTTGCAACCGGCAAAACACCAGTTACCTGATCCGTAAGGCCTAACAACCCTCCGATTGAATCGAGGTTCAAATTAGCTTCGGATACGTCAAGGGTAGGATTACCACCAGCACCATTGCCTTGTGTAACTGAAATTCTGTTGCTACCAGCATCCACTATCGAACGAATGTTATAGGTACTTGAGTTAACACGGCAAAGAATACCAGTGGAACTCAAACCCGATATTGTGGTTAGTTCATCGTTTAAGGGTTGCTTGTTATTAAGCTGAGTTTGAATTGAACTAGTGACACCGTTCACATAGCCTATTTCTGTACTCGTAGTCGTAGCAGCAGAAACAAAGCCAGAGCCATCGGAAACCAGAGCTCTGTTAATAGTTGTGGCCGCCAGTTTGTTTAACGCTATAGCAGCAGCGGCTTTAATGTCGGCGTTTTCTATGTTGGTAAGCGTGTTGGTGTCAGCATCAATACTAGCACCAGCGATCACGCCAGCATCACTCAGAGTAACTGTACTATTCTGAATAAGCTTTCCGGTGGTTCCGTCAAACCTTGTGATTGCATCATCAGTAGCAGAAGCCGGGCCTTGAACATCAGCTAGATTCTCTGTGATCTGCTCCCAAGCTGAGCCGTTCCAGTAATAGATATCTTCCGTATCAAGGACTAACCGGCATTCTCCCGTCGTCCCGCTTGCGGGTAAAGATCCAGAATTAGCGACTGGGTCAGCCCAATATGCAGAGCCACCAGCAGGAGGCCATAGATGTGAACTCATTTATGCCCCCGTCGCTGAAATCCAGATATTGCATGTGCCATCTGGAGTTGTTCCGGCCGCAGAAAAACTTAGCCTCACCTGACAGTTGGGAAGCTGATTCAAGCTTACAAAAAAGTCGTCGTCAGCATTGTTCAATGTCGGTGTGGTGCTTAGAGTTAAAGGAATCCAATCCTCTCCCAAGGTATTGTCATCTTTATATGGTCTGACCTCTGCTGCAAAGGTTCCAGTGTTGTCCGTCACACTAGAGCAATAGATATAGAAACCAACATTATCTGCGGTCTCTATCCTGATTGCATCAGTCTGAAAGTTGCTCGCCAGGGTTTTCGCAGACTCAATCTGCTTGGCTGGTAACATATTCTTACGCACGATTATTCCTCCATCGCAGATTGAACGGTGCTTAGAGCCTGCTTGCTGACATCTATTTTACCAGTTGCCTTGGTTGTGTCTTGGTCTTCTTCCTGCCGCATGAAAATCTTTTGATTATTCAAAATATTGCCAGGCTGGATTGAGCTATCTAAATCCGCGCCTGTAGCGATGCTTAACATCAGTCTTTGCTGATATGAAAAATTTCTATTCTTACCAGACTCTTGCAACAGACGGGTTCTAAGCTCTTCATAAAAATAAGGATAAACCTTTTTCATGGTATCCATGTGATCCCTAGTCAATGTCCCGGCCTCTAAATCCTCCAGAACACTTAAAGGATCGTCGATAACCTGCAGCTTTCTTGCGAAACGATTTAACTCGAAATCCGATGGAAGCCACTGGTACTTAGGCGCAAAAGGCTCTGTAATGCTGAAGGGCTTAGGCATCCCGTCGTATAAATGATCTAAAGCTCTCTGTGTAACCTCACCGATTTTCTCAGATATTACCGGAGCTCCAGTCCTAGCAATCCCGCCGTAGTAGGCTCCCATAAGCTCTTGCATAGACCAAGGATCGTTAATGTACCCTGCAATCCTTTCTCTAAAGTTTTCCATGCGAGCTGCTATGGTATCGTCCTCGACATCCTCAGTTGCCCGTCTAATATATTCAAGAGCTGGCGGCCTCTTTGGGCCTGGACCCTTCTTGGCCATACGATCTAAAATCTCAGGGATTTTATCAAAGCGCATAGCAGCTTTTTTCATCTCTTGTTCAACGAAAAGAGCACCAGCCCATGATGGCCTTTTATCAATAAGCGCTTTTAGAGCGTGACCAGCGTAATAGTCTGAAAGAAAACCTCCAGTTGCGCCAAGAGTTGCTAATATAGCGGGTGGTATAGGAACACCCATTGCGGATAAAGCGGCTCCAGCTCCACCAGCTAGGGCCGCACTAGCTACGGTTCTCCTAGACCCGTTCGGAGCAACTTTCCCAAAGGCATCAAGAATTCTTCTTTTCTCGAACTGATCTAAATAGAAATCAGGAAGTTTCCCTTCTTGTTCAGCTAACCATTGAAAGGCATCTCTTTTCTTGATGCTCGCATCAGCTCTTCCCATGTTTCTAATGGATGCTTGAACGTCTTTAATAGGCTTTACCTGTTCAAGTTTAGCCCTTGCTACTTTCCATTTGTCTTCAGCGTCTTTATACCTTTTGTAACCTTCCTTGTTTAGCGAGCTATCTATAGCATCTTTATTAACTTGTTTTGCTTTCGCTAATGTGTTTTTAGCTTTGTTAATTCTTTCTGTATAGTTAGTACCCGCTCTTTGATCAAACAATTGAATAGCTTTTAAGCTCGGCTCGGTACCCGGTTTTAACAAACTTGTAATTTTATTTTGGGTCGTTTGCTTTACACCTATTTCTGTAATATCTCGACCAGCAAGACCCAAAGTCTCAGAAAGCTTTTTAAGAGCGTCAACATCAGGAGCCATTTCCTCCATGGCTTCCCTGTACGGTTTTAGACCAGTTTTCAGTTTTTCTGAAAGACGCTTAGCAAATTCTTTAGTAGCTTGGTTTAAAACATCATTAAATTCTAAAGCATTACCAGACCATGTTGCATCAGACCTTAACTGCTTCAAAACATCTCTAATGTCTGCGCCTTTTAATAAGATATGGAAAGAGGCATCTACTCTTTGAATATAATCATCAAATCTTTTTGCGCCCTGAACTTTCTTTTCTCCCACGGCGCGTTTAAAATATTTTGATTGAATTTCCCTTAAATGTTCAATGAACTGTTCTTTTTTAATAAAAACGCCAGAATTATCTAAGAGCTCATCGGCAGCGATTGATTTGTCAATAATCTTCTGTTTAAGTAAATTAGCGTCTTCCAAAATATCTACGGCAATTTGCGCTTGATTACGACCAGACTTAACGCTCTCAAGCAAATTTCTGTTGGAAGATAAATATGCTCTCTCAGCGGTTTTAAACGCTTCTTTTGCGACAAGTTCTTCATCAAAAAAGTTTACAACTTTACCATCAAGATCATAAACCAAATCTTCCATGGTTTTGACGTTAGCAAAGCTATCAGCCTCGTTTATATATCGAACGATATCTTCTT
>Ga0208899_1001690_pt1 | contig 15386 bp, 22 predicted proteins | sample VirMetDEL_Nov_24_FD_184518 | JGI IMG/M metagenome (GOLD analysis project Ga0208899, IMG submission 184518) | Aqueous microbial communities from the Delaware River and Bay under freshwater to marine salinity gradient to study organic matter... | ecosystem: Environmental > Aquatic > Marine >... | reverse complement strand
TGACAATGCAAACCATACCTATATTGGTCTTGCAGGTATTTGTGATTACGATACATTCTGGGATACAATGGATGATCCACAAGCCGTTAAAATGGGTGAGTCATACGGTATGCAGGCCCTTGATGATATTACGGCTTATGAATTTGCTTCATGGTGTGATATTGGTAATATGGATTCATTGCAGCAAACACGTGAGAAACTTGACGACGGTCGGTTTAATATTCTTGAAAAAGAAAACGAAGCTATTTGGTTTAACGGTGATGACGTAATTAAGTTCTCAGTTGATGAAGCATTCATTGCTGATAGGATCCAAAGACTAAACGTATTACACAAAGATTTATTTCCAAAAATTATATCGTATGACAAAAACTTATATGTTTATAAAATGGTTTATGGCGATATCTTGAGTAAAAAGATTAACGATAATATGATGCATCACATTCTTGATACAATTAACGAAAAGATGTGGCAGCCAAATCATACTGAAGCAACACCAGAATTGATTGCATCTTGTTATGATTTTTATGAAAAAAAGACAAAAGAGCGCGTTGATTTATTTCATACAAAATACGAAGTAATGGATAAAGCTACAACAGTTAATGGAATGACAATTCCATCTTGTGCTGTATTACTTGACAATATTAATTGGGACCTTCTTTGCGAAAATCCGTTTGCTACCGCATTTCATGGTGATTTCCACAATGAAAATATTTTGGTTGATGATGAGAATAATCCTATTCTAATTGATTGGCGGCAAAACTTTGGTAAAGGTAATTATGAAATAGGCGACGCTTATTATGATTTTGCAAAATTCAATCATGGTTTAATCGTATCACATTCAATGGTTCATAACGATTATTTTACAGTTTCATATGATGATACCGGAAATATTACTATTGATATTTTGCGGCCTTCTACACTTGTTGATGTTGAGCAAGAGTATTACAAATGGCTAAATAGTAATGGATTTTGTGTTGAAAGAACAAAGATCCTAACTGCATTAATCTATTTGAATATTGCTGCTTTACACGAGTATCCTTATTCTATGTACTTGTATTATCTTGGCAAGCAATTGTTATATAAGTGGGGAAGTGAAAATGAATATTGTAATTGGTAAGATCGGCCGCTCAATCTATTTTGACAAAGACAAGCGTAGTATGACAAATGGTGATGAAGAAGCACCAATGATGTATACTATGCTTGCAAAGAAATATCCTGAACATAACTTTTATTTGATTGGGCGTTCTGATTTACAGCGTGTCCGTAAAAAGGAAAGTAATGCAACTTTAAGTGCATTCTTCGGAGAAGAGGAAGAGGAAACAGTTCCATCAAATATTATTGACTTATTTGACGATTGGGATAGGCATATAACAGAATTGCCACATAATTGGTTATGGGCAAAAATTCAACGTTTAGGTCTTAAGTTTGATTTAGGATTGATTTATTATGGGCCAATGCCAAACGTAGGTATACCTGATAAAGGTATTATGCGTCTTGATGGTTCAGGCATTGCAAAGTCTCTTGATATGTTTGTGCTTTATTACGGTCCTATTATGAACACATTAAATGAAACACAAATTCCTTGGATTGGTTTGTGCGGTGATCCTAAATATGTTCCGTCTATTGCTCGTGATATGCTAAACGAACCAAAAGTTGTAATGAGTCAAACCGAAGGTAAGTTTAAAACAAAACGCATTCCTTCATACGAAAACAGCCTGAACCCGGTAGAAGTATACGAACATCATTCGTATGCAGGTATTGAAACAATCTTTATGCTTGACGAAAAGAAAACAGATTGGCGGAATATTAATAAAGACATCCTCTTTACGATTGGTTTAAATGGTGGACAATCTCGAGATAAGTTTATTCGTGATTGGTTTATTGATAAAGGCCGTACTGATGTTAAAGTATACGGTAAATGGGCTGAAGAGTTTACAAACGAATATCCTGATATGTTTGAAGAAAAACGTATTGCTGAAGTTGAGGATGAGTTCTTTAGAACGAAATATACAATTATTCCTCCACCGCATCAGCCAACAGGAAACTTTGTAACTCAAAAGTTTTGGAAAATGATTATGTACGGTATTATTCCGTTCTTTCACCCAGGTTATGATACTGAAAAGATCTTAGACGTACCTGATATTTTACGTATAAATAGCCCTGAGGATATGTGGGAAAAGATAGATTATCTTGAAGCAAATCCCGATGAGCGTGAAAAGATACTTGATGTTCTTTGGCAATTCTTTGACAAAGACGATCTGTTTGACGGTACTTTCTTACATAATCAAGTTAAAAAGTATGTAAGAGATTATGCCAATATAGAATTATAAACGGAGTAAATTATGACAAATTTAACTTGGGCACCACTTGTGCCACTCATTGGTGGACAAATGTTAGGTGCTGAAAAAGCGTTTGGAAAACCACCTGTAGCGATATATTCATACGATGGTTTTGAAGCAAACGATTCTCATTACATAAACTATCAAAACAACGTAAAGAAACGCGGCCTTGAGTATATTGTGCTCAATGAAGCAAACCCAATGCCAAAACACAAAGTTGATGTAATCTCGGGTACTCCTCCTTGTGCTGCTTTATCACAATTGAATACAGGCCGATCTGAAGAGGTTAAAGGTTCTAATTGTGCAAAGAACGAATATATGTATGAAGTATTTAAAGACGGTATTGATAAATTTGAAGCAAAAGCAGTAGTTGTTGAAAATGCTCCTGCTCTTTATACAAACAAAGGTCGTGGAGTAGCACATAATCTATTTGACATTTGTAAAGAAAGAGGATATAGTTTGACATTATATAAAACGTCAACTAAGTATCACGGTTTGCCTCAAGCTCGAGATCGTACTTTTGCAATTGGATGGAAATCTGAAACGTCACCAATTATGAGTTGGTATAAACGCGATAGAGAAACATTCCTTGAGCATTTAAATCGAGTACCGTCTGACGCATTACAACAAGACTTAATTGTAAATGACGGTGTTGCAACCGAACCTTATTGGCGATTTATTAAAATGAAAACAAACCGCGATCCTCGTGAACTTTGTATTGAGGCAAACGTAAAGTCAACCTTTAACTATGTAAATGGTAAAGGTTTGTTGCCTGAAGCAAATCAATGGTTCAAAGATATCGGTGATGAAAAAGGTATTAAGTTGTCTGAACACGCTATTAAAAAGTTTGGAATGGGTAAAGGCATTTGGGACGGATCGGTTCATGTTTTTGGTGAATATATGAATGCTGTTATTGGTCGTAATATGGTAGATTCAATTCATCCGGTGCACGAAAGATCTTTGACTATTCGTGAGTGTTTACATATGATGGGTTTCCCACACGACTTTGAACTTGTTGGCGGATTGCCAAAAGTGAATCATATTGCACAGAACGTACCTGTTCCAACATCTCGTGATATTCATACTGAAATCTTAAAATTTATTGAAGGTAAACTTCCGTTATCTGATACAAATTTCTTTAGACAAAACAATCACAAAGAGACAGTTGAAAACGATCCTCGTGGTACGGTAAATCGAGCAACACTTGAGGAATTTTTTGCATGAGCAAACATTTAGTAATTGACTTTGAAACAATGGGCAAGGATGCACGAACTTGCGCCGTAATTGATTGTTCTGTTATGGTATTTGATATGGATAGAATGCTATCTTCAAATCCATATGGTTTAGACAGTATTAGTTTAACTCGAAAGTTTAAACTGTCAGTCAAAGATCAAGTAACAAATTATGGTTGGGAAGTTGATAGGTCGACTCTTGCTTTTTGGGAAGAACAGGCTGCCGACGTGCGTGCAAACATATCTCCTAAGAAATCGGATCTTACGGTAAAAGATTTTGTAAAACAATTTCACGAGTTTTTAATTGAGTCTCCTAAAATAGATTATTGGTGGAGTCGTTCAAATACGTTCGATCCAATCATTCTTGCTCGCATATTTGAAGCTGAAGGCAAATTACTTCATCTTGAAGAATATCTTAAATATTGGAGAGTTCGAGATACTCGTACATATATTGACGCAAAGTTAAACTTTCCAAAAATAAATGGGTTTCCACCATTGACAAATGAAGAAAAATGGGATACAGTATTTAAGAAGCATGATAGTTCGTGGGATATCTTAGCTGACGTATTACGCTTTCAACAAATACATCGCGCCGAAAACGATTTAGACATTTTATAATGGCGTGTGAAAAGAAACATTTGTTTTTTGAACCTATGGAAAATGGTTCTTTTCAGGCAATAGATACTTGGTGTGGACGCATAATTAATAATAAAGTTTGGTATTGTTCGGAAGAATGCAAACTATTAGGTGAAGAAGGTATACCACCGATATACAAAATGTCTCTAGACGAACCTATTATGAATGATTAACAGTGAAGGAATTTAAATGGAACTCAAGATAACAGCGGAACATTTAAGACAATATAAAATCTTTCTTGGAGCTCCAATGTATGGTGGTCAATGTGCAGGTTTGTTCTGTAAAGCAACGAATGACTTATCAACACTTTGTGCTCAATATGGTATAGAATTAAGAGTATATTATCTTTTTAATGAAAGCTTAGTACAAAGGGCAAGAAATTATGTTGTAGACGAATTTATAAGATCTGATTGTACTCATCTTATGTTTGTTGACTCTGATATTGGATTTAGACCAAACGATGTTCTTTCTCTTTTGGGTATTCAAACAACATATCCAGATCAATACGAAGTCATGACTGGTCCTTATCCTAAAAAGACCATTTCGTGGGAAAAAGTAAAAGCGGCAGTTGAACAAGGCAAAGCTGAGAATCCTTTTGATTTAAACTTTTATACTGGCGATTATGTATTTAATCCAATACAAGGTCAAAAAGAATTTAGGCTTGATGAGCCTGTAGAAGTAAATGAAGCAGGCACTGGATTTATGCTGATACCACGTGAAGTTTTGGAAAAATATGCCGCAGCATATCCTGAACTTAAATATAAGCCAGATCATACAAGATCGGAATCTTTTGATGGGTCTCATGAAATAACAGCTTTCTTTGATTGTGAAATTGATCCTACCTCAAGAAGATATTTATCAGAGGATTATTTCTTTTGTCGCAACGCAAGAAAAATTGGAATTAAAATACACATGTGTCCTTGGATGGAATTACAACATGTGGGTAATTATATATTCAGAGGATCTATGGGAGCTATAGCTGCAATTGGCGCGTCTCCTACAGCTACAAAGAAATCAAATTCTAAAAATTATCAAAAGAAAAAAAAGATGGCCTTTAGGCGTTAATGATTGACATCAATAAAATATGTGATATAATTAAAACTATCTCAATGAATAATGGAGCTTTATATAATGAAATTTTCTGAACGTACCTTAACAGTCCTTAAAAGTTTTGCCGCAATTAACAAATCAATTGTGATTAAACCTGGTAAAACTTTAAGAACTATTACTCCTGAAAAAACTTTGATTGCTATTGCAAATTTGGAAGACGAATTTCCTTCAGAAGCAATTATTTACGACGTATCACGTTTCTTATCAATTTTAAGTCTATATACGGACCCTGATGTTGAGTTTCACGAAAAACACTTTATCATTTCGGAAGGTAAGCGTAAAACAAAATATGTGTATGCTGATATCTCTATGGTACATGCGGCACCCGAGAAACAAATTTCTATTCCAACTGAAGACGTAAAAGTAAATGTTGAATGGTCTGATTTACAATCAGTAATGAAAGCATCAGGTGTTTTACAGTTTGAAGAAATTGCTTTTGTTGGCGAAGATGGAAAATGTTTCTTACGTGCAGTAGATAATAAAAACCCATCTTCTGATACGTTTGGCGTTGAAATTGGCGAAACTAGTGATACATTTACAATTATCATTAAGACTGATAATCTTAAGTTATTGCCGCAAGATTATGAAGTAACTCTTTGTGCAAAAGGTATTTCATTGTTTAAAGGAAACGACGTATCTTACTTTGTCGGAGTAGATACAAAATCAACATATGTGAAAGGATAATAATGACAAATATTGATCCACAAGATGTGGCAAATGCAATTTCTATTATTGACATTTGTGTTAAACGTGGCGCAATTGAAGGTAATGAACTTACCGCAGTTGGTACTGTACGAGATAAACTTGCCAAGTTTATTGAAGAAAATAAAGTTGTTAAAGAAGAAGAAGCAAACACAAAAGATGCCACCGATTAATTGGTGGCATTTTAACACACTACACAGGAGTTTATAGTATGGCGCTTGACGCAAAAACCGAAGAAATACTTTGGGTTGAACGATATAGACCAAAGACTATTGAAGATACAATTCTCCCACAAAAAACAAAAGATGTATTTAAAAGATTTGTGTCAGACGGATCTATTCCAAATCTTTTGCTAACAGGTGGCCCAGGAATGGGAAAAACAACTATTGCAAAGGCAATGCTTGAAGAACTCGGTTGTGATTATATCGTTAAGAACGGATCTTTAAACGTAAACCTTGATACACTTCGTTATGAGATCTCCACATTTGCATCTTCGGTATCTTTCACGGGAGGCCGCAAATATGTAATCCTTGACGAAGCAGATTATTTAAATGCAACAAATGTTCAACCTGCTCTTCGCAATTTTATTGAAGAATATTCTAAAAATTGTGGATTTATCTTTACTTGTAATTTTAAAAACAGAATTATTGAACCGCTACGTTCTCGACTGTCTGAAGTTGATTTTACAATTGAAAAAACAGATCGTCCAAAAATGGCGTCACAATTCTTTAAACGAGTTTTGCAGATTCTTGAAATTGAAAACGTAAATCACGATAAAAAAGTAGTCGCAAAAGTTATTGAAAAACATTTTCCTGATTTTCGCCGTGTACTCACTGAGCTTCAATCATATGCTGCTTCTGGTAATATTGATGAAGGCATCTTTGTTAATATAAAACAAGAATCTATTGAAGCATTGTTCCAAATGCTAAAGACAAAAAACTTTACAGGAATGAGACAATGGTGTTCTGATAATAGCGATCAAGACGCAACTGAAATGTTTCGTACTATATATGATACTGCAACAGAAAAAGTTGAATTGAAAAGTCTTCCTGGGTTTATTGTAACGCTTGCGGATTATATGTATAAATCACACTTTGTCGCGGATCCTGAAATAAATATGATTGCGTTTCTAACAGAAGTTATGATGGAAGCAAGTTACAAATGAGCGAATGGATGAAAAGACTTATTGCAAAAAAGCAAAGCGAATGCTTTTTTTGTAAGGTCAAACTAACAGAAGAGAATACGTTTACGCTGCAATATTCTTCAGCAGACGGTATACATACTACAAAAATGTGTAAAGAATGTTCAGAAATATTTGATGATATGGCGGATATGAAGGAAGAATTATATGGCAAAAGAATTTAGTCCATTTGATTTTATTAAGTCTGCATCTCATAATAAAAAAGATTTGATTAAAACTTCAGACTATCCTACTCAAATAGAAAAACAATATACTCCATATATTGTGAACCGAGGCTTTTCGTATTTTGAAGATACTATATTGCACGCAAATGAAATGAATATGCGTGCTCATTTATTTAACGATGCTCAATATCGTTATTACTTAGGATCTTTACGACCACGTAATCGTTTTTCTAAATGGCACAAAGCAGAAAAGAATAAAGACCTTGATGCTATTCAAGAAGTATATTCTGTAAACAGAACAGTAGCAAAACAGTATCTTAAAACTCTTTCAAAATCAGATCTTATGCATATACACAACAAATTAGAGAAAGGCGGGTAATTATAAATATTCGGATGGTCTTATAGGCATCACCGCAATAATAATAACTATAAAGGTGAAATCATTATGGAGAAAGACTTATTCCGAGGAGTAGGGGTTGAAATTACGCTTCCTAATCCTGATAACTTTCTAAAAATAAAAGAAACATTAACGCGTATTGGCATAGCGTCTAAAAAAGAAAAAAAGATCTATCAATCTTGTCATATTTTACATAAACAAGGAAGTTATGCTATATTACATTTTAAAGAGCTTTTTATTTTGGACGGAAAAGAAAATACATTTACAGATGAAGATAAGGCAAGACGTAATACAATTATTAACTTACTCGAAGAATGGGATTTATTATCAATCGTAAGCCCAATAAAGTGTGATGAACCGGTTGCACCTTTAAGTCAGATAAAAATCTTATCTCATAAAGATAAAGATAATTGGCTACTTGAACCAAAATATAATATAGGCAAAAAGAAATAAGTTTGAGGACTTTATATTATGATTATTAATAAAATTAAACCACACGCTCAAGAACCATCTATACCTTCGGAAGGTTCTATATTTTTTGATATTAAAGCGTGTTTGGATGAAAACGAACCAGTTTTTTGTTACAATTCTTTAAACAAAAAAGTAAAAGTACCAATTAAAAAATTCAATAATACTCCTAGTATTCAAATATATCCACAACAAAAAATTCTTATTCCTACTGGGCTAAGCTTTAATGTTCCAGAAGGTTATATTGTTAAATTATATACGAATTATAATACAAGCCTAAATAAAGGTATCCGACTTATAAACGGAATTCAAGTAATTGAACCGGGAGATAACAATCATTTAGAAATAGCATTAGAAAGTTCTACTGAGGCTGTTTCTCTTTTACAGAATGAAGATATAATTGCTTCAGGATGTATTGAAAAGACATCATATTTTATAGATGTTAAACCAATAGATGAATAAATAAAAAATACGGTTTACCGTATATCACACACAACACAAAGGAGAAATAAAATGTTTTCAACAGATTATCTAACAAACGTATGGATCGACTCAATTCAAAATGCAAAAACAGCATGGGTTGATACCTGGGTTAAAGATGAAACAATGAGCAAGCCTCTACACGATTTCATCAAAACACAAACAGAATTCACCAAAGAAGCAATGAAACAAACCACCACGTTTGCTAATGCAACCGGTGAAGCAATGGCTAAAATGATAAAATGAGTGATATTATGAGTAAGAACCCTTTTGAAATTCGCTCTGAAATGTTGCAACTTGCTAAAGATTATATGGATCAGCAATACTATATGAATAAAGAGTTTGCTGAAAAAATGTTTGAAGCAGGTAAAATGCAAATGGAAGAATTACAAAAAATGACAAAAATGTATTCCATGGAAGAGCTGATGGAAAAAGCAAAAGAGATGTATTCTTTTGTTTCTGAAAAAAAGTAAATATATATGAAGCCTAATAAAAACTTCGAGTTAAACGTTAGGGATATTGAGATTATTGAACAAGCTCTTCGAGCTAAAGCAGGTCGTAGAGGTCTTGCTATTGCCCAAGGCGAAACTTCACAAAAATTAAAAGAAGAAATGCACGAGATACAAGAACTTCTTGGCAGGATACATCATCAAAAAGTTTGGTTTAAGCCAAAAGGCTTTACACCAGGTGGCTAATTTTTTTTAAAAAAATGGTTGACATTTATATAAAAAGTATTATATATAATAAGTAGAGGCGCCAAACGGGTCTCTACTTTTAACCGCCGGTTATATAACGGCAAAACTACATACTCGCTTATAAAAGGAGAACAAAAATGAATACTACGACACGTAGATTTACTACAGATATTTTAAACGACCCATTCTTTGTCGGTTTTGACAGAATTTTTGATAGAATGCATGCAATGAATAGGTCAGGAAATAATGCTAGTAACTATCCCCCATACAATTTAATCAACGTAGGTGATGATACATATCTCATTGAAATCGCGGTTGCCGGTTTTAGTGAGAAAGATTTTGATATTGAATTACACGATGGTGTATTGAGTATCAGCGCTGAAGTTGTAACTGATACTGAAGACACAAAAACGTATCTTCATAAAGGCATTGCAGCAAGAAGTTTCAAACGAGACTTTACACTTGCTGACACAATCATTGTTGAAGACGTAAGTCTAAAACAAGGTATGCTTGTAGTCAAACTTCGTAATGAAATTCCTGAAGAGAAAAAGCCACGAAAGATTCAGATCACATCAGATCCTGAACTTCTTTTAGAGTAAATAGGAAGGGGAGCAAAGGCTCCCCTTTTTAATTTACATTACTAGGTAGAGCAGTTGCGTCCAAATCATCGGTATTATTACGATTAAAATGATTATCAACAACATTGCTTGTCGGCGCGTTTGTATTCACGCTATTGTTTGGAGCGATAATTACTTGTGACGTGCCAGCTGGGAAAGTTCTTTCTAATAATTCAAAAGTATCTTCTTGTATTTCAACCAATTGGCTTAATTTTAGATTTGTTATTAATGTCTTTTCGTCTAAAGATCTAAGTCTTTGAGTATTTAATACTGCAGTACTTCCTCCTGCAGAATTAAATCCAAAAGTATCATAAATTTTTTGTATACCCTCTTTCACATAACCTAACTCGGCATCTGTTAAACTTACTAATCCGCCTCCAAACTTAAGTGTCTCTCCACTTCTGCTTCCGCCTTCTTTTATAACCGCAGGTCCACCATATAACATCGCATTCATGCTAACTAAAAAAGTACTAATACCTTGTACCGTCCTGGTAAGGTCTGTCCCCATCACACCTCTACCAATGTTTGAAAAGTTTCTAAATGATCTAAATAAATTGTCTAAAGCATCACCTAATTTACCTATTTTTTCTATCTTATTGTTTTCTAATTCTGTTATTGGTTGTATACCATCAACAATTGCTTCAATTGGCGATTTATTTAAATTAGTATCAACACGAAAAAAACTTATTATGTTTCCAACCATCTTTCCTACGGTGTCTATTGAGGCTGAAGCAAAACCTAAACCTTCTGCCAAGAAAAATGCGCCCATACCAACACCAAGTTTTCCTAATGCGACTCCAAACTTTCCTAAGTGGTCAGGATCTATAGTACTAAACGCACTTATGCCCTCTGCCATATGCACCATAATCTTCTTTGCAGTTGTGCCATCACTTCCAACAAAAGTTGCAGCTTTATCGGCTATAGAAAATCCTACAAAGAAAGATCCTAATGCTAAACCTGCTACTCCTAAGCCAAAAGCTCCAGCGACCACTGCAAGGGCTGCAGCTCCAGCAACCGCCTGACCGCCAGGAATAGCAACTGCAGCTCCAGCAACAGATCCTAAAATGCCTCCAGCGGCAAATAAAGATGCAAGTCCTTTATTATCACTAAATATTTTAAAAGCCGCTATCAAATTTTCTGAAATCGTTTTTATGCGAGATCCATCTGATATATCTGTTGCATTTTCATCTATTTTTTTAAGAAGGACCTCGGCAGCCGCAAATCCTAAGAAGAAAGATCCAATAGCAAAACCTACAGCACCAACTCCAAAACTTAACCCAACGAGTGCCCCTCCAGTAACACCAGCTGTTCGAAGACGTCCTGTTAAAGCAGCACCACCAGTAATAGCACCAAAAATCCCACCCGCCGCAAACAATCCACTAAGAACTGTACCTGTAATATCACCGCCAGTAAAAATAGCAACAGTGTCATACATGTTTTGCGCTGTATTTTTAATAATCCTTGACGAGGCGGCCATATTTGTTATTCCGAGTTCTTTTGCAACTTGTTCAGCACCGGCAAATCCTAAGAAGAAAGATCCAATACCAAAACCAATAGCTGCTGCGCCTGTTATTGCTCCAGACATTTTAGCAAGTTTACCACCTAAGCCTGTAAATACTCCTTTAAGTCCTTTTCCTTTTCCTGTTCCTAATACTCCAAAGAGTGCACCGGCCGCAAGCAGTGCTGCAAAAACACCACCTTCAGCTCCATTAGTTGTAAATATTGAAATAGTATCAGCAACGTTTTGTGCAACGGTTTTAATTGTACTTCCATCACCACCATATTTTTCTATAAGTGCATCCGCGGCTGAAAATGCAGTAAAAAATGCAGCTAATCCAGTACCAATTGCTGCAATACCATATATTTGAGCTCCAGCACCGCCTTTAATTAAGGCAAATAATGCAGAGCCAGTGAATAAACCCCCTAAAGTTAAAAGATTTTGTGTAGTAAACGCTTCTATACCACCAGCAACATTAGTCAAAAGATTTTTTAAATTTTCACCATCTCCTAACTTTCCAATAATATTATCTGCACCGCTTAATGCAGTAAAGAAAGTTCCAAGACCAACGCCAATAGCACCAAGACCGACCGCAGCTCCTCCTAATCCGGCAAAAAGTTTAACACCTGTGGCTATACCACCAAGAATACCACCAAGACCACCTTCAACTCCACGACTTATACCACCACGAATTGTAGTACCTTCTCGACTTCCGCCGCCTCTTGTGCTTCTGCCTGCCGCTCCTTGTTTAGCTTCTCTTTCTTGTCCTTGAATAAAAGACTTTAAAAGTGATGCTTGCTCTTCGCTTGAGTCTTGTATGGATTCAAATATTGGCTTTAAGTCGTCTAGAGTTGCCATTTAATTACTTTCTATTTTTTTCTTCCATTTTTTCTAAATAATCTACCAGCATATCATAATAAAGATCTCTTTCAAAAGGTATTAAATTTTCTAAATCAGTTAACGAATATTTGTGATGCTGAACCATTCCAAATAGTTTCTGATAGTAAACCATAAGGTTAATATGGCCCAACATTAGATAAAAAAACTTTGAGTTCCTTGTATTACAAATGTTTTATTTTCACCCTTGTTATTTACATATGGTACTTCATGTCGCGCCGTTGGCATTGTATCAAAAAAGTTTTTCATTTCACGTAATGTGTCTGCATTTAAACTTTCAATAAAATCATCTATTTCTTCTTTACTAAAATCTTTAAAGTTATAAACATCTTCTTCTGACGCAAGTTTATCCATGCAAGATATTAAGATTTCAAATTGTCTCTCTTGACTTGGATTTTCATCCATCAGCAATTCAAAAAAATCATCAACATGAGGATATTTTAAATACAAAGTATAATCATTAGATATTTTTATTTTATTTTTATGATCTTCATTTTTTTGTATTTCTACATTTCTCAAATCAAGTTCCGCTGGAATTTTTTCTTCCGTATCAGGATCTGTAATTTCAAACTTAATTACATTATCAACAGAGCGAGATCGAATATTTAGAATGATATATTCTAAATCAAAAAGAGCAAGATCATCTAATTTAGCACCAAAAATACAATTACTAACTATTTGTTTAATCGCTGAAATGATTTCCTTAGGATCTTCAGACTCTCTTGCCATTAGCATAATTTTTTCTTCTTTTACAGTGAATGGTCTATATTTTAATTTTTCACCATTCGAAGGAATCGTCAAATCATATAAAGGCATGTCAATTTTAGGTAGTGGCATTATATAGTCTCCTTAATTATTTAAAATTTTAGTCCAGATTTTATTTGGCTGAAACCTGAATTAATCTGATTAGCTTTATTTGTAACGTTTGAATACAAATTAATAGCATCTTGTATAGTTCTCGGCAAGCCAGTTTGTTCTATAAATTGTCCTGGCACACCATATCTATTTAACAATCCTAGATATCCTGTACCACGCGCAAATCTTTCAGTTGGAGTTGCAGCATTTTCACCTGATACTTTCATGTGAGAATACGCAAAGTTAACCGTTGAAGTTGCATACGAATCATTATCCGACCATGCAACATCAACACCTGTAACTTGTGTTGGGAATACATCATAGAAAGTATATTCGTAATAATTAGCTGAGCTGTCTGTATAATAATTGGCTTTTGCGTCGGTAGAAAAGTGTTTAATTGTTGCTGTGGTTGTGTAGTCTTCTTTATAACCTATTTCGTAAGGCAATTGTCCATTTACTGCAGAAAACGCTCCATCAGAATAATTATAATTAATAACCTTTTGCATCCATTGATGTAAGAATTTTAATACCATATGGTCTGAGTCTAACATAAATACTATATTTAATGGATCTGGCGTCACGGCAACAGGAATGGTCTGTCTTACACCAAATGTATTTGGAAAATAATCCGCAACTTGATAATTTAGACCTGGGATTGTAACTGATTGCGCAAAAAATCTTAGATCTGAAACTTCCATGCCACTATTTCTACCAGGACCATCTGCAAGTTCAAATATGTACAAGTTTTTACGTGCAGGACCGCCATACTTACTCATTGTACCTTTAAATTCGTTTATATTAAAGGGCATATTTAGCTACCTCTTATTATTTTTCGTGAGTCTTGCCATACTTTAGATCTTGTTGCCTTTTCAAATCTTTCTGTTGGTAAAAACAATGCAATGTCCCATTCCGAAGGATTAACATAAACAAGCCGAGTTCTTAATTGACTACTAAGGTAATGTTTGACGGTTGGTTTAAATTCTTTATAACGAGTCGCACTATTTAAAATATTATAAGACAATCTTAGTTTTGTAGTTTCATCGTATCTTTCATTACTAGCAACATCATATATTGCGTCCATTAATTTTGCTCTTAACTGAGGTGGAAGATAATGTAAGTTAATTCCAAGTATACCACCTTTTGCTATATTTATTGGAAATATAAGAGGAAACCTATCATAATATGGTAATGTTTCTTTGTGCTTAGGATCGTATATAAACATATACATATTACCTAAACGAAATCTATTTTCGTATCTATCGCTTCCCATTTGACGAACTAAACGGCTTTCGTCTATGCTTGTCCTAGCAATACCTTTTGCTTGTTCTCTATACCAATTTCTTGCTTCTTGAGTTCTTGCAGGAATTTGACCACTACGGACACCTTTTAAGAGCAAATCATCAAATACTTTTGCTACCATTTATTTAATTCCTAACTCATGTTCTGTATAAATTTGAAAATGCCAGCCGCGATCTGCACAATAGTTTTTTGCGGCTTTCCATTTAGCTTCATTAATACCATAAGTTTTTACCTCGTTAAGATATCGCCTTGAAATGCGGCCTTTTGATGTATTCTTTTTTGTTCGATCTGGCGGTCTTGTTTGTGCCTTTGGTTTTATTTCTATCATAACAGTTTCAGTTTTTCCATCTGGTGTTTTTTTGCGTAATACAACATCAGGAAAATAACGATGCCAACGTCCATCAATTGGAGATATATATGGAACAATAATCTCTTCTGATTGCCACCACATTATATCAGGATGAATATCTAAATACCTAAAAAATTTAAATTCCCAGAGAGAACGATAAACAATTTTTGTAGGATCACCTTTATACTTTTCCGGATGTTTTGGCCTAAACCGTCCTTTGTACGCCATGTCACCTTGTTTTGTTATATAAATAGAATCAAACTTATATTGTATTTATAAAGGAATAGGATATGGCGGAAAGACCTGCAGACGTCATGCGAAGAAGTAAAAGACAAAATATCGACAGCGTAATACAGTTTCCTGAAAATCTTGGCGCACACGCAATGATGTTATCATTTAAGAAGTACAAATATATACCACCAGGAGATCCTAACAGAGGTTTACTTA
>Ga0208899_1001687_pt1 | contig 15393 bp, 14 predicted proteins | sample VirMetDEL_Nov_24_FD_184518 | JGI IMG/M metagenome (GOLD analysis project Ga0208899, IMG submission 184518) | Aqueous microbial communities from the Delaware River and Bay under freshwater to marine salinity gradient to study organic matter... | ecosystem: Environmental > Aquatic > Marine >... | reverse complement strand
CATTCATACGTCTTGCTATTCTACCAAAGTTAGGGTCTGTTATAGCTGAAAGCATTGCAGAACCAAGATGTGCTGCAACATTAAGATTTCTAATAGTTGCCATTGTATTAGCAAACTTTTCATTTATGGGTGAATTAATAGAACCAGTAACAGCTAAATATAAACTATCAAGTTTTGCATTAGCTCCCTTGGCTTTATCTTTGCCCATTTGTTTAGATATCAAGCCTTTAATGTGGTCTACCATCGCTCTTGGATTTGGGCCAAATATCTCTAACATGGCAGTATCTCTTGCCATAGAGTTTATGTGACCAAACATAACGTCAAATGGATTGTCATTACCAAACTTGATTTGATAATCCAGCCAATCTTCTGGTCCAGTAAACACTAGGAATCTATGGTCCATGCGTCTATTTGCCATAGACAGTCCTTTGCCCTGGTGTATTTTGCCAGGAATAAACTTATTCATGCCATCAGTAGTAATAGTCTCATATACATCTTTTAAGACCAGGCGTATTGATTGATCTGTAAATGGCAAACCAGTACCTTCATCAATCATCTTTTCCAGGTTGAGTTTTGGCACCACATAGTCAATCCATTCGCTTTCGGTTACTTTGCCTACTTTTAATCTGTCATGGAATTGTGGTAATCCATAGTCTAATCTTTTAGCTATTCGGCCACCAACACGGTTAAAGTCTAATCTCATTTGCTCAGATACTTTTAGCCAGGCTTGTGCCATTTCCCTGGCACTTGCATCACCAGTATCTTTGCCAAAAACTTCATATACAAGATTTTTCATCTTTGCTTTGTTACGTGTTTTGCCTAATAAGTTAGGTGTAAACGTAACTAATATTTCTGCTAATTGACGATGTGCCCTGGCTCTATACGCCGCTTGCCTAGTCTCTACGTTTGAAAACCTGGCTGGCTGCCCAGCTTCTAACGGTGCAAACAATGCACTTGCTGCTTGTGCATAATCTATCTCACCACGTGCATTACGGAACGTATCCAGATTAGTTTTAAGTTGTTTAAAGGCTACGGCCATCAAACCATTACGTCTACGCTTCTCAACAGCGTTTAACTTCAATGAATTAAATGTATCCCTGGCTGCTTGTTGTTGTGCAGCTGCACGATTCATTCTTCCCTGGTATTGTTCTTCTAGCTGATTAAATAAAGTCCTGGCAGTATCAGCTTGTTCTTTAGTTATGCCGCCATTGTCAGGACCTTCAATCTCAGCGTTATTTATACAATCCTTAAAACTCATGATACACAGCCTTCTAAACGATTAAGCATTTGATCTTCTTGTGCTGCTTCTTCTTTTATCTGTCGAATAGTTTTTACTTCTGCGGTTAGTTCTCCAGTTTCATCTACCTTGCTTATGATAGGTATTTCCATATCTAATTCTAGGCTTGAGTCCGTTTCGATAATATTTTCGCCACCATATTCTTCACCCACGGCTCTTGTAAATCTTTCCTTGCCTGTTCCTCGGCCATCTCGTAATTGAAGTCTCGTCCCTTCCAATATCCCTGACGTGTCTTCGAGGATTGCTTTTTCTGCATCTCTTGGTCCGTTGTTGTCGATTCTTGCATAGCCATCTGCTACTCCTTCTTTTTTTAGTATATCATATGTTTGGCTTGGTTTGTTACCATATCTTTTCATAACAGATATAGGTATCAACCTTCCTGTACTAACAAATCTTCTTAGCATCCTAGTCATAGATTCTTCAGCACTTACTTGTGAATCTAATAATGCTACACTATAACCTTCTTCCTTTAATTCAGCAATCATAGTACGTATCTTTGCTGGATCACTTCCTACTGTAGGTATAACAATATTAGCACCTTCTGCTTTTGCTAACATTTCTACCTGGCCAATCATAAATTGGCTTTCTCTATGAACAGCATTAGCACCAATACCACCAGCGTATTCTGGCATTACTTTCTTTGCTTCGTCACCATCTATAATAGCTGCACGTCTAGCAACAGCTAAAGGATCAGCAATAGAGCTTTTGCCAGCGGCTGGAGCACCGATAATAATCGTAGCTTGTCTGTTAAAATCTATAGGATTAGCTGGTACTTCCATGCCCATATTACGATATGCTAACGCTTTTGCATCATCATATAGTCTTGGTATAGCTTCTTCATACCCTGTTATTTCATCTAAGTCAAACTTAAATGTTCTTGATGCTGCCCATTGCTCTGTGAGATATCCTTCTACGGTATCTGTTTGTTGTATAGCAATCGCTTCGTCTGACGCTTTTATGATTGATGGATGCTGTTCTATCTGCTCAATGGATGCAGCTTCATCTAATAACTTACCAACCTCTTGTCTTTCCTGGACAACTGGGTCAAGTGTTTCATCAGCTCTTGCACCAAACAAATCTTCTTCTAATTGATTTGCTTGACGCTCAGAACCTAAACCTCCTGGCTCGGTAAATTCTTCTGCTGCTTGGTCAATTCGATCTGGCTCTGTGCGTACTTCCTCCTGACGTTTGTAAGTTGTTCCCTGATCGCCAATTCTAAGCCCATCGAAGTCGCCATTAGCAATTCCTCGTCTGACAGCTTCGAGTACCATTCGTTCAGCTTCGTCATATTTACCGCTTGACCTGGCAAGTCTTGCAGCAGCCGTGAGTTCGTCTGATAACGGCCCTCTTCTGTTTGCAAGCGTTTGGATGAGTTCGAGTGCTGTTTGGTCATAAATAGCTCTCCTTTCGTTTTCTGATCTAGCTAGTACATTACCAGCATCTTCTAATTCACTAGCATTTTTTACTAGTGTTTGAAATGCTTGTTTATCTTTTCTTAGAGACGCAGTAACTCTACTTATTAACCTGGCTCTTTCTAAATAAAAACTTTCTGATATAAGTTCATCGCCAAACAAAGTTGTTTGTTCTATCTGTTCTGCACCAGCTTCTCTTACCTGGCGTATGATTGCTTCTGCTTCTACGATATTTCTTGGATTTGTTTTTGCTAATATTTTAATAGCAGCTTCTTGTAATCCAGCATCATCTGGTATTAGTCTTCCTATTTCTGCTGCATAATTAAAAGGTATTACACCGTTAATAACAGTCTGAAAGTTTGCTCCTTGTAACCTGGCTATATTCTGCCCTTGTCTTACAACAGCAATTTTTGGTGGCAAGTCTTTAACTGCACCTGGATCAGCTCTTATAATCTTAGCGGCTTCAATAACTTCAGTGCCACGCTCAGAAGGCATAGCTGCTAAGTTCTTTTTAGCTGCCATAACTCTTATCTGCTCTGGTGTGTATCCATCAACTTCACGATATAAAAAACCCCACATTTGTATATCTTGTTTAGGGTCTTGTTTAAGAATACGTTTTGCCAGGCCAAGACGCTGGTGCCCATCAGCAATAAACCTTCTGCCGTCTGCGTATTCAAACACCATTACATCACCAGCATATGTCGGCTCCCAGCGTGTAACGCCCAACAACGTAGAAACAACACCTTCTTTGTCACCACCTTCTTTAAATTGAAATGTCTGTGCATCAACAAGCAGTTCGTCTGGACTAAATCTTAATTTATCACCAGTATTTTCATCTGGCTCATAAACGCTCTTATAAGGCCGTGGGGTAATGGTTGGCTTGTCTGGTATTGGTGGTGCCTGATTTACCTCAAAGGCTTGCTCAGCCTTCTCTAAACGGTCTTTATGCTCTACTACAGCGTTGAGTTCTGTAACTTGCTCTGTTGAGTCTACCTTTTTAGATGTTAGCGGATTTGTTTCTTCAATATTGACCTGGTTGTCTAGCTCATTCTCGGCAGCTCGCCCTAGTGGAGTAGAAGGCGAGCCGCTTTCTTTTAAGACTTGTAAGCCTTTCCTCATTTGCTTGGCTGTCATTTTAACGCCTTGTACAGTCTTGCCGCCGACAATGCCAAGTCCTCTAAAAGCAAACGGTGATGCTGCACCTATTGTTCCACCAAGTAAAACCTGTGTCCAAAACTCTTCTTCTGTAAATTCACGGCCAGTTTCTTTGTACCAATCTTGTACCTTTGTTGCTATGAGTGCTTCTGCACCAGCACCTAGTGCTGCTTCTGTTAAAGCTATTTGTAATAATCGGCCACTACCACCACCGAATAAATATGCAGCTGCGTAAGCTGGGTCTGTAGCGGCACTACCAATCTCACCAAATGTTTGTGCAAACCAGTTAGACAAACCAGGTGATCTTTGCACAACTTCGTTATATTCGTTTTCAATTTTAACAGCTCTTTCTTTTGTTCTTTCATATGCACTAAGAACGCTAAAGTCTTTAAGATCTGGGTATTTTTCTGGATTGCTGTTATATAATTCTTTAATTTGAGACTCTAATCCATCAGCTGCTTTTTGAAAATTGCCCATCCTAAGTTCGTCATTAAACAAACCTAATCTTAAATTATGTGCTGGGTTATAACCTACTCTCATACCTGTGTCGGTAAATTGAAATCCACTTTCGGCTTCTTTTTGTAATATTTCTACATATGGTTGCAGCTCTTCTTCCAGCAAGTTAGCATCAGATACAGACGTTCTGTTAGCTTCAAAGTTCTCATAAGCCTTTGTTAAATTATCTAAGAATCCTAACGAGCCTTTTGACTGCGGTGCAAAGTCAAGCATTACAGTAGGGTCTTTTTTGCCTAGGAAAATACTCATTATTTTCTTACTTTATTTCTTTGGGCTTGTTTTAACATAGCACCTATACTAGCTGGCCTTGCATACTTAGTTTTCCATTTCAAAGCGTTAAGTATAATTGGTGCACCTGTTGCATCTGCGACAAATGTCTTACCACCAGCACCCTCTCTATAAAGAACATAATCACCTTTTTCTGGTTCTAAATGCTCTGGAGCTGGCATCATAACAAAATTATTGTCATTTATATCTTCTAATAATTTTTTATCTATGTCTTGGCCTGATAGATCTTTTATTTGTTCAACTTTTATTTCTTTCATCATTAATTCTAAATCATCATCTATCAAGCCTGGAAATAAAAATGTTGGGACATTATTTACAGTATCTACGCCACCACCATCAGCACCTTTCCCAAGAGCTAACTTAACTGCTTCTGTATAAATATCTGCATTAAACTGAGTTTCAGTTTTAGCTAAGTGATTGTAAATTGCATCGGTTGTTCTTTTTGCCGCAGCATATACCTGGTCACTTGCAACAAGTGCTGGACCTACCGTGCTTTTAAAAAGTTCTTTTGCTTCTAGGCTATTTAGGCCAATAGCTACCATACCATCTCTTTTGAGTGCCATGCCTTTAAAAGCCATAGTAGCTGTTTCTGATCTACCAAATAATACCAGGCCACCTATATGTCCTAGCTCTGGTGATTTAGGTGCAATCTGCTCTAAAGCGGAAGATGTATCTTCTCCTAAAGCACTAACCATTGCCGTAACCGTAGCAATTTGATCTATAGCAGTTATTGGTCTTGTTGTGCCATCTGGATTTGGTAATTCACCATCGCCTTTTAATATGTTTACAAATCTTGTTGCTTCTGCATCTGTAAATATCTTAACGTCTACGCCATAATGTGTTGATACTAACTTGGCTTGATTAGCTCTTGCTTGTAAAGATGCTTTAAATTCGTCTGGCTTTTGAGGGTCATCAGCAATACGCTCAAAAGGTACCAAGCCATTTCTTACAGCAAACGAATACGGATCTCTATTCATTTCTGTATCCATTGTTTGCAAATAATCTGTTGCTATATCGTATGTTAATTGTTCTGTTTCTGTGTCTCTACCTTTGCCACCTTCGCCTTTCATGCCCTGTGATATCTCATTTATATAATCTGTAAGAGCAGTCGGTGTCATTCTTTTAACGCTGTCCATTACGTTAATAGATGTAATTAAATTATTATATTCATTGATAGCACCAACAAAATATTGCTGGTCATCGCCCTGGGCGTTTGTTATTTGCAAACTGTAATTATTAAGACGATCTTGCGGTACAGTACCACCTTCTTTTATTACCTTTATGTCATCACGTAATTGTTTTTCTAGCGTAGTACCAGCTGTTTTTAGCTGTGTTAGACCTTTACTTAATTCGGTTCTTAATGAACGCACTAAAGTTCTTGTATCTTCAACACCAAGTTCTGCTGGTGGTTTTTTTGTTAACTGGTCAAGAAAGTCTTGTTTATCTTTTAGTGTAGGTAATCTTTGAAACTCAGCAATAGTTCCTTCTTTTCTTGCTTTTGTCCTTGCACCTATCGTCCACTTGCTAATATCAGCTTCGCTAATCTGCAAATCACGCATATTATTTGCAATGTCATTTATTCTTATTTCCAAACCATCTGCTGTGCCGTTTTCTGAAGCCGCATACTGAAATAGGTCTTGTTCGTATTGAGCTAAAGACGTTGCAAATCTACCCTTGACTTGTTGTATTTTATACTTTTCATAGTCTTCGCTATAACTTAGCTCTTTGTCTTGAGCTACAGATCCAAGCCTAGCTCTAAGCACACCAGCTGTTACTGGATCTAAATCTGCAAGACCAGCTGGGAATCCATCTACTACATCTTGTATTTTTGTTCTTACGCCAGGTGCCATGCTACCATCAGGCATAGGATAATCAACTAGTGGTGTTTTGTTTATTCTTGCATCAGATATAATTTTATTTATTTCAGCACGTGCTTCTACTTCTATTTCTGCGGAAGCAATTCTATTAGCTGCTTCAAATGCTGTTTGCTGAACAACAGTAGTAGGTCTTTTTTCTCCAGTAAATTGTTTTAATATTGTTTGAGCACCTTGCTCTTCAACCATAGTTAATCCACGCTGCTTAGCTTCCATCTCAGCTTCTTTAACAAAAAACTGATTCATTCTATCTACTTGTTGCGAAACCGTCTGTGCAAAACGTTTTGCTTCTCTTAAATTGGCATAATCAAAATCTGGTGGTGTTACGGACTTTACACCTAATCTTTGATATCTTGGTAATTTTGCCATGCTTTATCCTATGTTCCTATCTTTAATGCCTGATAATACCCTGTAGAAGCGGTACCTATTGCATTAGCATAACCTGTCATCATTGCTTGCTGGCCAGCTGCTTTATAAATGTTAGCTTGTGCGTCAGCATTAGAGAGAGCTAATACCTGGTTATCTTTAGATGTATAATATTCACCAGCCGCTTCTGATATAGCAAAATTGTTCATGGTTAGAGCTGAACCTGATAAAGGATCTGCACCAACACTTGCTCTTGCTATAGTTGTAGACAAAGTCTCGTTTAATCTTCTCATAACATTGGCAGCTTGATTTTTATACTCAGTTGCTTTTGCTCTGCCCTTTAATCTAGCTTGTGCTGCCTGTGCGTTATAAATTGCTTTTTGTTGTCTAGCTGCCTGTATCTGCATTGCTGTTGAAACTGCTGTCGTTACTATCATTGCTTTAGTTGCTAGTGATGCTGCTGCAAACGCTGCCATATTAATTCCCCACGCTCATATGATATTCAATTCCCAATACCGTCATCTTTAACGGTACACTCTGGCTTAATGTTATTTGTCCTGTGCCGCTGAAGCCTAACATGCCATGCACAGTCTTTGTTCCAGTAAACTCTGGTACAGCGTCATCAAGAACAGCTACACCAAAATTACGGAACGGAACCAGTTTATCATTTACTGTTAAGTTTTGTGTCTCAAACACAATAGCATCTACTTGCATTATTCTTTTCTTTTTAGCTTGAACAGTGCCTTGAGCGAGCTGTGGCTCCGCTGGAAGCGTTTTAACAGTCACCGTGTAGTTTTGTCCTACCTGGTATGATGTCGTTGATGCTGTGGCAAAAGTTATAGTGTATGGTGACGCTGGTACAGTCTGTGCACTTTCTAAAACACCGTCACGAATAATTTCTACTTCTTTGCCTTCAAGATGTCCCATAGTAACGCTAGCCGCTGCACCACCAGTTTTAGCTGCATCTAGTGTTAAATCATCATCAAACTGCTCTAAATAATAATTTACATTACCATTAACAGTACGTTTTACAATCGCATACGTTGTCGCTAATTCGTTTGCAACAGCAATGTAACTGCCGTCAGTTGTAAACTTAGACGGTGCTATAACATTCTGTGATTGTAATAATGAATAAACAATCATAGTTCCATCAGTATTGACCAGGTATAATCTATCTGTTTCATCTGTTGATGCTGCTCGCCTAATTGATAAATCTACTGGATCACTTAGTAAATGCGAGCTAAGAACAGATAAAGGCACTGCACCATAACTATTTGTAGAATCTGTAAACTGGAAACTAATAATAGATTTACCTTGACGTTGCACAAAAATAGTAGCACCAGCAAGTGTTTCAATCGGAACACCAGGTTTGCTACCTATTTGACTCTGCCTTTTTATAAGAAATGTTGAAGGCGTAATAGGATTTATATTCGCCTGGATAACAACAAACTCACCGCCTGTTGTAAAGATTTGCAGATCAGGACCTGAGTTTATATGAGTGATTACGTTAAGTTGATTAGTATTTATTGTTGCTTCCAGGCTCTCATCATCAAGACCTGTGCCAGCATCAAAATTAAAATAGTCAACTACTTTACTACCCCATATTGTGTTCTGCCTAGATTTACTTCCACCAAAATATAATCTGCCTTCATGAAAAGCAGCACTTCTTGGCCAACCTCTTGTGCTTGACCAGGTGTTTTCGTAACCAAATTCCAGTTCCCAATCTCCAGCAACAACAGCATCTGTGTCGAAAAACGGAACCTCAACATGCACCTTGACTACAGTATTGCTTACATATTCTACAATCTTAGCACGGCCAAAACCATTGCTTATATTTATATATTCATCTACGCTATTCTCACCCCATGCTTTAATTTCGTACTGACTAGTAGCATCTGGTGCTGGGTCGAAAGGGATTGCGACAGTTGCAATTTTAGTTGACGCAACATAATCTGTTATATGTCTATGTTGACCAGATCCAGTACCAGCCGTAATATGTATTGAAAAACCATTACACGCATCATCAGTAGTATAGCTTGTAGCTGCTTTTAATGTAATCGTAGTTGTTGTGCCAGCCTGTGCTGTACCTGTATCAGTAGTTACTGAAGAAGCTGTAATAGTTACATTGCCAGAAACTGCGTCTGGCGTAATCGTAAAATCAGGATTTTGTGTCTGTAAGTTATAAGCGTACTGAGGAATAAATGTTAGCGGCAAGGCTTCAAGTGTCCAGCTAGTATCGCTATTACGTACCAAACGTTGCGTCTCTAAGTCCTCATGGCAAAGAATTAATGTGTCCACAGCCTGTGTATAATTTAATTCATCTAGCATTGCTGCTGTTATGACAGTAGCCGTAATGTAATCATTTCCGCTACCATTTATGTTTGTTTGTAAAACACCAGCCTTAAATACATATATACGTTGGTTTACAAAAACAAGTGTATAGCTGTCGTTAACGCTAAACTCAAACGGTATGATTTTAAAATCTGTAAATGTTGTGCCAAAGTCATGTATGAATTTTGTACCAGGTCTACGCCTTACACCGCCTTGCGGCTGTACAATAACATTTGTAGCTGTCTCTAATCCATTCTTGTATTGTTGTAAATCAGTTCTAGCACGAAGTAACGGATCTAGTTCACCAACACTAAAGTTTGTTTGAAACTGAATTATCCGTGCCATATTAACCCCTTACATCTACAAGAGAATAATCCTCAATAACTTGTGGTGGTTGGCCACGACTGTCAATATTCATTGCTTCACGAAACAGACCACCTCGTCCATTTTCTCCAGGTGATCCAAAAGCTAAAGACCTAAAATAATCAGCCTTACTTACTTGATCTGTAATAACCATGCCTAACTCAGCAGCCATTGCTGTACGCAAAAAATGCACAAAATAATTTGGCATCTTGCTCTCGCTTATTGTTGCCTGGTAATCTATGTAAACTGTTTCTAAATTTGTGTAGATCTGGTCACCGTATATTTCCCAGCCATAACGCAAAGGACTTTCATTTGTGCCAGAGCTGGCAAATAAAGCTCTTACACCAGAAAGCATACTACCAGGTAACTGGTAAGCATATTTCCATTCGTTTGTAGGTACAGTTGCTAATCTAGCCAGTTGTTCTTTTTGGTAAGACCAGCTCCAAGGATATCTGGATAATAAGCTATCTCTAAGATCTGGGTAAAGTCTGTCGCAAGCCTGAGCTGCGTCAGTACCTTCTGTAAAGGAAGAAAGCGGTGCGGCTCCCAGCATAATAAGTGCATCAGAACAAATTGATAAACTTGTATCGCCAGCTGCCATACTGATCTCCTTTTTTAAGAAAGGGCAGCCGAAGCTGCCCAATCAAGATTAGTCACCATCTGTCGCTGCTAGCGTAGTGCCATCAGCAACGTCAACAACTCCAGCGGAGTTTGATAAGACTTGTGTCAGTGTGCTAACTCTTGTGCCACCAGTAGATGTGACACAATAGATTAGATCACCAACAGCTAATGTATCAGAAATGTCATTAAAATAACCTTCTGTGTTTACAGTAGCGATAGTGTCTGCTGTTTGGTAGGAATAGATAGAAGGTGCATTACCTTTCTTACTTGCTCCTATTGTTGCAAAACCAGTTGAATCAAAAGCCATCGTTTATCCTCCTTATTCAGTACAAGATATCTTAACGATGCCTTCATCGTCAATAGCAACGGCACCAGCAGAAAACATTGATGAAACTAAGAAAGAAGTTTTTTCTGGAATGTAATTAACTTCTGATTTCATAGCCATTGATTCTGCGTATCCCATTGAATCACGATGCCAAGCAAAGCAAGTTCTGGTTGATGGTTTAGGCACACCACCCTCATCACGGTCACCCATGGTAAGGATTTCAAAACCCATGAACGAGCTAATCTCGCCACGGACAAGCGCCTTAACGGTTGCGAAGTCACTAGAAGTAACCTCTGTTTCACCAAGTAAAGCATCTAATTGAGAAGCGTGCATAAGCATGTATCTACCTTCTGACGGCACATTGTTCTCATTAAGTGCCTTGGCAGCTGCTCTTAGCTTTTCAATATTCATGTTACTTGCAGCACCACCTACGCTGGTGGCAACTGTTGATGGAGATGAAGCAGCGTCAAGTGCATCAATGCAAAGCTGATCCATTCTTCTAGCGATAGATTTAGATACTACCTCGACAAGCTCCCTTCTCTCATCAAAGTTGATGTGAGATTGATGGAATATGTCGCTGTATTCAGCAGCTATATAATCGCTCATTGTTGCTGTGACTTGGCTGTATGTAACATTTAGCGGTGTCACATCTGTTTGAGGCACTCGAACAGTTGCAACGCCTTTACCTATTTTAGGAAATTTGACGGTGTTGCCCTGTACGCCTGTACGTGTTCTCATAGTTCCACGTAACAAAGCCTCGGCTTGATATGCTTGTTTTACCTCTGATTCGAAGAGAGTAACAAAAGCGTTGGTTATACTCTGTGCCATAGCACTTTCTCCCATTAAAGTTAGAGTTATGACGCATACCGTTGACCGTTTATTAGGGCGGTTGCTTGCATGAAATAGTCATGCCACCAGTGGGTTCACCACATAGAAGGGCCGCAAGCGGTTAGCCTTCGCATACCATAATAAACTAATTTAATTTATTTTGCAATAAAACTAATTATTTGATTTTAACCATTGCTGTTCTATCTTAGTTCTGAAAGATGGATCAGTCTTCCATCTTGGGTCAGCAATAGCTGCTTCAAGATCAGAACGGCTCATTTCTGGAGTAGAAACAGCTCCTTGAATTGGTATACCCTCGTTTGTTAACGATGAATGATATTTAAGGAAAGCATTGATAGCATCAGCATTATTAAGGCTGTAAGCAATAGCTTCACGCTCTTGTGTGTTAAGCGGTGCTTTCATTAACAATCGCTCAGTCATAGCAATCTTTTCTTGTGCTCTTTCGCCTAACTTATTCATCTCTTCTCTACGATCTACCTCGACAGCTTCATTCGCATCATTGCTTAATTCTAAAACCTTTGATGCTAAATCATTAAATGCTGTCTGTGATATACCATATTCCTTTGCCCACTCTGTGTAAGCGGCAACGGTTGGATCTTCTGGATCTAAACCTTTTTCAACCAATTCTTTGATATCATAATCACCATCTGGAGCTTTATGTTTGCCAGCCTTAAATTGTTTTTCTAATTCAGCATAAGACTTTGCTAACTTCTCTACGTCTGGACCATCTTCATCCCAAAACTTTTCTGGGTAATAGTCAGGACGCTCTAAAGGTGCTTCTTCCTCAGTATCTGTTGTGTGCTGTGTCGCATCTGCCTTAGCTTCTTCATGCAATGGTATTGGTGCTTCTTGCACATTCTCTGGTGCTTCCATTGCTGCTTCTGGATTAATTAAAGGTTGCTGCGTTATTGCGGCTTCCTCTGTGCCTTGTACGGCTTGTTGATTATCCATTGTTACTCCTTTCGACCCTTTTTTCTATTAAACGTACTATTTCAGCCATGCCAGTTCTGACATAACCATAAGATGAATCCTCGCCTGGATTCCAAGTTGGTTGCTCTATTGTTATTTTTCTTAAATGATGTAGGACTTTTTGTCCTTCTTCTGATTTGAATACACGTCCATACATGATATCTATGTCATCTGCTTTTATTGGTTCAGCAAACGCAGTCTCTAAAGACTCCCACCCATCAGCGTCGCTCATTGAATAGCTCCCTCCATAGCACCACCGTCAGTCATTTCTTGTGGCTGTTCCATTTGTTGTTGCATTTGTGCCATTTGTTGCAATATTGCCGCTTGCTCTTCTGGACTGTTTAACACATTCTGGTCTATTCCTAGACGCTCTGCAATAAATTCCAGGACTTTAGGAACAGCAATCGTTGCTTGTCCTTGCGGTCCCATAGAGTTTGCAATCTGCATATACTGCACAATATCGTTAATCTCTTGTAGCTTTTGTGCCTGTGCTAGCGGTGATACTGGAGTTACTTTAACTTCAACACCATTAACCTTTAGCGGTAAGTCAATTAGTCCTTGCTGGTCTAAAACAAATAATACTCGACTAACTATCGGTACCATTGTTTCTGTTATAAGTCTACCAAATGCACTACCTAGATTTGTTGCAAGCTCTCTTGTTCTTTCTGCTATCTCAGTAGCTGATCTTGCGGACATATTATCAGGCGGCAATGTATCGTCCATCATTATTTTCTTAATAGCAATACGTAAGTCCTGGATAACAATTTGGCTTGTATTGAAGTCACCAGACTTAGGCATAGGTGCCAGTGATGCTCCTTGCGGTCCACCAGTTCTGGCAACAGATATGACAGCACCAGGCTGTATCTTTATGTTCTGTGGATTGAGAACGCCATCATCAGCTGCAAGATAAACACCAGCAATAGCCAGGCTTGCGTTTTTCAATACTAATTCTAAAGTTTTGTTTAGTGTCTTAATATCACTTATCGCAGTTACTAATGGTCCACGACCATAAACTTCACCAGCAACTTTCATGTATCTGGATACAATGAATGGACTAGAACGCATTTCACGATAAACTAATTCTTGGCGTTTAGAAGGCCATATAACATGATAATGATATCTACCAGACTCCTGGTCAAATATAACTGCGTCAAACAGATCTAGTTCTTCTTCTGGCTTCCTGTCAATAGCTTCTTGCAGTTCTGTTGTCATTTGCAAACCAGGAAACTCTCTTTCGATTGCTTCTGCTTTAACTCTTAGCTTACGGTATATGTTATCAACATTGCCGTAATTACCTTCCTCGATAGCAACTAAGTATTGCGGAATAGATGTAAACCTAACTGGTGTTGCTTCATCGCCTGGTGTAATCATCATAACAGCTGTACCAACAGCCAGGTCTAATAAAAACTCACCCATAGCCAGGTCAAAGTTTGTTTGTCGTAATGTCTCAAACATACGTACATTAAATTTATCTAATGCTTCTTGTGCTGGTAATTGACTTTCTTCTGGTATGCCTGATCCTGGCTCTAGTCTGCACCACATTTTGTATGGTGGGAACAAACCAGCTTGCAGTCTGTTAGCAAAACGCTGTGTTGCGTGTATCGCTGTAGAGTCAAATATCCTGGCTGTTTTGGATTTACCAGCCACCTTGCCTTCGTAATAACCAGAATATAAATTACGTTGCGGTAAAGCATACTCATAACAATCTTCGTAAATAGATCTCCATTCATCTTTACGAGATTGTGCTTTCGCTTCTCTAGCCATAATATCTTTTACATTTAATTTAGGCATTTTTACTCTCATTTCTTTTGCTTATAGCTGCACCTTTCTTGCGTGCATCTGCTTTTGAAGAAGCACCCCAGGCTTGGAGGGATAGTAGCAAGCGGGTGGGTCTTCCTTTTGCGTCTCTCTCAGGCCCAGGGTTGTTACCCATCCGTGATAGGAAGGAAGCACGGCGTGGATTATCACCAGACTTTACTGGTCTTTTTAGATCGGCACCTTGGGTACGCTTAAAAAATTTTCTACCAGCTTCGTTTAGTCCACCTTTGGGATTCTGGAATCTTTTAGCAACCATGTTGCGTCCTATCTGCCGATACGAATTGATGCTGTTCCTGAGGTATATTCACCAGTTTTTATGCCAGCTCTATAAACAACAACAGGCTCTGGATCTGAACCAGCTGTCTCGATTGGTGCCGTGAATGTATCTACATCACGCCATGTTGCACCCTGGTCAAAGCTACGTTGTACAGTTACAGTTCCTACAAATGTTCCTGAGATGGAAAGATTAAAGTCACCTACGACATAAAGACCATCACTAAAAGTGTTCTGGGCACTTATATCTTTTGTTACTAATCCTGTGTCTTTATCTAAAACAGCCATTACTTACTCCTTGCTTTTTCTATTTTAGCCATAGTGCCAAACACATAGGCTTTTTTACGCTTTTCTTTTAGCCCTAGTTTTTCTGCTCTTAGGAGCAGCCTTTTCTCCAGTTTCTTTGGCATCTACTTTTTCCTCTACAGATTCAGTTGATTGTACGTTTTTTGTAAAGATACGCTCATCTTCTTTAATCTTGGTCATTAATCACCTCCAAGTTTAGTTTGCGTTTCGCCTTCTTGTCTTGCTGGTGAAAACAGAAGTCTCATACCGCCTGTTCTCATAGATTTAACTTTTGCTCTTGCCTGTGCAGCTGACTCTCTTTCGGCAGTCTCTGCACGTTGCTCAGCTCTAAGCCTGGCTTTTTTTGCTTCTGGATCTTCTCCTGGTACTTTTGGTGAACTAAATAAACCGCCCATTATACAAACCTCGTCATTAAATAATAATCGGCACCTTCTGGACCGAATTGTCGCATTATTGCTTCTTCTTTAAAATACAATGATTTTGCAAACTTGTAAGCTGTATCATTCGACACACGAACGGCTATCTGAAGACGCATCATGTCGTATTCTTGCATAACATTTGTTAAAATCTTTCTGGCACCACGTACAACAGCTATCGCATTATCTTCTATGCCAGCACCAGGTAACATCCATG
>Ga0208899_1001679_pt1 | contig 15444 bp, 26 predicted proteins | sample VirMetDEL_Nov_24_FD_184518 | JGI IMG/M metagenome (GOLD analysis project Ga0208899, IMG submission 184518) | Aqueous microbial communities from the Delaware River and Bay under freshwater to marine salinity gradient to study organic matter... | ecosystem: Environmental > Aquatic > Marine >... | reverse complement strand
CTCAGCATATTGTCAGAATATTCTAGCTCACGTAATGATTCTCTATACATATACAGAACTTCTTCAGCAGGTGATGTAAATGTTTCAATGTTCCATTTAGCTTTACTACACAGCTCTATTAACTGTTCAGCAAATATTCTATTTACACCTTTTTCCCACTTTTGATATTGTTGAAAAGTTACACCTACTAACTCAGAACATTGTTCTTGTGTAAGTCCTGATCTTACTCTATTCAACAATAAATGTTTAGATAACTCTTTATGTATTGCTATATTAGTTGGTTTTCTACTACCTTTTTTTGTCATCATATCCTTTCTGTTACCACGAACATTCATACTCTAATGGATTATCATCTTTGATAGCTTGTTTAGCTTCTTTCAAAAACTGCTCGTCTTGTTTTTTATATCTTTTAACAGATTCTTCTTGAAATTGCTGACCCCAAAAGAAACCATCATTGCAAAAATACTCAAAAAAATCTGATTTAATAGCAACTTCTAATGCTTTAATCACATTTTTATCTATTATTACTGGATTATCTCCACCATTAAATCCAAGATTCATACCATTATCAGTTTTACCATTTGGATTTTGTTCATGCCACATTACGTTCATAAACTCTTGAAGTCTTGCGTGTTTTCTCCACTCAAATCTTCCTGCTCTTTGATCTAGTCCCATTTATAACTCCTTTCCATATATTTTCTTAAGCACCTGTGGCTTTCGCTTACTGAAACCACCGGTGGTAACTACTCTAATAGTGTTAGGATCTTTACTATCTACGTTTAACCTAACAACCATAAGCATACCTTGACTAGGATACTCTATTGGTAAATATTTAATCCAGTCAATATTGTTTCGCCACCACCAAAATTTATCGTTACGTATAAATCCTGTAAATGGTAACTTGTAGATAATCTCTAATCCTCTCTTGAGACTTATCTTCCTACCACGTAGTCTGTTCTTGAATATTACTCTACTGTGTTCCATCATAATTTTTGTAGCACGTAAGTGCTTCCTCATCTGTTAACTTTTAGTCTAGGCATATGGCTTAAGTATTCCAAGATCTGGGCGACTATAATCAAACTTTACTATAGTGCAATCTTTCGGTTCCTAGCTGCATAACCTAGACTATGATATATATCTCATACGTGCATAGATTTTTAACCACCTGTATTTCTACAGATTCGTCTCAAAGTTGCAACCTCAAGAACTGCTATGCAATGGGGTGAAGTTTTTGGAAAACTGGTGTATCATCACCCATACATATTCATGTAGCCCAAACTGTGGTTTAACACAAACTACATAAACACTACCTTATCACGTTTCCCGAAGATTATTCAGTCAACGTAAGAGATATATATTTTCTTGTGGGCTATCCCCCACATTGAAGTGGGGGTAGTCCTAACTATTTACTTATCTTTCAAACTTGCCAATTCTTGGGCAATATTTGACATCATTGCTTTCATTTCAGCAACTTCAGTCATAACTTCTTTATGATTCTGAATATGCTTAACTGGTATAAACGTACCATCTGCAATGTTCTGAGCATAAGTCTTACCATTGTTGTATAACTTCTGCTTAGTTTCTGTCTCTGTCGGCATCGTAGCTCCTTTCGTTGATTAGTGGAATATACACAAGTACTATTCCGATAATTGACATCAGCATCGCTAATTCCATTGACATTAAATCAGGATGCATTTCTACTGAAACAACAACAAGTAACAAACCTATTGCTGTCATTAACATGTGCATCATATATCCTCCTATATTATTATTATTACAATCATGACTAGAACAAATAGCATGTATATCCTCATATTACTTGTCCTTGTCTTTATCTTCATTGAATATGTCCATCTTAGCTATCTTAGCTCCTACGAACATACCTATAAAAAACCCAGCTAATTCAGCAATTAGTTTAAATGCTAAAAGAACTAGAACAATACCTATTAGTATCTCCATTATATAACTCCTTTCTTTGCATATGTGTTATATCTACGTATATACTTCTTAAACACCTGATCTACTGTTAGCTTACTAGGTGTAGGAATTATATCTAGATGACTGATCTTATAGTCTAAAACTAGCTGATTAGGCTTCTTTCCATGTACCTTATTCATTTCAGATTCTCCCTTTAGTTAGTATTGATAAGTGGATTAATCATATCCGACAATCAAGGTATCAATGATTGGTAGGTCAAAGTACCTAGATAGCCGAATATCTTTATCCATAAACAAACTCAGTCGAGAGCTTGTTCACAAGTGAACACAGCTCGTAGACGAATGTAACTATAATTCTTTATACAAACAAACATATACTTGTTCTGAGCTTAACAGCTCAGGTTAGAACAAGGGGTTTTAAAGTTACCCCAAGCGATATGTAGTATGTTGTATAATAATATATAGGGAGGTTAGTAACAGCTCTAGGACTAGGGGGGGTTTTATACCTTAGAATCATTATAAACAACAATAACAGGAGTACACATGTACGCATCACTAGCAAGATTTGGCTATGGCATCGCAAAAAGTTTGCGTCCGTCAAATGTCAAAAAAGTAATAGATGCTGGTAAAAGCAAAATACCTGCTTCTATGAAACCTAATATAACTAATGTTAAAGCAAAAAAGGTTATAGAAGGAGCAAAAATAAAAACAGCAAAAGGCTATAGTAAAGCTTACGAAGCCACATTAGGAACACCAACTAGACGTAAAGTTACAAGTGGTGTTTTAGCTACGTCATTTATTAATGACATCCTAGATGACTAATGGCTAAGAAGAAGGGGTTATTCGGAGTTAATAACTATCATAAGACAACCCCTAAAAAAAGGCCTCTCAGACACGCTAAGAGCCGTTCTAAGAGGGTTCCAAACAAAAAACGATATAGAGGACAAGGAAGATAATAATTATGCTATATGGAAAATTAGGATTAAAATTTGCTAAACGTAGAAAAATGCTACGTAAAGGAAAAGATCCTATGGTACAAATCGGCAGAAACTGGAAAAAAGCTTCTAAGCTTCAAAAAGCTGGAATAGTAGCTACAGTAGCTGCACCTAAAGCTTTATTCGTAGGTGCTGGTTATCTAGCAGGAAACACAAAAAAGGAGACATAATAATGTTATTTAAAACAGGACAAGCAGCATCGATATTTCTAAAACACAGAATGTCTAAAGCTAAAGACGTTTTTGGCAAAGCTAAAAATGTAACAAAATCAAAGTTTGCAGCAGGTAAAGCAAAAGCTTCTTCAATAAAAGGAAAAGCAGCAAAAATTTTCAAAGGACAAAAAGAAGTAGCTACAGAATATAAAGGTAGTTTTTTTAAAACCTTTGCAAGAGATGCACGTGTAGAAGGTAGAGGACTTAGAAAAGTAGCTAAAAAAATACCTAATACAGTAATGAAATATCCTATAACAACAGGAGCAGGTATTGGTATAGCTTTATCTTCAGGTAAAAAAGAAAAAAATAATAAAAAATATTATGGCTAATAGACTAGAAAAACTAGCAGACGATATAATGAACTTGTCGAAAGATGAGGCTCAAGAACTACAGGTTATAATTAAAGCTAAGCTTATGCCTGAAGTCGAGAGACAGAGGGGTTTGTTACAAGATCAAATGCCTCAAAATAATCCTCAAATGGCCCAAATGGGTAGAGGACAACCGAATAACCGAATGGCATCTCAACGAGATATTAGGATGCAGGGGTTATTACAAAGATAAGGAGAATATATGAAACATATGCTTGAACATTATTGGAAAGACCATAAAAAAGCAGTAATCGCTGTGGCAGTTGTACTTGTTATAGCTGTAATTATATAATATGTTACAAAAATGGTTCGATAAAATTATCGAATCGTTTGAAAACTTAATAGAACAACTAAACAAAGGACACAACAATGCCAATGGTAGGAAAAAAGAAGTTTGCTTACAGCAAAAAGGGAAAAAGTGCTGCAAAGAAATACGCAAAAAAAATAAATAAGAAAGTTAAAAAAAGATACTAAATGAAAGATCTACAAATAATTCCAGGAGAAGGTGTAAGAACACATAAACAAGCTTTTGGAAGAAAAAAAGTAAATCCAAAAATGTTTAAAAAGGCTAATAAGCCTGAAGGTGGTTTAATTAAAAAAGGATTAAAACTTACAGCTAGAGCTGCGTTATCTCCTTTGTCTTTAGGACTAACAGGTGCTGTAGTTGCAACTAAAGCTATTAAAAAAGCTGGTAAAAAAGTAGTACCAAATAAACCTTTAAGAAGATCGTTTGATAAACGAGGAAGATTTGTTATATAATGACAACACGTGGTGGAAAAAGAGAAGGAGCTGGTAGACCGAAAGGATCTACTTGTGCTAAGAAATGGAAGATGCTTGATGAATTAGCAATCAAGTACAATCATTCTCCATTAGATTACTTATTAGCAGTACTTAATAATCCTATGTCATCTCCTGAAAGAAAGATGATGGCAGCCGAGAAAGCTGCACCTTACGTTCACTCGAAGTTAGCTACGACAGTTACAAAACTTGGATCAGATGGCCCAATCAAAATCAACATTAAGTGGGGAGACGAGTAAAGAGGAAACTAAAGATATAGTTATTCCTTATACACCTCGTCCTTTACAAAGAGAAGTACATAACAGTCTCAAAAGATTTAATGTGCTGGTTTGTCATCGTAGATTTGGTAAGTCAGTCTTAGCGATTAACGAATTAATTAGAACAGCTATAAAAAAAAATAATCAGAAGTGTGCATTTATAGCACCAACATATAGACAAGGTAAATCTATTGCTTGGGAATATTTAAAAATTTATACAAAACCACTAATGTATTTAGGTGGTAGTAAAAACGAAACAGAATTAAAAATAGAATTATTTAACGGATCTACTCTACAAATATTTGGAGCCGATCATCCTGATTCACTTAGAGGTATGGGTTATCATGGAGTTGTGATGGACGAATTTGCTATCATGGCACCAAGAACCTGGACAGAAATTATACGTCCAGCAGTAGCTGATACAATGGGATGGGTTATGTTTATTGGAACACCAATGGGTCATAATCAATTTTGGGAAGTATATGATTTTGCACAACGAGGACAAAAGAATTGGTTTGCAAAAATGTATAGAGCTTCTGAAACCAATGTAGTTCCTGATGAAGAATTAAAAGACGCACAGTCCATAATGACTGAAGAACAATATAACCAAGAGTTTGAATGTTCTTTTACTGCTGCTGTTAGTGGTAGTTATTATGGGAAATTAGTTACCAAAGCTGATAATGAAAAGAGAATTGGGAGTATTCCAGTCGAAGAACACGTAGGTGTCGAGACATGGTGGGATTTAGGTATAGGGGATTCAACAGCTATTTGGTTTGCACAAAGAGTAGGTGAAGAAGTACACCTTATAGATTATTATGAGAACTCAGGTGAGTCTTTAGCTCACTACGCAGATGTCTTAGAAGATAAGAACTATAACTACGAAAGACATATAGCACCTCATGATATACAAGCTAGGGAATTAGGAACAGGAAAATCTAGATTAGAAGTTGCTAACGATTTAGGAATAGACTTTGAAGTTGCTCCTAAATTAGAGGTTGATCATGGTATAGAATCTGTTAGAAATGCTTTACCACATTGTTGGTTTGATAGAGAAAAATGTAAATTAGGTTTAGATGCATTACGTCAATATCGTAAACAATGGGATGAGAAGAACCAAGTTTTTAAGAATAAACCTTTGCACGATTGGTGTTCACACGCAGCAGATGCGTTTAGATATGGATGCGTACATGATCCTATTGATACATCAGACTGGCAAAGACCAATAAATGTGGATTATAAATATATAGTATGACAGAAAATGAAATTGTAGCAATATTAAATAGAGAACTAAGAGCATCATCAGGTTATATTGGTGGTGAGATAGTATCTCGTAGACGTAAGTCTTTAGAATATTATTTAGGTAAACCTTTTGGTAATGAACAAGAAGGAAGATCTCAAGTCGTTAGTACAGATGTATCTGATACGATTGAATCTTTAATGCCTTCTTTAATGAAAATTTTTACAGCTGGAGATAATGTATTTCATTGTGAACCTGCTGGGCCTGAAGATGAGAAGGTAGCTAAACAAGCTAGTGATTATATTAACCATGTTTTCTATAAAGAGAACAGGGGTTTTTCTGCATTGTATACAGCATTCAAAGATGCCTTAGTACAGAAGAATGGTATCTTAAAAGTTTATTGGGATGACTCTGAAAAAACTACAAGAGAAGAATATAAAAAATTAACAGATGATGAATACAATTTGTTACTTGCAGATGATGAAGTTACAGAATCAGAACATCAAGAATACGATGAAGAATTTAAAGATAATAATGATAAGGTTATTGATACAGTAACATTTCATGATGTCGTTATTCATAAGACACAAAAATATGGACAAGTTAAAATTGATCCTATTCCACCTGAAGAATTTTTAATAGAACGTAGAGCTAAATCTATCGAGTCTGCTAACTTTGTTTGTCATAGAGTAAGTATGACTAGAACTCAATTAGTAGAAATGGGTTATGATAAAGATATGGTTTATGATCTACCTACTGGTGATTCAGAATATTATTTAGAAGATAGACAAGTAAGATACCAAGATACAGATTTCTCTGCACCACAAGATAGAGGTGATAGTTCTTCTGATGAAATATTAGTACATGAGTGTTATGTAAGATTAGATGTTAATGGTGATGGTAAATCAGAATTAATGAAAGTCTGTTTAGCAGGTAATGGATCTTATAAAATATTAGATATGATGGAGATTGATTCAATTCCTTTTGTTTCAATGACTCCAATTATTATGCCTCACAGATTTTATGGTAGATCTGTTTCTGAACTTATTGAAGATATACAATTAATTAAATCTACTGTTATGAGACAAATGTTAGATAATATGTATCTAACTAATAATAATAGAATTGCTATTCAAGATGGTCAAGTAGCTATGGATGATCTTTTAACAAATCGTCCAGGTGGTATTGTAAGAACTAAACAACCACCACAAAATGTTATGCAAGTTATGACAGCTCAACCTATTACAGAACAAGCTTCAGGACTATTAAATTATTTAGACTCAGTAAGAGAAGCAAGATCAGGTGTTACAAAATCTTCACAAGGTTTACAAACAGATTCACTTAATACAGATACTGCAACTGGCATGAACCAGGTTTTAACTCAATCTCAAATGAGAATGGAATTGATTGCTAGAACTTTTGCAGAAACTGGTGTTAAAGATTTAGGAATTAAGATATTTGAATTACTTTGCAAGTATCAGCAAAAAGAAAAATTAGTTAGAATTAGAGGTGAGTTTGTACCTATGGCTCCATACGAATGGAGAAATAGAGTTAACTTATCTGTTAAAGTAGGATTAGGTACAGGATCTAAAGAACAACAACTTATCCTTCTTAATGGTATTTTACAAAGACAACTACAAGCAATACAATTACAACAGAATGTATATGGCCCAGTAGTTAACCTTAAAAATATATATTCTACATTACAAAAACTTGTAGAGAATGCAGGTCTTGGAAGTGTAGAACCATTCTTTATGGATCCTGAAGTAGGTGCAGCACAAATGCCACCACTTCCTCCTAAACCACCAACAGAATTTGAAAAGGTATCATTAGCTCAAGTACAAGGTGAAAACCAAAGAAAATCTCTAGATGCTGAAGTATCTATGAAAAAACTAGAAGCTGAATTAAGACAAAGTATGCTAGATTTTGAACTAAAAGTTAAAGAAATGGAACTTAAATATGGTACTAAAATAAATGAGCTTGAAATGAAGAACCGATCTATGGTAGAAACACAACAAGTTAAACAATCAGGTGATTTATTTAAAGAAATAATGAAAGGTCAAAAAACATTTTTTAATGACAAAGGATCTAACAAAACAGATTTCGCAGGGAACAAAGGCCCAGTTAATACTGGACGAACCCCTGATGAAAGAGGCGATTAGTTATTTAAAAACTCGATACAAAGAGGAAATATTTAACACGTCTTATAAAGATCACGATCAAAGACAAGTTCTTTGGATGGCCTATAATATGGTCGACAAAATCAAAGGACATCTTGAGTCTGTGATGAATGAAGGAAAACTAGCCTCCAAAGAGCTAGATCAACTACAAGACTTAACTAAGTAATTAGAAGTCTATTTCGCCAATCCAATCCAGGAAGCGATCAACCTAAAAGGAGAATCTATGCAAGTAGATAAAACTATAAAAGGTGCTGCTGATAAAATAACAGGATTACTGAATCCTCAAGAAGGACAATCAGAACCTGAGAAAAAACAGACAGAACCACAAGAGCAAACACAGGAAAAACCAGTTGAAGAAACTAAACCTGATGTTGTTGAAGAAGTTAGCCAATCCGAGACTGAGGAAGCTAAACCTGAAACTGAAAGCTCTGAAATAACTGAGACAGAACAAACCGAACAACAAGAAGCACAAGAACCTTCACTCCACCGAGTCAAAGTACAAGGTCAAGAGTTAGAGGTCAGCTTGGACGAATTGAAATCAGGTTATTCAAGAGACTCAGATTATAGACAAAAGACTCATGCTTTATCGCAAGATAAGAAAACACTTGATGAACAAAGACTGAGCCTTAGTCAAACGTATGACAGTAAGCTCAAAGAATTGAATGATTTAATTGGCATGGCCAGTAACTATATCAGTCAACCTTCTAACGATGCAGATCTCAAAAAGATGTATGAAGAAGATCCTGCGAATGCTGCTAAGATAGATTTTGAAATGCGTCAGCAAAGAGAATCTTTTAATAAACTAAAGTCTCAAACTGAAGCAATCAAAGCACAGCAGTATAATCAATACATAGAAGAACAAAAAACTTTGGCAGCAACTAAGATCCCTGAATATAGTGATCCAGTTAAGTCTGTTACTTTCAAAAATCAGATGAAACAATCTTTATCTGAATATGGATTTAACGAACAAGAAATTGGTTCATTAGCAGATCATAGATTCCTTATGGTTCTAAGAGATGCAATGGGATACAAAGCCTCAAAGGCAGCACCAGTAACTAATAAAAAAGTTACTACAGCTCCTAGAGTAATTAAATCAGGAACTCCTAAGATGGAGGATTCTAAACGTGCTACTGTTAAACAAAAAATTGGTAGATTGAGAAAGTCAGGTAAACTGAACGATGCTCATTCTGCTATTCTTGAAATAATCTCAAAAAACAAATAGGAAAATAACATGGCACAACCAACAAACACCTTTGATACATACGATGCAGTAGGTATTAGAGAAGATCTACAAGATGTTATTTACTCAATTTCTCCAACTGAAACTCCTTTCATGAGTGCAGCTGCGAGAGAGCAAGTAAAAAATACATTCCACGAATGGCAAACAGATTCATTAGCGGCTGCTGCAACTAACAATGCAGTAATCGAAGGTGATGAAGCTACTCTAGATGCATCAACAGCAACAGCTAGAATTGGTAACTACACACAGATCATGGATAAGACTGTAGTAATTACTGGTACACAAGAAGCTGTAGATAAAGCTGGTAGAGCAAGTGAACTTGCATACCAAATTGCTAAAAAATCCAAAGAGTTAAAAAGAGACATCGAGTCTACTTTATTAACTAACCAAATAAGAGCAGCTGGAAATGCAACGACTGCAAGAACATTTGCTTCTATAGGTGCTTGGATTGCAACTAACGATAACTTCGATTCAGGTGGATCATCTCCAACTGCTTCTGATGGTTCTGACGCAAGAAACGATGGAACTCAAAGAGCATTAACTGAATCTATGTTGAAAGACGTTATCAAAGGAACATGGAATGCAGGTGGTAACCCATCTGTAATCATGGTAGGCCCATTCAACAAACAGAAAATCTCAGGATTTACTGGTGGATCTACTAGATTCGATGCTTCAGAAGATAAAACTTTATACACTTCAATAGATGTATATTCTTCTGACTTTGGTGATTTAGAAGTAGTACCAAACAGATTCTCTAGAGATAGAGATGCTTTAGTTCTAGATATGGACTATTGGTCTGTAGGGTTCTTAAGAGACTTCACAATGCATGAACTTTCTAAAACTGGTGATTCAGAAAAAAGACAGCTATTAGCTGAACTTACTTTGATCTCTAGAAATGAAGCTGCTTCAGGTGGAGTATTCGACTTAACAACATCATAATTTATAAATACATAGGGGAGTAACCTCAAACTACTCCCCTTGTATCAAACCCAAATATGAAGTATTAAGAGGTCAATAATACGGAACATACAAAGGAGAAAACATGAGAACATTAAACGACTATTTTATACAAGCCGAAATAGAAGATATTAGTACAGCTTCATCTACATTTGTTGCAGTACCTGATGGTGGAAAAGTAATAAAAATTATTACTGCTTTACAAGGTGCAATAACAAATGCGAATGCTGCATTAACTTTTGAAATCGGTGGAACTGCTATGACAGGATCTGCAATAACTGTTGCACATTCAGGTTCAGCAGCTGGAACTGTAGATTCGTCTGCACCTACAGCAGCTAACGATGTACTTGAAGATGGCACTATTGAAATCATTACAGATGGTGGATCTACTGGCACTAAGAAGTGTCTTGTTACATTCGTAATAAGAAGATAATAAATTAATATTGGGGAGAGCAATCTCCCCTAATAATCAAATAAAGGAAATACAAATGCATATAGCAATGAGACCAGTTACAACTGTAAAACTTTCTTCAAGTGGTTCATCTTCACAGACTGCTGCTTTTGAAGCTAACATAGAATACGTTAGAGTAATATCTGATGCAGATGTTCATGTAGAATTTGGAGTTAATCCAACTGCTACAACATCTAAAATATTTTTAGAAGCAAAAAGTTATGAATATTTTAAAGTTTCACCTGGAGAAAAATTAGCTGCCATTGGTTCTGCCAATGTTTACGTAACTACATTAAGTGAATAATGTCTATATTAAGAGACCAGGAATCTGACGGAACTAAATATTTTGTAGAACCTGACGGAAAAGTAACAGTAAAAAGATCACAAGATGTTAATCCTATTCTTCAAAAGAATAAAAGATTATATAATCTTAATGATGGTTATTCTCAAACAAAAGATATTAAACGTGTAGCTAGTATTCCAACTATGGTTTTAGAACTATGGGCTAGAGAATATAATGGAACTAATAATTGGTGGAGAATACCAAAAGAAGAAAGAACAAAGATTTTAAAGTTAAAATTAAACAGTAGCGAGTATCGTTACTTTAGAACAGCATCAGGAAGAATGTAATGGCATTATCAACATACACAGAACTTAAAGCATCAATAGCAAATTTTTTAAACAGATCAGATCTTACAACTGAGATACAAGATGATTTTATAAAACTTACTGAAGCTGATTTTAATGCTAAGTTACGTATAAGACAAATGGAACAGAATGATGATGTTACTATTGATGCAGAATTAGTAACTGTACCAACAGGTTTTATAGCTGTTAGATCATTTCATATATTATCAGCTAGTACTAAATATCATTTGGAATATATAACTCCAGGTAATATGTTTGAAATAAAAGGAGGTTCGACTTCAGGTATGCCTAGAACGTATACTATAGAGTCAGATGATGGTACTGAAAGTTTTAGATTCGCACCCCAACCTGATACGAGTTATACTGGTAAGCTACAATATTATAAAGCTTTTACTGCTTTGTCTGATAGTAATACCTCTAACTATATTTTGGCAAGTCATCCATCTGTTTATTTATATGGGGCCTTATATCATGCCAGTAATTTTATCGGTGGGATCGACCCTAACCAAACGCAACAATGGTTAGGTATGTATTCAGCATCTCTTGAAAGATGTGAAAATAATGACAAACAAGATTCATATGGATCTGCACCTGTTGTTCAAAGAACAGATGTAAGTACAGATCTATCATTCTATAGGAGAAAATAATGCAAATACCTTTTGGCGAATGGCTACCTGATCAACCTAAACACTTGAATCCAGGTGCTAACGTAGCAACAAATGTATACTATGCATTAAACTCTTATAAAAGATTTCCTTCTTTAGTAAACTATAGCTCTAATAATATAGCAGCTGATGCTAGAGGTGGAGGATCATTTAGAAATAATGCAGGAGCTGTATTTAATTTTGTTGCAAAGAATACAGATATTTACCAATTAAGTGGTGGAGCTTTTACATCACGTAAAGGATCTCTTACAGGAACTAATACAGATTTTTGGACATTCACACAATTTGGTAATTATGTTATAGCAAGTAATGGTGTAGATGCACCTCAATATTATTTAATGGGAACATCAACTAACTTTGCTAATCTGTCAGCAATACAAACAGCAGGTACTGTTCCAACATTTAGAGTTTCAGGAGTTATAAGAGATTTCTTAGTAACAGGTAACCAAACATCAAATCAAAATAGAATCCAATGGTCAGGTATTAATGATATTACAACTTGGTTATCAGGAACTAAACAATCTGATCAACAAGATCTTCCAGGATCAGGTGGTGAAATTGTAGCTATAACTTCAGGTGAGTATGGCTATGTATTTAGACAAAATCAAATTATTCGTATGGATTATGTTGGTGGATCAACTGTATTTAGATTATCAGTAATATCTCCTAATAGAGGAGCTGTATATGGTAAGACTGTAGCACAAGATAATAGACGAGTATTCTTTTATGCTGATGATGGATTTTACGAAATACAAGGTGATAATGTAGTTTCAATAGGTGCAGAAAAAGTAAATAGATTTTTTGATCTTGATGTTAACAAAGCATATTTAGATAGAATAGTAGCAGCTGTTGATCCTTTTAATCAACTTGCTATGTGGCTTTATCCATCAGTAAATAACTTAAACAATACTACAGGTATTTGTGATAGAATTATTATTTATAACTATGCTACTAAAAAATGGTCTATAGCAGAAACAGATGCTAGTTTTATATTTAACCAATTTGTTGGAGCTTATACTGTAGAGTTAATGGATATTATATCTACTAACCTAGAGAATATTAACATAGCATTAGATACAGATTTTTGGTCAGGTGGACAAAAGTTTTTAGGAGCTATTGATGGAGACTATAAAGCAGCAATCTTTTCAGGATCTGCAAATATAGCTGAAATAGAAACATCAGAGTTCGAAGCTTTTCCTGGACGTAGAGCTTCTATTACAGGAGTAAGACCTATTATAGATGCAGAAGCAACTGTAACAATTAAAACAAGAAACAAACTTGCAGATACAGCTACAGAATCTAGTTCTTCTACTATGAATGCTAATGGTTTAAATCCTGTTAGACAATCAGGAAGATATATTAGAGCTAATGTTCAAGTACCAAGTGGCACATTGTTTAATCATGGTCAAGGTATTGATATAACAGCAGTTCAATCAGGTAACAGATAATGACAGATAAAACAGATATAGATAACGTAAGATATAGTTTTGAAACACAAGAGTTCTTCCAACGACAAATTGAAGAAGCAATTAATACATTAATCAACGAAAAAAACATAGAAAATAACAAAGCATTTTCTTGGTTTATAGGAGCATAAAAATATGGCAGGTATAAAAGATTATAGCAGTACAGCAAGTAATAACACTACAGTAGGTGGTATTAGTGTAGCTGAAGGTATGTTACCTTCTAACATTAATAATACATTTAGAGGATTAGCTGGTGAAATTAGAGAATGGTATAATGATTCACAATGGGTTATTTACGGAGATGGTGATGGTACACATACAGCAGCATATGCAAGTTCAACTTCTTTTACAATTGCTAGTGCAAATGTTACGTCAATTTATTCTGCTGGACGAAGAATTAAAGCAGTAGCTTCAACTCCAGGAACAATTTATGGAACAATAGCTAGTTCATCTTTTTCTACAAATACAACAGTTAATGTTACATGGGATAGTGGAAACTTATCTAATGAAGCAGTAGTTATTTATTTAGCTGCATTAACAACTGATTCTATTCCAACTGGTATAGATGCTGCAAGAATTAATACTGGTGTAGTATCTAATGCAGAATTTAATTATCTTAATGGTGTTACAAGTGCAGTACAAACACAATTAGATGCAAAACAAGCAACGATCACAGGATCTGCTACAACAATTGACACAGAGTCTTTAACTGCAAGTAGAGCTTTAATTTCAAATGCCTCTCAAAAAGTAGCTGTCTCAGACGTTACAGATACTGAACTAGGTTACTTAGATGGAGTATCATCTGCAATACAAACACAGATAGACTCTAAACAAGCTACTATTACAGGTGCAGCTACAACTATTGATGATGCTAATTTAACAGCAAGTCGTGCTGTAGTATCTAATGGATCAGGTAAAGTAGCAGTATCAGATGTAACATCTACAGAGTTAGGTTATCTTGACGGAGTTAGTTCAGCAATTCAAACTCAGTTAGATGCTAAACAGGCTACAATAACTGGATCAGCAACTACAATAGATACAGAATCTTTAACAGCTAATAGAGCTGTTATATCTAATGGTTCACAAAAGATTGCAGTATCTGACGTTACTTCAACAGAATTAGGATATTTAGATGGTGTTAGCTCAGCTATACAAACTCAAATGGATACTAAAGCTACAACAGCATATGTTAATGATGCAGTAGCAGGTCTTAGAACAAGAGTAGTAGTAGAAGCAGCATCAACAGGAAACTTAGATTTAACTTCTGATCTTCAAAATGGAGATACAGTTGATGGTGTTACACTTGCAACAGGTGATCAAGTATTACTTAAAGATCAATCTACTGCTAGTCAAAATGGTATTTATACTGTTGTATCTAGTGGAACAGCAGGTAGATCTACAGAATATGATTCAATAGATGAATTATCAGGTCAAATGGTTATTGTTAATCAAGGATCAGCTAATGATAATAAATTCTTTTTATGTACAACAAATAGTAATGCATCATTAGGATCAGACTCAATTTCATTTTCACAAGTTACACCTCAAAATAATGGTACTGTTACATCAGTAGGATTAGCTGATGCAGGAGCTTCTGAATTTACAATAGGAAGTACACCTGTAACTTCTAGTGGTACTATAACTATTGCAGTTAATAGTATTGCAGACACAAAATTAGGAACAATTGGAACAGCAAATAAAGTATCTTTAACAGCATTAAATATTGATGGTGGTACAGATATTGGAGCTGATTTAACAACATCTGATTTAATTGCTGTAGATGATGGTGCCAATGGAACTAATAGAAAAGCAGCATTATCAAGAGTAATAACTTTAGTACAAGCAAACATAGATGATCCAACAGCACTTGCAATAGCTTTAGGATAAATATATAAATAGGAGAAACAAATGGCAAATACGTTTAAGGCAATCAACTTCGCAGCAGAACCAGCATCAGCTGGAACACCTTATGTGATGTATACAACAGCTGGAAGTACAACTACAGTAGTTCTTGGTCTTGTATTGGCTAACAT
>Ga0208899_1001676_pt1 | contig 15459 bp, 18 predicted proteins | sample VirMetDEL_Nov_24_FD_184518 | JGI IMG/M metagenome (GOLD analysis project Ga0208899, IMG submission 184518) | Aqueous microbial communities from the Delaware River and Bay under freshwater to marine salinity gradient to study organic matter... | ecosystem: Environmental > Aquatic > Marine >... | reverse complement strand
TACAGCGTTTGTGTATGCCTTGTATAGAACACTGTCTGGTGGAATCACTTGTACACACCTCACGATGTCGTCGCAAACCTTTTTGTAAAGCACTAACGCTGCGTTTGTTATATCGTATATCGCATTGTTACCTGCTTGTATGGCCATTTGATTTACACCAACAAGGGCTTCGCCTTTAGGTGTGGTTCCGTCCATAACTTCATTGATACCTGTAGCATCACGAATCATTCTTAAGTAGTGGTTGTATAAAGAAACCAACTCTTGAATGTTTCTGATTCTATTCCCTATTTCCCGAACAGGTGGGTTTTGAAAACCACCCTCTGGATTTTTACTACGGTAGTAGAATATACCTGTTTGTTCGTATATGTCTTGAATCTCTAAAGGCTCAAGTTCTCCTCCTCTTCCGAGTTGTACGTTCTCCAAGCCTTCGATATCTATGATAAGACCGTCTGGTTTTGCTTTAGCAATAGACTGTTGAAGTTTTAAGTGGGTGATCTGGAGCATATCCGCAAACCCAATCACTGTGGATACCATTGACTTTGGAATCATTCCACGGATGTTTGTGGCTACAATGCTGTATGATAAACGCGCACGTGAAATATCGTGTACGTTTTTAGGTATGTTTTTCTTGGGGCCGTAATTAAACAGGTGCTCCGTACCTACAATATAACAACCGCCGTAGACTGTTGCGTTTTTCATGTACACCGCCTCTCTGTCGTATACAGAGTTTTGAGGGGCGTTGTATTCATTGCCCTTGTAGTAAAACCCAATATTACCGTACGCTGATTCTTTCTTCTCGTAGATGATATCGTCTACCGACATAAACTCAAAGTCAAGCACCTCTATCTTATACTCATCGTACCCTTGTCGGTATCTTGTTCCTGGTCTATCGTATGTCGACCCTGTTGTAGAGAACTGTGTTGGATTGTTCCCATACTTGTTCATTACCGTCTTAGCAATCTCCTTGTACTGCTCTTCGGTAAACTGATTACCTGCAATACGTTTCAACTCCATGATGGTCATGTATTTAAAATGTCCTGCGTATGTCAGGTCTGTAAAGTTCGGGTCTTCAGTAAAGTTGTGTAAGAAACGTTTAGGGTCTACGTATTCTTCTTTGATTCCGTAGTTTGGGTCGTTGCTTCTTTTAGCAACACCCATTCCTAATGTTGTAATATCTTCAACACACCTGCGGTATATAGCGTCAGAGAAGTCGTTCCACTTTAAGGTCATCTCTGTTGCAATCTGAGCGGCGACCTCTGCGTCTGTCTTAATGTTTGTGTCTAAGAATATTTCAGTTTCCTCTGGTGTTTCTGGCAAACTGTCTGGGTCTTCCTTTACATTAAGACCAAGGGATTTTGCCTCCTGTATCATATCACGATTCTCAATACGCAATATTGTAGAGTTTTTCTTTTTATCCTTCTCTGTTCTTGACAGCGGGTCAATAGCCTCTAATTGAGGGTAGGGTTTTCTTGATAGAATTTTGTTTACTACAATCTTAACAAACTTAGGAACTATAGGAACAGGCGTGTAATCTAAAGTTAATAGTGTGCCGTCGCCGTTGTTCGGGTCAAGAGAGTTTAGTATTTGTCTATAGATTGAAGTGTCTTGAGTTCCTTGAGCGTAATCTCTACATCTCTCGAACTCCGCGTTTCTTCTTCCGTATAAAGAGTTTTGATAATCACTACCAATCCATTGAGCGTACATTGCCTTGGCGTATTGTAAGCCGTAAGGTTGACACATCTTCTCTTTAGTTGATGCTAAAGGATCTGGAAATGAAGACTGTCCGTTTTTATATTCTGTGTTCATACTCAAGATTGCTACAATTGCAAATATACCGATTATTATTACCTTAAAATTATCCGACCCTTTCTGAAGAATTTCTTGTTGTTAAAATCTATTTTAGGTTTTTCAACTTTATTACCCTGAGCAGCAAGCAATGCCAGACCACTGGATATGGTAAGGTCATATCTTGTACGGTCATCAATCTTAAAGTTAATCCAATCCTCAAGTGTCCTTTCAAAATACATCTTACCAAACTCGAGAGACTCTTCATTAAGTCCTATGTGTGCATGTATGTACGCCTCAATTGCCTGTGCGTGCGCTTGTATCACGTCCTGAGAATTTGAAGGTATACCTTTAGTTTTTGTTTTTGTCCCGTACGTTGAGGTAAGGTGGGCGGGTCTGTCTAAAAGAAAGTGGCTGTAATTCCTTGATTCAAAGTACCTTGCTATTCCATACTTGTTGTTTTCAATCAACACAGGATAGCCATAAAACTTAGCGGCCATCAATATGTCTTCGTAGAATATCTTAGCCAATGGTGGACGTGATGCGTACTCTGCAACAAACATGAGTGACGGGTGAGCCATATTGAATTTGTTGTAGAAGTGACACGCACCTTTCGAGCCACGACCGTCTACAGTTGCGTCAATATCGTAACTATCAACACCTGCACACCCAAGCCAATCGTTCTCTGGTTTTGTTTTGTTTCTAAGTTCAACGGGCGGCATCCATGCTACACGCCACCTTCCGTTGGGATCTGGACTAAACACAACCTCTGTGTCTTGCACTCCGTTTGCCCAGTTAAAATTCCCCACAACTACAGGGGAAGGATATAGGTCTTGGTTGTATTCTATCTGTTCGTATATCTTCTGCACGTTAAACAAAGAGGCTTTAGCGCTATCTCTAAATGCTTCTGCTTCCGTGAAAGGAAACTGACGAATAACCTCGTTAAGTTCATAAGAGTCTCCACTTAATCCTTTTCTTTCGTTCTTTAGATACGTCTTTGCGCCCATAGTGATTTGCTCTCCTTCAATTCCTATTACAGGGTTTTCAGGGTCATCAATAACAGGCATTCCGTAAGAATCAAAGAATCCTTCAAGCGCTTCGTATGCAGGAATGAATACCCCATACAACCCGCTCTTTGTTCTTCCGTTTTCGTTTCTTTCGTTTACATTGCTGCTGTAATACATCTCTCTATACTGAGTTCCCCCTCTGTCCAAAGGGTTTACTGTACTTCCAACAAGTGCTTTTCCTACAATCTTTCTACCTACAAGCAAACAGGTTCGCTGTATCCTCCAGGCTTCACGTATATCGTTTCCTTTCTCCCACTTACCTGCCTCGTCCATATACAAGCGATGCACCTTTTCTCCATCGTACGCATTGTTCGTGGTGTTTTTCCAGTTGATAATGGTATTAAGAGCCTCTCCCCTTGAAGATGTTTTATTGTTCTTGGTGATTCTTTTAGAGGGTTCTCTAAATGCCAACTCCATACGGGGGTTGGTTGTACCGTCTTGTATCGGTTTAAAGAAGAACGGCAGCGACTTATAGATAGGCACCACCTTTTTCATAAAGATATTCTCTTGTGCATCGGATCCTGTCTTAGACATAATGCCGAGGAGTTTCTCTTTTACCTGTGAGCCCTCGTTTACAAGCACTGTTGCAGACATGTTGGTGTATCCAGATCGTCTACACTTAACGTATATCTGTCCAATACAGCGAGGGTCTACTACACAGGCTTCAAGGTGTACGAAAAGTTTCCTTTGAAAGTCAAGGTACGATGGATATCCAATATCAATCTTTGACCATTGTAAGAAAAAGTAGTGGTTTCCCGTGATATAAGTGGGCACCCCGTTGTTGTAGAACCATACTCCATTTCTTCTTCTTTTAAATTCCTCTGAAATATACCCTGTGTACTTCTTTCTAAATGCTTCTGGCATTTCCATCCACTCTTCCATAGAGCGAATTCTTCGTAACTCTTCAGGGAGTTCTGTTCTTTCCCAACACTGTTCTGCTTTGGGCTTGTTGTAAAACAGAATATTCTTTTTAGCAGGCTTCTTTGGTAACTGAATAGGCAAGTCGAAATACAATTCAACTTCACCAGAGGTATTATCGTGGCAAATGTTTATTGCAACTTCTTCTTCTATCTCTACCAGTCCTGCCATTTAGTAATCCCAATAAATAAAGATTTGATTACTTCGAGAATTGCTCTGCAAATCCTCCTGAGTATTCTCTTTCTTCTTTGATTTCTCCGTTTTGTTTAAGTCCCTTGATAAGTTGGGCGAGTCTTTCTCTTTCAACAATTAAGTCTTTTGCATCTACAGCGGTTTGTTTTATGGATTGTAGTTCTGCTTTTCGTTGCGAGCCACTGAGTTCCTGATCTACAGGCTTCTGTATTTCTTGAATCATGTTCTCTATAGCAATCTGCATAGACTCCATTAACCTTTCCGCTGTAGCGATGTTATTGTACTTCTTCGATTTTGCCATGAATTGAAGTAATAATAGTTCTCCATAGTTTCTCGCCTTCTATTTTCATTTCATAGTCGGCGCTTTTTCTAATTAAAACCTTGTCCCCAGGCTTTAATCCAAGTTCGTCTAACTTTGGTGAACTCCATTTAATATAACCTTTCTTTTCCTCTGGTTCTTTCTTTGAAGGAATCATGTAGATTATTTGATTTCCAACCATAATCTCAGTTTCCTCTTCTTTTTCTTCCACCTCTTCTTCAGGTTGAATAAACACCCAGTCTGCTATCAAACGAATATTTCCCGTGTCTTTACATTTGAATGCATAAGCCTGTACAGAGAACGGGTCTATTGCTCCATCGTAGACGGCAACGTATATGTCGTCGTCTGGGTCTATGAATTGACCACGCTTCTTGGTTTCTTCTAATTGATTTGTTTCATCATTCATCATCATGTGGTTGCCACCAAGGACAACGTGGTGATGAAAATACAGGGTGTCTCCTACTTTAACTTCTGTTTTGTATTTAGCAGGTGTGGCTACTACTTCGCCCTCCATTGTTCGGTGAGCGAATTCATCCCACTTGGTATCGAGATACAATTCTTTGTCTCCTAATGTGAATGTATCCCTTGTGGTATTAGGGACACGTACGAGAAAATGTCTTAGTGATTTCATTCAAAGTCGCAATCATGTTCAATTAATACTGGCATATCATCTATAGTTTTCCAAAGCATAATGCCTTGATCCTTATTGTAGATGTACACAAGATAGCGACGAATTCCGTGTTTCACAAAACACCTTTCGTCAAGTATAATTGAATCAATAACTGAGTCCCCTGCTCTCTGGCCTACATAATAAGCCATGGCATCCTTCGGGTTTTGCCCGATAATGATTTTTCTAATGAGTTCCATTTTATTTATTTAACCAGTAATCTATTTTACCTGTATCGGTATCGTCGTCTGGGTTATCTATATATTCATTAAAACATTTTGTGACCATGCTCGCCATTAAGTCGAACTCTTCTTCGACCGACATGTGCATTCCAGTCATAACATCGTATCGTTCATTGGCTTCGTCCTCCGATGGGATAAAAGTACCAAAGCACCATAAAGAAATAAAGTTTTCTCTCCCGCCCATCTCGTCCATGATGTCTTCTATCTCGTCTAATTTTAAACGGATCTGATGAAAAAACTCTGCTCTTTCTTTATCGGTCATTAGAATGTTATGTTTTGACCTAAGTATTTAACCTCAAAGAATGTGTCTAATCCCTTTATAACATCCCCTGTGGTTGATGATTGAGCCACTAACTGAAACCTTGCTGTGGTTACAGTGGGGTAGTTGTAGTAATACAGCGCAGAAAACTCTGCTACATATCTGATTTCGTTTTGTGTAGACCTGATTCCTTGCGCTAAATATGTTCCTGAAACCGCCTCGTAAATACGTAAGTCAACATTGTGGTTCCCTCCACCTTCTAAAGAAACCACAGCAGTTATTCTGTAGTACCCTGCTTCTTCTATTAATGGCTCGATACAGTCTCCGAAATCAGTTACCGTTCCAAAACCTAATATATTGTTTGTGTTTTGACCAAACATCACAGATGAGGTTGCTTGACTGGTTGCTCCTGTTGCTCCAGAGTCTCCCACTATTTCTGTGAACACTATTGGTGTAAGCACTGTATTTGATACGACTATATCTCCTGTAGAAGTTGGTTTTGCTACTAAGGATTGCGGTTGGAACGCAGATACAGAATTTGCAACAGACGTACTTAGGTCGTCATGGTCTATATACTTGTATTGACTGTTAGCCTCATCCCACAACAAATACTTATCATTATTAGCAGGGGTTGTTTTTTGAGGAAGTGTTCCCGCGTCTGCAAGAGCAACATTACTCCCTGTTGCTGAAATTGGTGCAATACCTACAACACTTGCTGTTCCTATTGGGTTTGCATTCAAATCTCTGGTTACTACCACCCCAGAAGTGCTTAACATTAATGCCTTTACATCAGATGTAGTAGTGCCTGGTGTTCCTGATATCTTTAAATCGCCTGTAGTCTCTACAGTTCCTGTTGATAATTTTAAAGCCGTATCGTTTCCTGCTCCGTCTTCTACCACCTGTTCTGTACCGCTGACGGTAGATGATTCTAACTTGAGAAGCGTGGTGAACGTGTCCTTAATTTTATTTCCGCTAAGTGATGCCATATTATTACTTTTACAAAAACAAAGATACAGATATGCCTAAAAGTACTGTAAGCCGAAAGAAAAAGTTTAGAGAGTTCTCTAAAATAGACAAGAGATACATACAAGACAATGTACTAAAGAACTTGCATTACCTGTATATAGACGCTAAAGAGAATTACGACTTAGGCAAGGCTGAGTTAGAGTTCCTCTTGTTTGTGTATGATCTGGAATTCTGGACAATGCAGTATGTGGCCAATGCAATGAACAAGAGTCCACACAAGATAGGTGACCGTATTATCTATCCTTTGCTAAAAAAGGAATACATATACAAGCACTTCGATAAACTTACTCCGAGTAACGCAATGGAAGACCATTTCTTTAGAGATGAAACCAAATACAACTACAGAGTACGCTATGCACTCTCTCAGAAGGGAAGGTTAATGGTTGCACGCATGCACAGAAAGATGAGAGGTGAAGAACCTTTTAGCGTTTCGCCTTACGAGCCGCATCCATAGCCTTGTTTGGCTCCCCTTTGTCGTGGGTAACTAAACGGAAAGGCGCTTCTGGTGATGCTCCCTTGTGTGGTTTGTAGTCTCCTTTCATTAAGAAGTGACGTCCGCCCTCTGTCATCCAGTGGTATCCCTTTGGTGCGGGAACCTTTACTGACTTATTGGTCTTCTTTAGTTTCATTTTTTCTTTTTCTTTTTTCTCTTGAAGAAATCAAAGATTGTTTTCTCGTAAGGAGTGATACGCCCTTCTGGCAACTCTTCTACAGGGGTGCCTCTAACCGCGTACTTTTTCTTCTTTTTCTTTTTCGGGTCTGTAGTGTTGTAATTCATTTCCTTGTTATCTCAAATATTAAGTCGTCGTATCGGTAGTCGGTATCCAGAACAACTCTCTTACAACCCTCTACCAGATCCTCTACTTCCTCAGAAACATCTTCTAACTCGTCAAACCAACTAATAGACTGCACATCTTCAATGATAAGTTTGCCTCCTGGCTTTACCTTCTTTAAATAATGCCTGATAGCGTACTTCATTGAATCCAATGTATGTGGGCCATCGTCTATAATGTAGTCACAAGAGTCATCTTCTATGCGCGCCACTGTATCCAATGTGTACGCATCTCTTAATCTCATAAGAACTCTACTGTAGTCGTTGTTCCTATACCACTTCTTCCTGGTCTTTTCAGCCTGGTCGATGGCATGTGGGTTGTTGTCAAACCCAATGACCTGTGCATTTGGGAACCAATCGCTCCAAAGAAGCATACTCCCGCCTGTCCAAACGCCTATTTCTAAAATTCTTTCTACACGCTCTGGGTTCTTGAACTCATGCGTGTAATACCCTTCTACATACGAGTGCACAGTATTCTTGTCTGAGCACTTGTAGTATTGTCCGTTGTTGTATAACTTAATTAAACTCATATTGCAAATATACTACCTTTGTCGTTATGGAATTAAAAGTAATAAGAATGTATAGCGCTGATGATTTCACTATCGGATCGCTGTATAGAGAAGTAGGTGAGGAAAGAAAGTTCCTTTGCTTCACCTTAGAAGACGAACACCGTACCGAAAAGGTAATGGGTGAAACAAGAATCCCTGCAGGTCGCTACAGAATCACCTTGAGAAAGGTAGGTGGCCACCACAGTCGCTACAGCGACAAGTTTCCAAACATGCACAAGGGTATGTTATGGGTAAGAGACGTACCAAACTTTGAATACATCTTAATCCACATAGGAAACACGGACGAGCATACAGCGGGATGTTTACTTGTGGGCCGTTCAGCAAACATGAAGGGTGTTATTGGTAGCAGTACAGTTGCATACAAAGACATCTACCCTGATATTGCCCAGGCTTTATCCGATGGTGAGGACGTTTGGATAACTTATGAGGACTATGCTTAGCAAATAGTTGTTTTCCCCTATTGACTTTTACTAAAATGTGTTGTACCTTTACACCGTACTAACGAATTAAGTCTTGCACAGAAGTTATTTAATCCAAGACGATAGTCACATTGGATTACATAACACTTGCATGTACCGAATTGAACGAATCGTAAGGTGCTCCGTTACATAGGGCCCCTATTTTGCTCAAAATTTCGCATGCATTTCTGCTGTTTACAGCGTACCTATTAACCCCCTGCAATGCAGTGGGGTTTTTTGTTATGGGGGTACCTCTCTTTTTGGGTTTTTACCAGGATCTGGGAAAATTTCCTGAGTAATGTTCAGGGTGGGGATTATATATATATGGGGACGTGCGCGCACGCGTACCCGAACGGGCGCAGGCGCATACGGGGGTGCGAGCGCAAGCGGATGTGCGCACAGGTTTGGGCGTATGGGCGCACGTGCAAGCATAGGCACAAGCGCATGCAGGTACGCGAGCAAGCCTGCGCAGGTACACGTGCATACATGAGGGCACCCATGCGTACCCCACAGCCATGAGGGCGCGCCTCTGTACGTATGAGGGGACGAACAAACCACGCCCACACACACACCCAAGCCACACCAACCACACCACACACCACTAATGGAGGCACACTGAGGCACCTCACAGCCATTCTAAAAGCATATCTGCCGTAAGTAGTGTATTGGTACCACTCAAGCCGTAAAAGTGGCTTAAAACGGCTTAAAATAGCCTTACGTACATACGCGCATATCTGATCACCCGCGCGCGCATACGCGCACACGTGAACACTGGGCACAAAAAAAGCACCCCGAAAGGTGCTTTTCAAAGTGCTGTTTTTCGGGGTTTTAATCCTCGTACACCTTGTACGTGTGTGCAATTGGGCTAAAGCCGAACTCAAGGTATTTATTTAAGCCCTCGTTCACGTATTCTTCAACAAGGCATGCCGTAGTGTCTTGCTCGTGTGTGTCAAGGTCGTATTCGACCTCGCTTGCATATCTGTACACCTTACTCGCACTGCATAGTGCATCATGTGTATCCATGCATACATCTGCGATAAGGTCGCTGTCGCTATGTAAATTCAGCACGATATTTTCAATGGTTTTTAGTCTTTCATCCGAGCGGTGAAATTCTCCCTTGCAAGCGGTAACGATTGAGTAACGCAATTTCTCGCATAATGCGTCCACTTGTGCTTGTGCTTGTAGCACCTCTGCAAGCATAATGCGCTGTGCGCCCTTAGTGTACTCTGTTGATTTCGGCATTTTAACTTCGTTAATTTTCATAAAGCATTAATTTTTGGTTGTTAACTGCTGTAAACATAGGGCGAAAAACTGACAGCAAGTGTTAACGCCTTGTTAAAACTATTTTGCCTCGTATATACGTACACACTCACACATACGTACATGCATGCACACACACACGCGCACACACGCGCACACATACGCGCACGCGCGCACACGTGATCCAGGCAAGCACGCGGATGACTCGCGCCTCCAGGCACTCGTGTGGTAGGGGGTTGATATATATTAGGGTGGGAAGATTCAACCCATGCACGCGCGCCTGCACACATACGCACACGCCTGCGCGCCCACATACGCGCACCCTCGCGCTCGCGCGCTCGCCCACGCCTGCCCACATACGTGAATACAAAAAAATTTTGTTAAAGCCTTGTTAAAATGGGCTGTTAAAGTTTTGTTAAAGCGTGTTTTTGGGCTTGTTTTTCTCAACTTTTTTTTATATATATACCCCCTACTACGTAGTGGTAGGGGGATATCTATATACTTTCTCGACCTTCCCCTACCCCAAGTACCTCAAGCACCCATTCAAGCCACTCAGCACCCTTTAAAATGCGAAATCGGGCTTTTGGGCAAATGTTAAAGAATGTTAACGGCAAAGCCGTACCGCACACCTCACACAAGCCTACCTCACACAAGCCTCACTCACACTTTCGCAAGGCTTGCCTTGCTCATTCGCAGGCGCAAAGGACTGAGGGGCTGACTAACTCGCTGTATCATGCGCGCGTATATAACACACACGGATCAGGCAGGCAGGAAAATTGGTGCGCATAATGCGCAGGGATTTTAACATTTTGTTGTGATAGTCTTAAAATTATTTGACAGATGTTTGTGGTGTTCGATTGATGTTTAACCAAAAAAAAATTGCAACATGCCGACAAACGACAACACACAGCCAACACGTAAAGCAAGCACATTTGCACTCTTGCAAGCACTTGAGCACAAGTTAGGGCGCGACTTCGTTGAAACGATTTTCGAAGATTTCTTAAACACAGAAGCGTTCGCAAGTTTTGGCTTCTTCACAGACCTGCTCACTGGAGCGTACTCAAGTGTACACGACCCGCAGTTTGCGCTACTCGTACAAGGGAACGCAGATATGTTCCTCAACCCTGCCGACCTTACGGCTGAAAATACTACCGACAATGAGTAGGTTCGCTACACACCGCAACCACAAGGGCTACGAGTACGTAGTCCGAGTGGTGAGCGCACCCTCACTTGAGGGCAAGACCGCGAGTTCAAGCAAGCGTAAAGCGCGAGGCAAAATGCAAGCCGATGCACTTGAGGTGAGGTACGCCGAGCGGATAGACCGCAAGGTGTACAGGGCACAAGCCCAGCGTGATGCTCGTAGAGCAAAGCGCAAGTAACTTGTTGGTAGTGGTGACCACACTATAAACGGACTATCTACGAAAGGTATAACTATGCCTTGTCGTAGTGTACAAATCGAGGCGTACCATACCCGCTTGAAGCGGTGCGTCTCGGTACGGCGGGTTAGGAAGGTGCAGATGGATGGACTTTGAAGTTCTGCACCGACTGAAAGCACGAGTCCATAGGGTGTATGGTACACGAGGGGGTTCGATTCCCCCTTCACTCACTAAATGTATAACCGATGATTGATTTGATTTTGAGTCTTGTGCAGGCTATGATGGGCTTGTCTCTGCTTGGGCAAGCAGTATTGCACCTTGTGTTGAACCTGAGAAAAAAGACTGTGCTATGATGCTTCTCATATATATATGTGTGGTGCTTGTACGTACACTTGCACCGCACACACAGGCACCCGCGCGTAACTCGCGCGTGATCCAGATGCGCACCCGCTGTGGAGTGCATGACGCTATGAATCGTGGGCACATGAAGATGAAGTTTTAACAAACCTTTAACACTGATTCTCAGATATTTAGCCTACGTTTGTAGGGATGATTTGATGGTAGTGGTGACCACACTATAAACGGACTGAGTACACCGACTCTCTTTGCATTTTGGTTTTTGGTTAATAACGTAGTCGGGGGGTACGCTGTGGGTTCGAGTCCCACGCAGTCCACTATGCCCAAGTGTGTAGGGCAAGTTACACACACAATACGAATGAGTATGAATTTAATTGAGTATGACCTTGTAGGTCACATTGACTCGTTGTTTGAGCGTAATGGCTCGGAGATTAGGCAACGTGACCTACCACCTATGAGGCAGGTGTCGTGGAACCTACGGAGAAGGTACGAGACAACTGCTTGTGTACCAACGACTGCGTTTGTTGAACACTTCCAGGAGTACATGCGAGCTGTGCGTGATGCTGTGTATAGTGCAGGTGAAGGGAGGAACGTGTTCCCCTCGAATGACTGGGCGTTTGAGCCTGATGTGTCATGTATGATGCGAACCGCCAGTATGTTTCGCGCCATATACGAGCGAAGGTTGGTTTGGGGTTCGGAGTACACACGTGGCGCGTATGACACAGGTATATGTACCCAACTGAACGTGTACAGAGGGGGTGGGATGGATTTGTTCTACAAGATACAAGGATTTGATTTTATGAACTCCTCGCAAGGTACGTTACAGGGGTTTATGTATAAGGCAATCGCCTATGTTAATGACAAATTGGAAGACATTGAGCGAGCCACACGTGTAGAGTCGATGGCGATTGATGGAACGTCGATTTGGGTAAGAAGCCTCAAGCAGTTAGGTGGGTTCATAGGCTCGTTAGAGGGCAAAGATACAAGCAGATACGCGCCGGGCTTAAGTACGATAGCGTTGAAGATGAATATAAGGATTGGTGAAAATTTTGTTGAATTAAAAAAGAAAAGTTCTATGGGGGATTTTGTTTTGGATTATGAAGGTAATAAGATACCTTCAAACGAGGCGATTGTGTTGACAGCACAAAGTGATTTCGAGGGCGAGTACATACACACAGGTGACGCGATCGTTCGCGACTATGTACGAGTATGGGGTGGTACTTCAAGCGTGGTGCTTACACCTGATGATGATGACCGCACCTTAGAGTTGGTCGGTGGCGATATTATTTGGGAGCCAGACTTTAGTGACGACATACGCTACTTGGATGCAGGTTCTCGCGACGGCGAATGGGCTTGGGTAGATGATGTGTTGTGGTGTCAGTCCGATGGGTGCTACTACCACAATGAAGATGAGGGCGACTACGTATTTTGGGACTCACGTAGAGAAGAATACGTTGACCACGAACCTCGCGGTTCCTCAACGCACGAATACCACAGCGGATTTCGTAGAGTGTTCTATACGGACGACACCAAGTTCACCATTGGTTTTGAGGTAGAAAAAGAGGACTCAAGTATCTTTGACCTCCACGACCTCGATGATGCGGATGCTACAGATTGGTGTCGCGAGTCGGATGGCTCGCTCGGAGATGATGGGTATGAGATGGTCAGCCCAGTCTACGATATGTTTACGGATGACCTTGATATTGCCTTGAACGGCAAAACACGCACAAGCCGTACACTTGTTGACCATATTGATGCAGAGTACACAAATAATTGTGGAGGGCATATCAACATAGGGCAAATCGGTAAGAACGGCGAAGATTTCTTCGATAGTATCCAAGCCTTCGTGCCGTTGTTCTTGTCTATATGGAGACACCGATTGGGTAACACGTACTCGCAGATAAAGCGCAAGCCTGCCGACTACAAGTCAGCGGGCAAGTATTCCGCTGTACACGTCAAGGGCAGGTACATAGAGTTGCGCCTACCACCCGCTGTGCGTAACGTAACGAACCTCTTGTGGAGACGCGACCTCATTCGTATTGTGTGTGAGAATCAAAACGTAAAACCACTCAACGTGATTTCGATGATGCTCAACCCCAAGAGTAAACTGCACATACAACTACGTAAGGTGTACAGCGTGGACATGATACACAAAATCGTGAGCCTGTACGCTCAGTTCGCAGATGACCTGTACTCGTCATACGACTTCACGAGCGATGGCGTTGGGGTGTTCATCAAGAGCGCAGTACGTAGACTCAAGAACCGCAAGGTCAAGGGCACCTCGATTGTGTACAACACCAACGAGGCTGTTGACCGATTAAGTAATTCCTTTGGAGCAGTGTACAACATAGACACTGCAAAGACACAAGAGTACTTGTTAAAAGTACGTGACGGAGAATAATAGTTTAACCAAACTCAAGAGTGCAAGAGGATAACACCGCACAACTATGCTTATGTGTATTGCAATTATGAATGCAGGCAAGATGTTGCCTAAGAAAAAACTGTCTAACTGTTGGACATACAATGATGATGGAGCAGGTATGCTGTTCATACAAGACGGCAAACTTGTAGCCGAAAAGTTCGCTAACAGAGGTGGGGACTCGTTTGATAAATTTTACCAACGATATACGGAGGTCAAGACCTCTGTGTCAGGCGAGCAACCTATGTTGTTGCACTTCCGTATCGCTACTCACGGCATGAGTGAGGAGTACCTACACCCGTTCTTCGTGACGAGCGAACTCGGACTCGTACACAACGGAGTCATTCGTGGCTTCGGTACTCAAGACAAGTCCGACACCGCAGAGTTTACGGAGTTACTCAGCACCATACCCAACGTGAGTATGGAGATGCTTGACAACCTGTTTATTGAGGATGCTATCTACGAGTATCTCGGAGGCACGAACAAGTTGATATTCCTCGACAACGAGGGTGAGTACCGCATATTCGGTGAGAAACTTGGCGAATGGATTGGAGATAATTGGTTCAGTAACGACTCACACACGAAGGCGATCAGATACTACGGGAGTACCGCAGTTGCAAGTGGGAGTACGTTTTCGTACGACTGGGATGATGCCTACGATAACGAAGAAGAACTCAAAGCGTACAACGAATCGTTCTTTAATACGGACGACATTGAGAGCATAGAGGAGTTCGAGGAGATTGCTTGGGATGAGAAGGCACCCTTGCACGGAACGTATGATTGCAACGTATGCGAGACTCACGACACCGACGTGAACTACAACGCGGAGTGTATGAAATGTGGAGCGTATCTACTTGATGCGGTTGACGAGGTGATGGAGTTGTGGGAAGATATTGACGAACAAATTAAAAACAAATCGTAATGGGTTGGTTAGAATGGTTCGAGGCGAATAAGCATAGTTATTCTATGAGCAAGTATGGGAGGCGGTACGCCTCCCTTACACACCTGCAGATCCAGGTGTTGCAAGATGAGATGGCGAATGTATGGATAGAAGAATGGTCTAAAAAGAACAGTTATGTTTAACGCAATAAAGGTAAGTCGCAAAGACTATATGGGCTTTAGTTGGTTCAAGGTGTACAAGAACGGCAAGTTTACAGGTAATTCTTACAACGCGTTAGATGGTGAACACGCTATCAAGATGCACGAACAATTGAGAGGCTAAGGTTATGTGTAGTAGTAATCGAACCTGCGATTGTTGGGATAGTGCATACCAAAACACTATGACCGTATCATCTTACAACAAATGGTTGGGGGTGAATACATACACTAAAGCGTGCAAGAGTTGTGGCTCTACGGAATACGAAAAAGTAACCGAACACCGTCAGTTACTTGGGAACTGCTATCAACGAATAGTTGTGTGTAAATGTAGCAATACATTTATTGAGGATGAAGAACGATGAATAATAACCCTAAAAAATAATGCTATGGGATTAGATATGTACTTGTATCGTAAGAAGCGCAAAAGCGATTACGCTACGAATGAAGATTACAAAAATGCTAACGATGTTCAGTTGGCTTATTGGCGCAAGGCAAACCATATTCATCAATGGTTTACGCAAGGAGTGGAGGAGGACAACTGCACCCCTATACCTGTAACCGAGAAAAAGATACTGAAGTTGATTGACATTTGTATGGATATCCTTCAGGACAAAG
>Ga0208899_1001670_pt1 | contig 15512 bp, 20 predicted proteins | sample VirMetDEL_Nov_24_FD_184518 | JGI IMG/M metagenome (GOLD analysis project Ga0208899, IMG submission 184518) | Aqueous microbial communities from the Delaware River and Bay under freshwater to marine salinity gradient to study organic matter... | ecosystem: Environmental > Aquatic > Marine >... | reverse complement strand
TGAAATTAGACACACATCGTTCAGGGATCTAATTTCCCTAATTCTATGTAGATTTAATTAAAAACATTCAATTTTATATAAAATACAAGGCAGCTACCTTATAATTTAGAAAATATTATAAAATACAAGGGGGCTGCCTTGAAATTTAGAAAATCGAAAAATATTATAGAATTTATAAATTACAAGGGGGGAGTATTATAATTTATGAAAATTTAAAAAGTACAAGGGGGGGACACATGAATTAATAAAAATATAAAAATTATTGTTAGATTATCTAAAAAATTTAATCATCAGAAAGGACAAATTGATCTAATAGTTTCATAAATTGATTTTTATACATTCCAGGTGGAACGAGAACAAGCTTATCATTTAGAATAAAAGGACAATTATCTTTCCCCATTAGAAGCGGTCTCGATGTAAGAAGAGGTGTATTATCTCCTCTTGCTATAATTCTTTTCATTCTTTCAGCATATTGCTTATCTGTTTCTTTCCATCTTCTTCCATATTTTTCAAAACAATTATAACACCAATGATAATTTTTAGCTTTTCTCTGTGATGTATCACATCCACAAGAAACGCACTTAATCCAATAATAGGTTTTAATTTGTGGTGATTTAAATATTTTTACTTCACCCTTGAGATGAGGATAAATATTAACTTTCCATTCTCTTCTTTCAGCTTCCTTATTGATATTCATAATTTTTAATTTTAGATCATCAGATAATAAATTCCAATAATCTTTATTTTCAGGTTCTGTACTAATTTCAATATCTTCTATTTCATCATCACTAATTTCAGAACATTCTAAACATAAATTACATTGTTCTGATCCATCTTCAAAGTTATAATATTCTTCGCAACAATTACAAAGAACAAAACCATCATGAATATTTTCATCATAATCTTCAAAAGAAATTTTCATTATTTGTTTTTTAAAAGTTGAAAGCTTATTTATATATTTATTTATTTTTTCTATCAACAATTCTTGTTATTCTCTATAGTTTATTCTATTTAACAAAGCTTTAAATAAAAATTCAGGTTTCATCATCTTCCTCATCGCTGGATAGATCAGGTTCTATATTTTCTTCTATTTCCATTTTTACAATGTGTTTTTCTTGATTAATTCTATTATTACTCATAATTATTAATATTTCAAAAATACTTAATAAATCAGGATAATTAATTAAAAGCTTTCTAATTTTTTGTACTTCAATTATATTACAAATATCTAATTTTTCAATATCCATTCTTAAATATTAATTATAAAAAAATATCTTAAATTTATCCGATTATTTTAATTAGAGAATGTAACCATTCCATCAGCTCCGAAATAATAATGCTGATCGTACAAGATATACATATTAACTATCTTGGGCTGTAGACCTGAACCTGGAACAGCACCACCACCAGCCCCAACGCCACCTGGACCAATATTTAGGATTAAATTACTTTCTTGAGATAATGTTTCTGTATCTACACCAGCTTCAATTGCTGTGTGTTGGAAAGCATCTAAATCTAAACCAAAGGGACAAACAGCGTGAACGTCATTCGATTGAGGAGCGAGAGTATTACCAGCCCCATCACCAGTATCACCATTAGATATACCTGAAGCACCATTACCTGCTACACCATAAGTGATAGTGTTTAGGCGACCAGTTGGATTTCTAAATCCTAAAGTTCCAAGAGATTTAGCTAATTCCATGATACATTCACCTCTTTGTAATTCACCAAAGGAGGTTGCTACTGGTTCAGCTTGGAAAGCTTGGATTGGAGTGGGTGGATAAGTAACTGAACCAACCTTGAGTTGATAATCAAGCATATTAGCACAACCTGAATAAGATAAACTATAACAATTATCAATAGCCATACCACCTGCACCATTTGCGAAGGTTTGAGATTGAATTGCAAAAAATAATGATTTCATACTTCTTTTTCTTGCAGGAAGTCTTATAACTTGTTCCCCAGTAGATTGGGCTGGGAGAATATCTGAATTAAATTCATAATCCTGACCTGATATAGCTAATTGACCTCCACTCATCTCCTGCATCATCTTCATCTGTTCTATAACATCTCTTCCTACTTCTATTAGCTGGGCGTTCACAGAAATATTAATTACAGATAAATCACCTTGGGCTGGAGCAGCACTCCAAACACCAGCCTCTTCTGCAGGACATATTTCATAAACAAGGGTGAGAGGAGCATCTTGTCTAACTAAAGGAAGTGGAATTAATTTATCTTGAGTGAATAAACCAGTCATCAGAGGAATACAAAATCTATATTGACCTCCTACAGGAATTTGAGTATCTATATTATGCCTGCAATTACCATATACTTCTCCACCTTGTCCGTTGGCGGCACGTTGAGTAGCACCACCAGCACCAGCTCCACCATTCATGGCTCTTTGAGCTGATGTTAGAGAATTTGTGAATTGTCCGTTTGTGCTGTCTTGACAATAATTAAGAATAGCTGAATGAAGACGATTATATTCTCTAATTTCAGTTAGAACACGTCCACCCTGTTCGACCCTCATATTTTGAAATATACAATTTCCACCTCCTACATCAAAACCGAATGTTTGGGCTGCATTAGTATTTTCAATAGTGAATTCTAAATAAGAATGAGAAGCATCCATAAGAGAATTTACAGATCCAATTTCAATTCTTATTTCTCTTGAGCCAAGAAAATTAAAACTTGTTCCATTCTGTGGATAATATTTCCTACGTCTTGCGACGGCTGGGATTGCTTTAGGCAAAACATCAGAATAATCAATAGATTTAGGCAGACTTCGACTTTCCATTATTTATATTTATATAATAGAAAATAAAAAAAATTTATCAAAAAAATTTAGTTTCTTAAATTTACATCGAAACCCTAATTGTTCCAGTTTCATCAATGAAATATAAACTATCATAAGCAACATAAGCATCAACATTAATTGCTTCAGCTTGAGCCCCACCAATATTTAGGATAAGAGAAATAGGGAGTGAGCTATCAGCAGTATTGACACCACTCTCAATTGCTGTACGTTGGAAGCTTTCAAGATCCATACCAAAAGGAGAGAAGCGAAGAGTAGTAGGAGGACCAGCACCTGCTGCAGTTGGAATAGTCATATTACCAACCACGCAGTCAGCAACATAAGTATTAGTGGTCTGAAGAGAACCGGTCCCATGGGCTGAACCTAATACACCAAGACATTTGGATAATTCAGAAACTGCTTCACCTCGATCAAAAGCTGCACCACCTTGGAAAGAACAATCTACAGGGGTTGGAGGATATAATACTGAACCGATCTTAAGCTGATAATTAGTCATATTGAAATTACCACCATAAGATAAATTGTATACAAAGCCGTGTTCTGCACCACCAGCACCATCAGCTGCATATTCTTTAGAAGCACCAACAAAGAATAAAGATTTGAGTGACTTTCTACGTGCTGGGACATTAATGACCTGATTACCAACAGCATTAGCTGGGATATTACCATTGAAGTGAGTATAATCTACACCATTGAGAACAAGGCGACCACCACTTAATTCTTGAACCATTCTTAAATTAGCATCAACTTCAGGACCGACTTCAACTAAATTTGCAATGTATCTAACATTAGAAATAGTGTAATCAGTTCCTGCTGCTGGGGCTGCAACAGCAATAGACCCAATATCACGTAGTGGGGCGAGCTGGATTTCGATGGTGACAGGCGATGAACCTAATAGCTGAAGCGGCACCATCTTGTCCTGCATAGTACCGAGCAATCCGTTTACAAGGGGGATAGAGAAGGTGTAAGTAGCACCATTAGCAATAAAACCATTAGTTTGAGAAGGAGTTCCCATAGTAGCACCACCAACTTCAGCAGCAGGAGCAGGGTTCATGCTATTACCATTACCACTTTGATTAAGGAAAGCCTGACCTTCAGTTAGAGATCGATGAGCTAAACTATCTACACCACCTTGAGAGGGGAGAATAATAGCACTCATTAATTTATTGTAATGATTAACATCAGATAAAACGTTTCCAGCCTGTTCTATGCGGAGACGTTCAATAACACCATGACCGCCACCAAAATCAAAACCTAAAGCCTGACCTGAATTATTAGTGAATGTGAACCTCAAATAAGAATGTTTAGGATCTAAAAAAGCTTGGGCTGATAGATCAATTCTTATAATATTATTTCCATCGCTTGTGAAACTCTGTCCGTTTACTGGGAAAAACGTACGTCGGCGACTACGGCTTTCAACAGCTAAAGGCAGAACCTTTGAATAATCTGCGTTAGAGGGCAAAACTGCAAAACTTTCTTCCATATTTTATAATAATAATATATATTTTATTTTTATAAAATAACCTAAAAATTTTAATTTAATTTTATCTTAAAAAACTTAAAAACTTAAAAACTTAAATTTATTTAGCAACCACCTTTATTTGGAATTAATTCTACTATAAATTGAATTGTATAAACTCCAAGTTGATTAGCTAAACCACCACCAGCTGCAGCATCTGCTATATAACAAGTAGCAAAATCAACCGATGGTGTCATTAATGATAATTCTATATTTTGATTAAAAGGATTGGCTGTAATCATTCCTTCAGCTCCAGTTCCGTCTCCAATCCAAGAGATAGTTGTTCTCTGTGGAACTCCACCTGTTCTTAAATCAGCTGCTGCTGGGGGAACACTATTATTTTCAAGAAGAGATCCAACATTCTTTACTTCTAATGGAACAAACTGCATAAAACCATTATGATCTATAACTCCTGTACCATATTCTGCTCCTTGAAAAATTCTATTTCGAACCACCTGTTGACAAGGTGTATTTAATCTTACAATTACTCCAGCTTGATGAATTCCTACAGCTGGATTAGTTGATAAAACCCAAGTAGGAGCAACAACACCACCATCAGGAGTAACGGCAACATATTCAATTTTAACTCTTGCTTGTCTATAATGATCTGAATTAGCTAAAGCTGTTGGAGCTGGAAGATTAAAATTAAATTTTCCATATCTTGTATCAGCTGCGGCTGCTGAATTAGTTGTGAATAAAACTCTAAATTTTCTTCGTTCTTCATCAATACTTAATACTTGAACTGAATTAATAGCATCATCACCTCCCATATTTATTATAATATAATATAATATTTATTTTATTTTTCCTTATCTAAATTATTTATTTTATTTTCTTGATTTTTTTTATATTTTTCAACAGCTTCTGTAATAAAACATCCAACAACAAATCCCATACAACCCCAAAAAAATCCTTCCATTATATATTAAATATATATTTTAATTTTCTTTAAAATACTTTAATTTATTATTTTTTTCTTTCGATTTGTTTTCTTACACCCTGTCCTATACTTCTTGCTTCCTTCGCACTTCCAACAGCAGATTTTCCTGATTGAATAGCACCCATCACATTCCCTGCTCTTAAATTATCTATAGCATCTTTTCCACTTGTGACAGCCCTCGAAGCAGCCATAGCACCTTGAGCCGCACTTCCTGCTATTCCTGCTACTTTAGAAACACCTTTAGCAGCAGCACTAACTCCAGCTAATCCTGCTGCAACTGGTTCTAATCCAACCATTGCAGCACCAGCCGCAAGAGTACCAGCTACACCTGAAACTTTATCAGCAACACTGGCTACTTGTCCTGCGTGTTCTGCTACTACTTTCACACCTTTCTGAACTGCGTTCCCAACCTTTTTTCCAATAGAAGTGGCGGCGTGACCGATTTTTTTACCTAATGATGAAAAGAAACCCATTATTTATATTATATATTTATATCTTATTTTTTCTTGGTTTTTTCTATCTCTTTTAATTTTAGTTTTTCTTGTTGTTCTACTTGAAATTCCGCTAATTGTTGTCTTAATGTTTTTGGAATTTTTAGGTCTTTATTTTCCATAAAATCTAATTTTAATGAAATATCAAAAGTCAGCCCATTCAGATTAATTGTTGTATTTTTCTGATTTGTAAGTCTAATCGAAATATTTGTAATAGCTTTAATTTTTAATAATAATTTATGAACGTTTCCATCTACAGGTTTTATATTTATAATTCCACCTGGTTCTGTATTTATTGGAACTCTACAAAGAATGTTACTAAAACCTCCTCCAATGTGACTATCTAAAATACTTGTAGTTGATAAATTTGTTCTTAAAAATAATGATCTTATAGAATTTGTAACATCAGCTACATCATCAGCCAATAATGGAGTTTCAATAAAAAAAGGACCAAAAGGTGTATCTGTACCAGCCCCTGGAATAACAGCCCCACCTCCTCCAAGAGTAGGATTAGTGAAACCATATCCCCATTGATTTCCAGCTCCATTAAGTTCAACAAAAGGATCACCTAAAATATTTATAAAATCAAAACCTAATTCTTCATTCATATCATCTCCAGGGGATGTTGGTGTTCCAGTTGCTACTCCGTGAGATAATCCTAATGTAATCCTAATTCCAGCTGTTTTACAAGTGAACTTAAATTTCATAGAAACTGGATCATATCTTACTTTTAATGGATAAACTGGTCCAGCGATTTCAATATTATTTTCTAAATAACTTGCTAATTGTGTTGTTGTATAATTTCCTTGTGGAATTATTAAAGTTTGATAATTTGTAAGATTTCCATTAGCATCATAATCAGCAGGTGTTCCCTGTAATGTTGAAGCATAATCAATTCTTGTATTTATTCCATCTTGAAAATTATAAAAACTATAAGGAATTTCAGCTGAATAAACACTCATTAAAATTGAATGATGATCTGGAACAACAATTGGTTCTTCTAATGTGAAATCAAAATCTGATTGGTTATTATTAAAAGTAGTTGTAGCATCTTTAGAATTTATATAAATTACACGTGATGCTGGAGTTTCAGTTTCTGCATATTGAGCCAACATATATTATATTATTATATTATTATATTTTTATTTATCGAAGATTAACCTTTGGTTTTAATAATCTTCAGTATCACTAAATAAATTTATTTGTTCTAAATAAGCAAGAACAAAATATGATGTTCCAAATTCTTTTAATTCATCAAGATCCATAGCTTCGAAATCAAAATAAAATTCCAATTCTTCTTGTATACATTGTAACTCATAAAGAACATTATTAAATTTTTTTTGATGAGCTTTAAAATTATTTTCTTCATTAATACTTAATATTTTTATTTTAATATCATTAGGCAAATCATCAAATTTTGTGTCATAACATACTAAAAAATCAGCAACTTTTAATTTGTAATCAACCATTATAAATTATATATAGAAAATAAAATTAGCTTCCTGTCTTATAACATATTTCTCTTTGACCTTTTCTTTTTGCTTTTTGTGCTATGTTTCCTTCATTAGGATACTTATTATCACAATGTCTTTTTCTTGCATCTTTTTCTGCTGCTTTCATCTGTTTCCCAGCAAATTTTTTTGCTTGTTGATCTGTAAGTAATCCTTCTTCAAATTTAGCTTGTTTATCTTTAGCACCTACTTCTTTTGCTTTATCTTTCACAGCTTTAGCACCTTTAGCAACAGCTTTAGCTTTTCCTAATTTTCCTGTAGCATCATCTACATCTCTTGCAGCATCTACAGCCCCACCAGCTACAGCTAAAATATCTTCAGCTTTATCTAATTTTCCACCTTTTCCTGATTTTCCAAATTCAACAGCAGGGGCTGGTGCTGGTTTAGCACCTTCAGCTGCTAATTTTTCTCTCTGTTGATCTAATTGTTGTGTTCTACTTGTTTCAGCTTCGTGGTTTGAATGATCTTTATCTGTACTATGAGTTGCTGCATATATTCCAGCCCCAGCCACTAAAGCTAATCCTAATCCTTTTACACCTTTTACAATTTTCGATGATTTTTTTCCAAGACTATTTCCTCTCGATTTACGTCCGAATGAACCTATCATAATTATATATTATTAATAAATATATAATTAACTAAAAAGAATATTATAAAATTATTTTAGATTAAACAAAGTATGCTTCGCTAATCAAAATTTACAAGATATTTTCCTTGTCTTATTTCTAATCCTACAGGCTCTTTTTTATGAGGTTTTCTTGCTAATTTTTTCAATTCGTTTTTGGTTTGTTTTTTTGTCATTAATTGACCTGTGGAATATCTTGCTAAAATTCCGTGATATTCATCAGGTAGACGTGGGTATTTTTCTTTGAACCAATTAGCGAGATCTTCTAATCTATCTCCTGCTTGAGCTTGTGATAATGGTACTAATGAAGGCAAATTAGCTTCATCTCCATCATCTTTTTTTATACAATAATCATATTGGGATAAATCAATAATATCAGGAAGTTCATTAAATTTTTCTATATCTTCTTCTTTATGAATTCCAAAATTAAATCTTGGATCATTACACTTAATTAAAATATTCCTTGAATTCTTAATAACATTCTTATCTTTCAAATCCATTATTTATAATATACAATAGAAAAAAAATTTAAGATTTAACTTCAACTTTCGATCCTGATTTCGGTCGCCCAACTTTTCCATTAGCTTTTTTTCTTGTTTCTTTAATTCCACCTTTCGCATCACCCTTTTTAGCTATTCCTAAAAGTAATGGTTCAGGCAGAGCTTTCATCTGTTTTGCAGAAATTTTTCCTTCTTTATGAGCTTTCTGTATTTTTTCTTCATTGGATTTACTGGAATATTTTTTTCCTGTAGGCATTATTAATTTATATATTATCCAAGATTAAATTTTTTCTTATAATCTTCTATATTTTTTTTTAGAGTTTTATGATCTCCCCATAATAGATAGTAACTTAAATAACCAGCTCTTTTATAATCTTTAGTTTCTAAATCTGATTTATGTCTTGCTCTATAATTTTTTCTTTTTTCTTTATCTCCGTGATCGATATAAGTTCCAGTTTTAGGATTTCTTTGTCCGAAGTGTGTAACTTTAATAATTTTTCCTCCTTTATGAAGTCTAAATATAGCAGTGAACCTTTTTCCTGTTTTAGCTTGAGCTTCTACTATTTTCATTGTAATCGGCATTATATAATTAATATTTATATATTTATTATCTCTTATATTTATCCCAAATTTTTTTATCAACTTTTCTTGCTGGTCCATTCATAATTACTGATGCTAATCTTGCTAAAGCCCAGCTCATAGGAACTTGATTTGGACGTGAGCCTCCTGAAAAATAAGCTCCAATTCCTTTATCGATAATTAATTCTTGTCCTTTATTTGTAATAATTTTTTCGTGAATAAATTTTTTATCTGTAATTTTTTTATTATATTTTTTTTCAAATTGAAGTACATATTTTGATTTCTTTTCAGGAGCATCTGTTTTTGGTCTTAATTTTCCTTCAAAAATACTTTTGATTTGTTTTTTCTTATCTTTTTCATTCAAGCCTTTCAAATATATTGCAGGAATATTTCTTGTTTCCCCTTTATAGGTCACTTTCACCATTATATAATATTAATAATTATATTTATTTTTTATCCTACTTTTCTTGTAATTTTTAATTTTCCTTCTCTAATTAATTTATCTAAAACCTGTTTTTGAATTTTTGTTGATTTAAGTGTTCCTGGAACTTCATATCTTATTTCACCACCTTTTAGTACACCTTTTAATTGTAATTTTTGTCCTGGTTGTAATTTCTTTAATGTTTTATCACTTACATTCTGTATTTCAAAAGGAATAAATTCAGGAACTCCAGCTTGTCTTTTTCCTCCTCTTCTTCCTGCATAACCTTCTAAATCACCTTTTAAAGCTTGATATTCACTATAATTACTTCTTTGTTCTGCCCCTGTAACACCTGTCCCTGGTTGTTCTACTTCTACAATTAATTCACCTTCTTCTAATGATCCAGGTGTTCCACCTCCAGCTAAAACAGGTGTTTCTTCAACATCTTCTATTTGTCCTCTTCCTTCTATAGGTTCAGCCCTTGGTGATGGTGGTGGCGATGGCGATGGTTCAGGTTCTACGTCTACTTCTATTTCTTGTCCTAATCCTACTATTTGTCCTTCAGGATCTAACCTTCCTCCAGTTTGTTCTCCAGGTGCTGGTCTTTGTGCTTCTTGTACTGCTTCTATTCCTCTTTGGATTGCGTGACCTGCTCCTTGAATTACAGCACCTCCAGCTTGTTGTAATAATCTTGCTCCACCAGCTAATAAACCTTCTTGTTGTTCTTCTTGTACTTCATCTTCATCAATATTAAAAATTAGTTCACCTGAACCTGTTGTATCATCAGATCCTGAATATTGATAAGCTCCTCTTCCACCTCCTCTTTGTAATCTTCCTGATGGAATTTCTTCTAATGCTGATGCTGGGGATAATCCACCTACATCAGCCCCTGGTGATGGTTGTCTTTCATAAAATTCTTGTTCTGCTCTTCTTTCTCTCTCTGTTTGTGTTGGTGAAGGTGATCTTAAACCTCTTCTTAATTCTCTTTCTCTTCCTGAACCAAAAGGATCTAATGAGCCTTCATCAGATAAGGGATCTTGTTGTGGATCAGGAGATGGTGATCTTCTTCTTGATACAGCTCTTCTTGTAGCATCTACTCTTCTTTGTTGATCTTCTGTTAGTACTGGTTCTTCACCTCCACCTCCAGTAACTGGTGATAATCTTGGACTTGGAACTTCAGGAACTGGCTGTGCTAAATCTTCTTCTGCTTCTTGTCTTACTTGTTGAGCTTCTCTAACTATATCCCTTGGAGATCTTTGTAATTCAGCTCGAATTGTTGAAGCTATTTCTGATGATAAATCAGCCCTTTGCTGTGGTGTTAGTTGAGGTGTTGTTTCAGCCCTTGCTCTTCTTTCACCTCCTAATATTGTTATTTCAGGTTCAGGATCAGCTATTCCACCTCTTCTTATAAATTCTCTTCTTGCTTCATCAATTCTTCTATCAATTACAGAATTAATTTCACTTAATCCTCTTTGAAGAAATTCTGCCTCTCTTTGATCTCTTCTTTGTTCTCTTTCCCTATCTAATTCAGATAATCTTCCTGTTACAACTTGTCTATTTAAATCAGCTTGTTCTCTTAATAATCCAACTTGTTCTTGTCTTGCTCTTTCTAAAGCATCTAATGAAGTTCGTCTTCTTGCGTCTTCTGCTTCTCTTTCTTGTCTTGCTTGAGCCGCTCTTGTTACTTCAAATTGATTTCTTTCTTGAAGAAGCCTATATTCTGCATTCCTATTTTCTCTTAATATTCCTTCTTCTCCTATTAATCTTGTTTCTAATTCTGACCTTTGAGCTTCTAATGCCTGTGCTTGTCTACGTTCTTCAAATTCTAAATTTTGCTGTCTTGCCCTGTCTTCTTGTTGTAATCTTGCTTGAGCTTCAGCTAAATCAGCATCTAATCTTTCACGTCTTGCCCTCTCTTCTGCTTGTATTCTTTCCCTATCTTGATCTTGTCTTTCTTGTAATAATAAATCAAATTGCCTTGCTTGTTCTCCTCTATCTGCAATTTGTAATGCTCGATTGATGTTTAATTGTCTTCCATCTAATGCTAATCTTCCTTGTCCTAATAAAATTTTTTCTCTTTCTACCTGTAATTTTTCTCTTTCAATTTCAGGATCAAAAGCTATGCCCCCAGCCCCTCTAACTGGTTCACCTATTATTCTTGGATCTTGCTCTGGTCTATCTCTTCTTTCACCTCTTTCAAATCTTTTTTGTTCTCGAATATTTCTCGCCACTTCACCTTTCAAGTTTTTTGTTTTTTTTAATCCTTTTTTCTTTTTTCTTAAGCCTTTTAAAACTAATTCATTCGGTGGAATTTTTTGCCTTTGATGAAGTAATAAATTTTGCCTTAAAATTCTTACGTCATCATATCTATCTAATAAAGCTGGTCTATCTGTTTCAAACCTTACTATTTGTGGGCTGGGGATCTTCCCATAGATTGAATAACTCATTATATATTTATATCTTATTTATTTTTTTTTATCAGTTGGTTTAATTAATTTTAATTTTTTTCTATGCTATAATAAAAAAGATGCCTTTTAAATTTAATAAAGAATTATGGGATATTGGAAGAAAAATCGAAGATGAAACATTACCATTAATTAATAAATATTTTGATTGTGATTTTAAAAGGAATGAAAACGATATTTATGATATTTTAGATTTTAAAGATGATGAAAAAAAGATAATTGTAGAAATTAAAGGAAGAAGAATTGAAAGTACAAGATATGAAGACACAATTATCACAGCTTCTAAAGTTAATGAAGGCTTAAATAAAGTTGATGATGGATATAAAGTATTTTTTGTTTTTGTATTCACTGATAAAATTTTTGAGATGGAATTGAAAGAAGATCAAGATTTTAAAGTAAAACTAACTGGTGTAAATTGTATACAACATTATTTAATTCCTGTTAAAGATCTAAAAGAAATTGATAAAGCTAATTTATAAAAATTTATTATTAATTAATATAAGGAATAATGTCAGAAAGTGATGATATTGTTATAATTTCTAATGATGAAAGTTATGTTTGGAATGCTAATGATTGGTCTAATTTAATTACAATTTCAGCTTCTGCAATAGCTTCTGTTTTATTAGTTGTTTTTAAATCTCGATGTACTACAATTAATTTATGTTTTGGATTATTAAGTTGTAACAGAAAACCTAAAGATGAAGATGAAGAAGAAAATAATGAAAATAATGAAAATAATAATCCTCCTAATCCATAGAAAAATCTTCTTGAATATTTGGAGAATGAATAATTAATTGATTAAAATTTTTATGAAGCATCTTATGATCTTCTTGAGTTGTGTCTATGTATAGAAAATTATGTTTTTTATCAAATACATATCTTAAAACATCAGTAAATTCTTTTTTTGGAATTTGAATAACATCATCATAAACGTTTTCAACTTCTCTTTTTTGAGGTTTATATAAAACAAGATGTGATGCTGTTTTTCTTAATTTTGGATCAATTTTATTGTATGTTTGGCTTGTAGCCATAATAGAACAAGATCCACCATATCCGCAAAGATGCCTTCTATTAAAAAATATTTTTTGTAATTTATTTTCTATTTTTGCTTTTCCTTTGCCTCTAACGTCACATATCGTATCATCGAGAATTAGGAGAACTTTTTCAGAGCTGTCTTTCACTTGTTCTAAAAAATCATCTATATTTTCTTCAGTAGCCTCTGTGAATTTTTGCTCTTCAGGAATTAATTCAAAAGGATCATCTTTCATTGTAATCATACTGGGGCTAAATACGAACACTCTATCAAATCGCTTGTTGAAGGCTTTGCCCTGTCTGCATACGAGGGAACATATTAGGGACGTCTTCCCAAAACCTGGACGACCGCAAATAATCATCGCAAAGCCTCCACGCTGGGGAAGTGGTTTTGGAATTTCTGTATCTACATCATCACAGCTGAATTGTTGTCCTGATACAACAATTTTTTTATCAAACTCTTTTTCTTCAATTTTAGTTGATTTATCCATTATATAATTAATATATATAAATAATTTATTTTAAATTTCCTTTGATGCCTTTTTTTATTACACTTGATGCTTTTTTCCCCATCGATACAGCCCCTGATACTTTTTTTCCCAAAGAAGATTGTTTATCACCACCATCAGCTAAACTACCTTTTCTAACTATTCCAGTTGCTTCTGCTGCTAATTTAGCATCAAATCCAGCTGTTGCAGCCTTTGCTAATAATTTTTGTTGTATTCCATCACTGGCTTTAATTTTTCCAATACAATCTTGAAATACTCGATCAGCTTTTTGTACTTGATCTCCTGTAGCTTTAGGATTATTGTATACGCTGTCGTGAGTTTTAGCACAACTATCTAATTTATTTATTGGAACATTATAAGGTTTAGTTCCTACAATTTTCCTTCCTGCTTCTTTCATTAAGTTTTCATAAAAATCACTTCCTTTCATTCTTGCTGCATACATAGTTCCTGGACCAGCGAAATTGTATTTATTAGTAAGATGATTTTCTCTTCCTAATTTTTTCACCTCTTCTACAGATGTCATTATTATATATTTAATTTAATATTTTTTATTTTATGCGAAAGCAAATTTTAATTTAGGATGAGCTTTTTGTGGGGCTGGTGTATATCTTTCTTCTTGATAATTTTGAAGCTCTTTATAAGATTGAGGTTCAATTGGTGGAGATGGTGGACGATAAGGGTGCTGTATTGGTGAATTAGAATATTCTTCTTCTTCTTCTGAAGATGATGAAGATGGTTCAACAATTTGTTTTTTCTTTGATTTTTTTTTCTTTGGTTTTTCATAATGATTAGGTGGAGGAACTCCGTAATAATAATAATGGTTTTGTATTACTTGTTCTCTTGGATTAGAGGAATTAAAGCTTGGCTGTTGTATAGCCATTGGAGTGGTGGTTTCCTGTCTGACTGAAGGCTTCGATAATTCTTCTTTCACTTTTTCTTTAATAATTTTCTTTTCTTCTTTTTTATTTAATTTATCTTTTTCTTTTTGTTCTTTTTTTAATCTTAAATTTTCAGCCCTTTTAAGTTTTGCTTTTTCGAAGGCTGCAATTTGAGCTGCTGATCTAACCTTTTTAGATTTTTTAGGTTTTTCTTCTACAGGCTTTTCTACAGGCTTTTCTTCTTGTACTAATTCAGGTTTTTCTTCAACAATTTCAGTTACTTCTCTCTCAATTGCTTTTTTCTTTAATTCTTCAATTACTTCAGGTTCTAAATCTTCCATTGTTTATTATTCTTTAGAAAATATTTTTCGATAATCTAAAAAATTTTTTAGTTAATCTAAAAACAAGGAAAAAATTAAATTTTCAGGAATTCTATATCTATCTAATCTATTTGTCCCACTTCCAAAATCTATAGAAACATCTGTTTTATGTTTTCCTTTTTTTTCTCCTATTGTGTGAACGTCTTTTGAAACATTCAATTTATGTTTCTTTCTTAATTCTTTTGTATTACAAATTGTTTTCTTTCCATCAATTATTTCATAGCCGTTTCCTAATACTTTTTTATGTTGTTTTAAAAATTTTAATGTTTCACTTTTTCCACAATTATTTTTATGAAGTGTTCTTGTATCACACTTTAGAGGCTTCCCTGTATCGTGTCTTATAGCTCCAGCTGTAGGCATTGTAACCATATTTCCACAAGCTCCACTTTTATCACAAATTAAATTATTCCAATCTTTTTTATTAGTCCAAATTCGAGTTCTTTTTTCATAACCCCAATCAGAATACATACAATAGGAAACATCATAATAAGGAATATATTTCATAATATCTCTATCTTTTAATGTTCCTTTTTGAGGATTTTCTACAGCCCACAATTCAGGATTAAAATAATCAATAATTTCAAAAGTTTTTAAAATTAATTCATCACTTTCTTTTCTTTTAGCTTCTAAAATTTCTTTAGTAAATACTTCTGTCATTCCTTTCTTTTTTCTTCCTAACCAACAATTTTGAAGATTTGAATAATAAGTACAGGGTGGAGACGCCCACACTATAGAAAAATAATCTTTAGGATATTGTTTATAATCAAAATCCATTATGTCACATTCATGAGTAGCTGGAAGTTCAAGATCAACAGATATAGCATTCCAGCCTAATTTTTCGCATACT
>Ga0208899_1001669_pt1 | contig 15526 bp, 11 predicted proteins | sample VirMetDEL_Nov_24_FD_184518 | JGI IMG/M metagenome (GOLD analysis project Ga0208899, IMG submission 184518) | Aqueous microbial communities from the Delaware River and Bay under freshwater to marine salinity gradient to study organic matter... | ecosystem: Environmental > Aquatic > Marine >... | reverse complement strand
ATTAGGTGTAGGTACGGGCTTTATTCCGGTATCCGTTTCGCAAGCTGAGTCAGTCCTAGATGAAACAACAAAAGCTGTCCAATCAGAAGGATGGCACTTTAACACCGAGCACGAGTATCCACTTACACCAGACGCAGTAACAAAAAGAATAAAGCTACCTGGTAATACACTTAGCGTGGACCTCGACCCACAAATTTATACAGACTCCGATCCTGTGCAACGAGGGCGTAAATTGTACGACCGTAAGAACCACACAGATAAATGGAGCAAGGAGGTTAAAGCCTCCATAATTTTTGAATTAGACTTCGATGAATTACCTGAGCAGTTTAGACACTACATCACAGTGAAATCAGCTCGTATCTTTGCTAGTCGATTTTTAGGTAATAGAGAAATAGAAGGGTTTGCATTACGAGATGAGATTGAAGCAAAAGCTAGAGCTATTGAAAGCGACTCAGAAAACTCTGACAGAACTATCTTTGATAGCTACAGCGTCTTACGAGTATTAGATAGATAAAGCGATGCCTCTGTTAGTTAACAGTGTCCCTAACCTAGTGCAGGGAGTATCCCAACAACCCGATAGTCTTAGACATGCTGGTCAATGTGAAGAACAAGTTAATGCTTGGTCTACTGTTGTTGAAGGGTTAGTAAAGCGTCCGAATACAAACTTCGTAAGTAAAGTAAGTACAAGTGAAGGCAGCGGTTTATTCACCCACTTCGTAAAGAGAGATGAACAGAATAAGTATTGTGTAACGGTATCTCTCGGTGGTGTAGGTGTTATTGATTTAGACAGTGGTAATCATATACCAGTAGCTGTAACAGCTACCGCTAATAGTTATCTAAGCCTCGGTTCATCTGTCACCACTCCATTACAGGACCTACGAGCACTTACAGTAGCCGACTATACATTTCTTGTTAACAGGAAGAGAGTAGTACAGAAAGCGTCTGATGCGTATTCTAAAGTTCCAGAAGAAAAAGCACTAATCGTTGTAAAACTTGGCGATTACGAAAAGAACTACACGGTTTTTATAAACGATGAACAAGTAACTCATAGAAGCGTTGCTAATTTAAAGTACGACCACAATCCAGAATTAGATGATCCAGTAGAAGGTACTTACGAAAGTGGTCCAGCTCAATCAGGAAAAGGTTGGCATGCTGATACTAATATTATAGCTCACGATATAGCATTGATACTTGAGGATCATTTAACTAACACAGGTCAAATCGGTTCAGTTACTATAACTCACGGAGGTAATGGATGGTTAGACGGTGGTGATACTGGAACAAGTTCCGGAGAAGTCAATGAATCGTATACAGATAAAGCGGGTGGTTTTATTCCTATAATTAAGATTAGGAAAGTTACTAGAACTTATGAAAGAACTCTTGAATTAGAAGTTACCCAAGCATCAACAAACGCTTCTAAAGCTCTAATACTCCTTCAAGTTGAGGGAGGTGTTATAGTATCAGCAGAAATAAAAAACCCAGGCAGTTCATTTGATTCAAACACCGTAGCCAATCCGCTTACTTTAACATATATTCCAAAAGAAAGAATTAAAAAAGATGGTTCTTGGCGTGATTGGGAAACTAAAAACATAACAGATAATCCTGAATTTTTTGGTAGCAGTCAAAACATAACAGTAGGAGGTATACAATCATCAACAACTGATTTTACAGTGGATAGAGATGGCTCTGTTATTCAGATAACTAATACAGCTGGTAATGCTTTTGATGTTAGAGTAGAAGATGGCTTAGGTAATCAAGGATTGGGTGTAGTTCATAAAGAAGTTGGAAGCATTACTGACTTACCTGTTGAATGTTATAATAATTTCATAGTTAAAGTCGGAGGTGATCCTGAGATAAATCAAGATGATTACTATGTAAAATTTTTAACTAAGAATAGAAGAGATAACTTTGGGGAAGGTAGATGGATTGAAACTGTTGGTTGGTATTCCGATGATTCGGGTAGCGGTGTAAATGAACCTGTAGAAACTTTATTAGCTGATGGGTCAATGCCTGTTACTCTAATACCCTTTTTTAATTCATCTGGTATATCTAGCTTTAGATTGCAGACTCCCAATGAGCCTTTAGTTATTAGAAAAGGTTTTCTGAATTATTTTATTTTAAAGAAAACACATACATCACAAGCTTCAAACGAACCCCTGAGCGGGGCAGATTGGAGAGAGTATTGGCAGGTAGCTTCAACATTCAGCGAAGCACTTCAAGGTGCTTTAAATTGGGAGTCAGGCATACACTATTACGGAGCTTTAGATGGTGACAAGGGTGTCGGATGGGCAGGTAGACAAGCAGGTGACGATAACACGAATCCGTTTCCCTCTTTTGTGGGTCGTACGATCAACGATGTCTTCTTCTTTAAGAACAGGTTGGGGATACTTACAGATAGTCATGTTATCTTCTCCGAAGCAGATGAGTACTATAATTTTTTCCGTACTACTACTCAGCAGTTGTTAGATAGTGCACCAATAGATGTAGGACTTAGCCACACTAAAGTAGCACGGTTACAATACGCTAAAGCATTCCAAGAGAAGCTGATGTTGTTCGCTGATTCTAGCCAGTTTGTACTTAGAGGAGCAGATGTGTTATCACCTAAGACGGTATCTATATCACCAGTTAGTGAGTACGATACAACAGATAATGTTGAGCCGTTAGTACTAGGTAACTACATCTACTTTCCGTTTAATCGGGATAAGTATGTTGGTATGTACGAATACTATGTAGATAACAACACTGAGGTATTTGAAGCACAGGAAATAACAGAGCATGTACCTAAGTATATACCGTCAACTATCAGGATGATGGCAGGTTCTACTACTCAGAATGTAGTGCTTGTACAATCACAATCATCACCTGATCAAAGTTCTTTGTTTGTATATAAGTACTTCTGGAGTGGTAAGGAAAAGATACAAAGTGCGTGGCAGAAGTTTACTTTTGGCGGTATTATCAGAGGTTTTGATTTTGTAGATAGTACATTGTACTTATTCGTAAATCGTAACGGTGGTTTGTACTTAGAGAAGTTAACATTAGAAGAAGGATATGTAGATAAACGGGAAGGCTTAGGCGAGTATTTCGCTTGGGACGCTGATTATCCAATATTATTAGATTGTAATACATCTTACTTTGAGGGTATCACACATCAGTACGACGCTGTTAATAATGTTACTACTTTATCTAATATACCTTTTAATGTTGATGTAAGTACTATTGAAATTTGGAGTAAGTACGGTCGTAAGTATGACTTAACAGGAGCGAATCCTATAGCCACTATAGTAAATAATTCTACTATTAATATAGAAGGTCCTTTGTATGACTATGTTACTTACAACAGTACAATCTATAAATGTAATTTTAGCCATGACTCTGGTAGAAGAGATAGAGGAGCAGATTTAGCTTATCTTTATAAACCAGATGGTGCATTCGGTAGTGTTATCTGGTCTACATTAACGGGTGATGAAGCAACTAGAGTAACTACAGCAGCGGAGTGGCGAGAAGATGTATGGTATGAGGGATACGAAAACTTTGTTATAGGCTACTCGTACAATATGTTGTACAAGTTCTCCGATCAAACACTGAAACAACCTACTGAAAAAGGAGGACGCAGTGCATCTAATTACACCTACCAAACGCTTAGAACAGGCAGCTTGAATTATGGTGATACCGGATTCTTTCAAGTACAAGTAAAACCTAAACACAGAGATACTTACAACTATCCATTTAACTCTAACTTACTAGGAGAAGGATCACTGGTTAATAAGTTTACTCCACAAGATGGACACTTCAGATTCCCTATACAAGCACAACCTGGTCAAGTAGAGATAGAGATTACGAGTAATTCTGCCTTGCCTGTTAAGCTGTTAGGTGCAGAGTTTGAATCCATGATGATACCGAGAAGTAGAAGATATGGAGCTTAGAATAGATGAAGCACAACTTGATATGGATGCAGCTGATCTGTACGAAGACTTGCGGGAGGAAGATATGTTAGAGATACTCGGACTTATGCACCACCCTAGAGATGCTGTGTATATGTCGTACGCTACATCTAGTAAGTGCTACAGTGTAAAAGATAACAACAACTATCTATACTGCTCCTTTGGAGTGGCTCCTATCGAAGGTACTAATATCGGAAGTGCTTGGTTATTAGGTACTAGAAGATTACCAAAGATAAAGAAGTTCTTCTTACAACACTCTAAGGAGCGGATGCAGGAACTATTAAATGGCTTTGATTACTTAACTAACTTTGTTATGCGTACTAACACACTGAGCATTAGATGGTTGGAGTGGCTAGGTGCTGAGTTTAACGATTGTCAGTACGAGAACTATCTGTCATTTATATTAGAGAGGAAGTAATTGTTATGTGTTTACCTTTGGCAGCAATTGGAGCAGGATTAGGCGTAGCAACAGCCGGAGCACAAGCTATTGGTGCTAGACAACAAGCACAGCTGCAATTTCAAGCAGCCAGTCAACAAGCAGCGATGCAAAGGCGTTATCAAGAACAAGCTGCTGCTGCGGAAAGACAAAGAGCACAACAAGAACAATCCTCGATGCGTATGCGTCAAGCACAGGAGCAAGAAGCAGTAGGACGGGAACTTGAACAAGTAAGTCGTAAATCACAAGCAGCACTTGCTAGAGCTAGAGTAGCAGCTGGAGAAGCTGGTGTAGCAGGTGCATCTGTTCAAGCGTTGATGGGTGACTATATGAGACAGGAGGCTGGGTACAGAGCTGCGTTATTAAGACAACAAGAGTTAGGTGCTATCGGTACTGGACTTGGTCTTGAACAAGCTGGACTCGCTTCCCAACAACGATTGATCGGTATTAGACAACCAATAGCACAACCAGCTAGACCTAGAGGACTTGGTATACAAGATGTATTGAGTGTGGCTAGTGGTGGTCTTAGAGGGTATACAACAGGCAGGTCTTTAGAAACTTAATTATATGGCTAAGGAACGAGTACAAGTACAAGGTCTAGGAGATGTTGCTCCTGGTATTACTCCAACTATTCAACGAGCTGGTCAGTACTCCGTTGCACAATTAAGAGCAGCCCCCGTCCAAGCACCCCGCAGTAAACTGTTAGACTTAGCAGAAGCGTTAGGCACAGGACAACAGTTATTACAACAATACGGACAAGCTGCTGAACAAGAAGCACAGATATTTGAAGAAGAGCTGGCACGGAAGAGTCCGGAAGAAGTACAAGCCATGCTCAAGCAAACAGAGGGAGAACTAGACAAACAAGTACGACGAGGTGCTATGGGTTGGTTGACTTCTCCGTTGAATCAGAAGAGGAAGTTAAGAGCGGTAGGGAAGTTGGCTAGTAGAGCTTTGATGGTGGATATAACCACAAGGTTAGAAAACCCACAAGTCGATGATCCGGAGGATGGTTTTGAGTTAGCTCGTATGTTGCAAGATGAATACATCAATAACAACCCTGCACTGGCTGGTTCTACATTTGCTCAAGAAGGACTACAGGAAGCTATCAATCCACAGGTACAACAACTTGTTATCAATTTTGAAAGAAAGAAAACAGCACTTGCTAAAAGAGAAAGCGGATTAGCTACGACTTCTGAGTTCTTTGATACTATAGAAGGTTTGTTAAAAACTGATGATTATAAAGAAGGAGATATATCGAGCGGGGTATACGCAAAGAAGTTTCAAGAAATATGGTCTAATACAAACGCTCACACACCAGACGAACAGCGTCAGATATTTAAAGCAACCCTACAGCAACTAGCTAAACAAGGAATGCGTAATGAAGCTGAAGAGCTTTTGATATACGCTAGAGGTAACTTGAAGTTTGGTAATGCTGCTATGTCTGAGGTCGAAGAGAATGAGTACGAAGAGTTCATAGAAAATGAATCAGAGAAAGCTCAGAACGACATTGAGAGAGAACAACAAGAATTAACAGACTCTTTAATAGCTGAAGCTTACAATGCACAAGTCGATATTAAAAGCGGTAAGCCTGGTGAGTTCAACGGTCAAAACTATAACACTGTAGCAGAGCTAGAGAAAGCTGTTAATGCTTACGGTGATGAAAGTTTTCTTGAAACAAACAAAGCTAGGCTGCGTAAGAGTTTCATGGCTGATGTTAATAGCTTTAGGAAACCGTCTGATCTTAGAAGAGATCGTGCGTTCTTTAATTTAAATAAGGACTTAGTAGAACCTGCTTTTGATACCCGTACATTAGTTGAGAGTTTAGGTAATGAATTGAGTAGTGAATTTACTAATGCTGTTGATATTATAGAGCAGAATACTCAAATAATATCTGACGGTTTATATAGTGTTTTAGATGACCTAAGAGATGAAGCGGATAGACTTTCATTAACAGTTGATGATCCGTTTGAGCTGCAAAATCAATTAAGACCTATAGCTAAGAAGTTAATAAAAGATAAAAGACAAGATATTAAAGATGAGTACAGAAGACTTGCTTCTGATAATAAAAAGGCAACTGATTTAATCACAACTACTGTATCAGATGCGGGTAATGAAAAAGTTATTGAGCCTAGTTTTTGGGAGGAGCTTCCGTTCTTCACTGATCCGAAACTAGAATATGTAAACAAAGTGGAGCAATTAAAGAATCTAGTAGGTGTTTCTTTTAATGACGCAGCTGATCCCTTGCAATCTCAGAAAGCACATAATGTAATATCTGGTTTAGATTTAGTACCTTTAGTAGAAATAGCGAACGGAAGAAGAAAGATAGTTAAAGACCCTGATAAAGGTTTCTCTGGTATAGATGTTCCTGTATCGAGAACTGCTGCATTTAGTCCTGCTATATTTAGAACTAATTTTAAATTAAAAGGTAGATACGCTAGTGTTAAAGAGAGAGATGAGATCAACTTACTACTAAGACAAGCTATGATCTTTAGGGGGGAATACATGAATGTAGAATCCTTAGAAAATAGCAGCTCACCTTTAGTTGGTAAGTTTGATCCTAATTTATTAAATGCTAAAATGATTCCTATATTAACCAAGCAAGAGATGGATGCGGGGTCTGATTCTGATATGGTTAAAAGGAAGGCAGCAGCTATCGGAAGAACAAGTGATATTAATGATTTCGTAGCTGAACAAAAACTGTTATATAAAAAATACAACACTAACAAAAAACCGTATCCTAATCCTCAATTTAAAACATCCGATAGACCTGCTGGTTATGTTAGTCAATTTGGTTTCTAATATTTAAAACATTGTTATGGACGAATTAGAAGAAGAACAAGTATTACCTACCGAAGAAGTAGCACCACAGGAAGAAGATCCAAGTGTATTTCTTGATGTAGTCCAAGCTCCATTCAGAGGTGTAGAGGGTGCTTTGCACGGTGCTTACAACCTAGCAGATATGGTTGCTTTTGATGTTCTTCCTGATTGGGATACCCGTTTCTTAGGTACTTCTAAAACTACAGCAGGTTCTCTTGTTGAAGGCATATCACAGTTCGCTACAGGATTCGTTCCGATTTTCGGAGCTGCTGGTAGAATAGGTGCGTTAGCTAAAGCGGGTACAGTTACTAGAGGTGTCGTTGCTGGGGCTGTTACAGACTTCGCTGCGTTTAAAGGACAAGAGGATAGGTTGTCTAATCTTATACAACAATTTCCAGAGCTACAGAATCCGGTAACAGAGTTCCTAGCACACGATGCAGATGAAACAGAAGTAGAGGGTAGACTGAAAAATGTACTTGAGGGTTTGATCCTAGAGGGTGCTATCGGTGGTACTGTCTCTATGTTTATGAAATCTTTACGAGCATTGAAGGCTGGTAAGAAAGTTAGAGACATCGATGGATTAGGACCAGATGAAGTTAATAAAGCTACATCTGAAGCGTTAGAAGGTGGTAAAGCTTTTGAAGACATTGCTGAGATGCCTGATTTCGACGATGGTGATAGCATATTTCTAAAACCTAAAGACGATGAAGAAGCTGCTAAATACACAGCTATTTGGGAAAAATCATTAGAGAAATCCCAAGGAGATTTAGACAACTGGATGCAGAAAGTCGAGAAAGGACAAGAACAACCTGGTGACCTTATGGAAGATATACTTAGATCAAGAGTGGAGCTTTTTGGTCAGAATATTGAAAAGGTTAAACAGAATTTAGAAGCTGAGAAAGCTAGGCAATCCTTCAAAGAACAACCCGAACTACAGGAAAGAATAGAAGAACTAGACGAAACCTTTGACGATTTAGACGAAGCTATAGCTACTAGACCTCCTCCATTCCAAACTTACGAAGATGCTGGGATGTTAGATATTATACCTAGAGGTGCTGAAGACATCACTGGCAGGTTAATGAATGAGCAGCCTGTAAAAGGAGCTAGTGCTCAAGATGTAAGAGATATTAGACAATTCATTAAGGTTATGGGTGTGCGTCTGTTTAGTGATGTAGCTCAACCTATGATTACTAATAAGATAGCAGCCGGAGGTCAGTTTGAGTTCGGGAGCAATCTATTAAAGATAAGGCAGTCTGTTGTAGAAGATGGAGACCTCAAAAGAGTTATGGTGCACGAGTTGTGGCATAGCCTTAGTCGTTACTTACCTAAAGAAGATTTAACTAAGTTAACAAAAGAGTTCCATAGAGAGCGTAACAGATACATACAAAGTTTCGGTATAGATATTGCGGACTTAGATAATCCTTTTGACCCTGGTCTAGTCCAGATACGAGAAATACCTGAAGAATTAAAAAAGTTTCTTAGAGGTAAGCGTGGTGATTTCAACTCCAAGAACTATAGATTTAAAGATATAGACGAATACTTTGCTGAAGAGATGACGGATGCTTGGTTCAAGAAGATGGACGAATCTGAATTAGCTCCTAGCGGTACATTCAAAAGATTAGTACAAGAGGTAGCTATATTGTTTAAAGATATGTTTGAGTCTTTGAAAGCCAAGATAGGAATCGATCAAAGGCAGAAGATATTCAATGACTTCCTTAAACAGCGTAATGTAAAAGTACAAAGACAGACATCTCTTAAAGGTTTTGAATCTACAGCAGAGATGCCTGAGTTTAAGGCTAAGTTAAAAACAGACCCAGAGTGGCAGCAGTGGACGGACGCTGTGTTAAAAGGGGAAAGTCCTACACTACCTAGATTAGAAGTACTTGGGGATATAGATTCAGCTCATAAGATTCTTACAGAGAAGTACAAACAAAACCCTGAGTTACTTAAAAAGTTTGATGAAGCACCTGCTGATTTCTTGGATGACGACTTAAACCAGTTGTTTGAGTTGGGTGCGAAGTCTATTCAAGATAGAAGACGCATACGGGTAGAGAGTGAGATATTCAAAGACTTGTTGAGAGGTTCTAATGAACGCTTGATGGAAGCTGTTAAGAAGTTTGAAGAAACTGAAAGTTTACAATCAGAAGCTGAGCTGAGAAAACAGTTAAGTGAGTTTGTTGAAATCTACGACTACTACCGTCAAATGGGTGCAGAGGATTCTAAGAACCTTGCAATGCGTAGACAGAAGAAACCTTTGGATCGAAAGATAGGTCTAGAAAACAGTGAACTACAAAACACAGCTCTTGTTAAAGAATTTTTAAACAATCAGTCAGGTGGTATGCCTCCTAAGAAAGCTGTGGAGCTTATTAAGGAAATGTACGATCCAAACAATCCAGAAGCTTCTATTCAGAAAATCTTAGGACTATCTAAGAAGATTCAAGGGAAGAGCTTGATGGATGTAACTACTGAGTTTTGGATTAATTCTCTACTTAGTGGTCCTAGAACACAAGCAGTCAACTTTTTGGGTAATGCTCTGACTCAGATATTAGGAACTGTTGAGATGGCTCTAGGTGGAGTGTTAAGCGGTAATATACCTTTAGTTAAAGCTGCGATCGCTTCATGGGCTGACTATGTATTATACAAAGAAGCTTTTTCTGCAGCATTCAAAACATTAGTTACAGGTAAAGAAGTGCTAGATGTAGGATCAAGAACATTAGAAACACCTAACCAAGCTATCGGAGATGTTATTGATTTAGGTAAAGGGTTAGAACAAGGTAAGAGCTTTAATCAAAAAACAATAGATGTCTTAGGTGGTGTTATAAACTTACCAGCTAGAGGTTTGTTAACAGGTGATGAGCTGTTTAAGCAGTTAGCATTCAGAAGAGCAGCTAGATTAAAAGCTGGTATGGAAGCTATAAATTTAGGTATTAAAGATTCTCAAGGTATAGCTAAGTATGTAAATGATAAGCTTAACAAAGTAGTAACAACAAGTGGACAAGTATTATCCCAAGAAGCTTTGATACGGGAAGGAGCTAAACAAGCTGACGACTTAGGATTAGTAGGCGTACAGTTTGCTAAACAAAGAGCTGACCACATCAAAAACTATGTAGATCAAAACTTCGATGAGGATGCTTCTGTGCTCGCTTCTTACGCTTTAGACGAAGCTAAGTACTTTACACACACTAGAGAGTTAGAAGAAGGTACACTAGGTAAATCAGTACAGAATTTTACTAAGCAGTGGGCAATGGGTAAATATGTTATGCCTTTTGTTAGGACTCCATCTAATCTATTAAGCTTTGCTTTTGAAAGGTCGCCATTGTCATGGGTATCATATAAAATACCAGGAACTGATAAAATGTTGAATGTACCGGGTTTACGGTCTGAAGCTGAAGCTTTAAGAAAAGGTTTTAATTCTGAAGACCCTGTTATTAGAGCTGCAACAAGAGGTAAGGTAGCTACAGCTTTTGGTACAATGGGTTTGTTTGTTGATATGGTATTTAATAATAATACCGGAGAAAAACCTGTTATTACTGGTGGTGGTCCTACTGATACTAGACAGCGTGACATACTTCAGGAAACTGGATGGAGACCCTACAGTATTTTATATAACGGTAAATACTACAGCTACCAAAGGTTAGACCCAATCGCTACATTGTTAGGCACTACAGCAGACATAAGTGAAATGCTGAAAGAAAACGACGAGGCTAACGAGGAAGGTATAGAACAGACATTTATGGCTATGGCTACTGCGTTATCTAGGAATGTAGCTAATAAGTCTTATCTTGCTGGTGTTCAATTATGGGCAGACGCATTCCAAGACCCTGAGCGTTTCGGTGATAGAGTGCTTAGAAACTACGCTGGTACTGTTATACCTAATGTATTTGCTCAAGCTCAAGATTACGACAAGCAAGCAATACGAGAAGTTAGGAGTGTTGCTGATGCTGTGCTTAGAAAAACACCGGGCGGTCGTGAAATGCTTGATCCTAAAAGAAATATACTAGGAGAAGAGAAGATTGTTGATTTTGGTACTTTTGGTTTCATCAATCCGATTATGAGTTCTGAAGCTAAGGAAGACCCTATACTCAGAGAGATGGCAGAATTACAGCACGGTTTCAGAATGCCTAGTCACAAGATGCTTGGAGGTAATGTAGACTTACTTGAGTATAAAAACGATAGAGGTCAGAGTGCTCACGACCGTAGGTTAGAATTATTACAAGATGTTAGAATAGGTGGAAGAACCCTAAGACAAACTCTAAGTAAATTAATTAATTCATCTAAGTATCAGAACTTAGCTAAATTCGACGCAGAGTTAGGAGTTGAAAGTCCTAGAGTAAAACAGATAACTAATGTACTAAATAAGTATAAAAGAGTAGCACAGCGTGATATGCTCAGAGAGTTTCCTGATGTTGCTTTGAAGATTAGGAACACTGAATTAGCACTGCGTTATAATAAACAAGGGGTCTCACGAGAAGATGTGCTTGAACTCCTAACTCAATAGTTAATAATATATTATCATGGCAAACACCTATGTAGACTACACTGGCGATGGGAACGAAACATCCTTTGCTTACACTTTCGAAGTTCTGTCCGGACGAGAACAAGACCACATCATAGTCGGAGTAGACGATTCCACAACAATAGGAGGAAAGTTTGAAGTAGTTGACTCTGCGGACTATACGATAGACGCATCAGCAGGTACAATCACTTTTGATACAGCTCCAGAATCAGGTGCTCGTATACGAATCAGAAGAAACAGTGACGCATCCACTCTGCTTGTTGACTTTAAGAACGGTACGGTACTACCAGAGAGAGATTTAGATTTAGCTTATTTACACAACTTATTCTTAAACGAAGAGATTGAAGAAGGTAGTGGTAAGAATACTTTAGTTAAAAACGAAGACGGTAATTACGATGCAGACGGTGTACGGCTTGTTAATCTAGCTGATCCTGAAGACCCACAAGATGCTGTTACTAAAGGATATGCAGACAATCGGTATGTAGATGTAGCAGGTGACACGATGACGGGTAGTCTGGCTATGTCCGACAATAACATCACTGGTGTTAACAGTGTACAAGGACTTGCTACTCCGACCTCCGATAACCACGCTGCTAACAAGAAGTATGTAGACGATGAGGTTGCTACTGAAGCTGCTGCTCGTATAGCTGGCGATGCGTTAAAAGTTACTAAAGCTGGTGACAGTATGTCCGGTAACTTGACCATGACTAGCCCTGCTAAAGTCATTCAGAATCAAGCACCTACAAGCGGAGACGATCTTACTAACAAGACTTATGTAGATGGTGTTGTTGCAACTGAAGCAAGTAATCGTGCAGCTGGCGACCTAGCCCTGACTAACTCAAAGGTATCTAGGAGCGGTGATACGATGAGCGGTAACCTTAATATGGCTACCAAAAAAGTCACAGGTTTAGGAGCACCAAGTGCGAGTACAGACGCAGCTACTAAAACTTATGTTGATAAGTTGATTTCAGAAGTTGATTTGAGTGTTGCCCCAAGCTTTACTAAGCTGACAGGTAATGGTACGACCACAGATTTCTCTTTAACTTTTAACACGAACGGAGTTGTATCAACTGCTATGTTAGTTACGATTGACGGAGCTGTACAAGACCCAGACGACTACTTAATACTTGGAGGGTCAGATGAGATACAGTTTACAACACCACCCCCAAACAACTCAGAGATATTGGTTATAGAACGGGGATTCCGTCCGAAGACTGACTTACCCACTGAATATGATTGGGGATTTGTAGCAGACACCACAGTAACAGCTTCCTACACATACGGACAAATATGAGCATTGCAGTACAAATAAGAAGAGGAACCAGTGCAGAGAACGCTGCGTTTACTGGTATCGCAGGAGAGTTAATCTATACAACGGATGACAAAAAGATTTATGTCCATGATGGGATTAATGCTGGCGGGAGTCTTGTTAGTGGAGCACCTGGAGACATAACTGCGGTTAATGCTGGTACTGGGTTAAGCGGTGGAGGCGTTGCTGGTGATGTAACTTTAAATATTGCAAGCAGTGGAGTTGATACTACACAGTTAGCTAGTAGTGCTGTTACTACATCTAAGATTACTAATAGTGCTGTTACTACAGATAAACTTAATAACAACTCTGTTACTACAGCTAAGATTACTAATAGTGCTGTTACTACAGATAAACTTAATAACAACTCTGTTACTACAGCTAAGATTAATGACGCTGCTGTTACTGCTGATAAATTATCAACAACAATAGACTTAGGATCACTTTCATAACCAAATAATTATTATCATGGCAAATATATCCGTACAATTAAGAAGAGGTACAACAACCGAGCACAACACTTTTACAGGAGCTGAAGGAGAAGTAACAGTAGATACTGATTTAGATACACTGCGTGTACACGATGGTTCTACAGCTGGTGGTGTAAGATTAGCGAAACATAGTGAGCTTGCAGGAGCTGCTGGTAATACAGATTTAGGTAATACTCCAAGTTCTGGTTCTGTAACAATCACTTCATCCACAGGTACAAATACTTCGGTAGCAGGTGCTACTACTAGTTTAGCCGGGGTGATGACAAGTGCTGACAAGACAAAGCTAAACGGTATTGAGAATGGTGCTACCGCAGATCAAACTGCATCTGAAATACTAACAGCAGTTAAGACTGTTGACGGAACAGGTAGCGGATTGAATGCGGATTTGTTAGACGGACAACACGCTAGTAGTTTTGCTGCTTCTTCTCATACACACACAGCTGCTAACATTACAGACTTTGGTACAGCAGTAGCTAGTAATACGGCAGTTGCGGCAAATACAGCGAAGGTATCAAACGCTACACACACCGGAGAGGTTACTGGTTCTACTGCTCTGACGATAACTGACGGTGCTGTTACGAGTGATAAGATAGATAGTGGTGCTGTTACACACGATAAGATCAGTACGACTGATTCTGTATTCAAAATCAACACTAGCGATCAAGTTAGGTTTGGAGGAAATTTACAAGAATCTACACTTGAATCAATTTCGCAGTTCGGTATCACTTCTTCATCCGCTACTGCCGTAGCTACAATAGAGAGCACTGCTACTGCTGATGCTGTACTTGTTATACGAGCACCGGGCGAAGCTGTTGTTCAATTAAGAGATACCACCACCTTAGGCGATAACAACGGTAAGTACAATGTAGGCTCCGGAAGTGGTGCGTTATTTTTCGGTTCTGTTAATGATGATGATACAGCTAGGGGTACTATGTGTAGTATGTTCCCTAAAGGAACTACAAGTACAGGAGGTGTATTTCAGATAGAACCTATCACAGTTGCAGATTTAACAGCTTCAGAAACAGGCTTTACAGCGGGAGCTGGTATGATTGCCTATGTATCAGATGGAAACTCAGGCAGTCCTTGTTTAGCTGTTCACGACGGTTCTAGTTTTAAACGAGTAGCACTAGGCACTACTATATCAGATACATAAAAACAAGATGATTGAATCTCTATCTGGTCTTTTAAACACCGCTCTAGCTATTGCCCTTGGAGTTATCGGTTGGATTATTAAACGCATGATCGAACGCTTAGACCTAGGTGATAAACGGATGACTAAGATAGAGGTAGAGTTAGCTGCTCAACGGGAAAGAGATATAGCTGTTGAAGCACGGATAGCTAAGGTAGAGGAAGCTATTAAAGAAGTTCACAACAAACTAGATCGTATGATGGAGGTATTAGTAAAGAGATGAAAAGAGGATTATACGCAAATATTAACAGAAGAAAGAAACTAGGTATCACTTTAAAGAGCCGTGGCAAAAAAGCGTAAAAGTGTAAGCGTTGCGTCGTTGGAAGTGTTAACATGCCTAGACGTCCTATAGTTCGACCCCATCCATTGTCTGCTCAATATCGGACACTTGGAGCGATTGCATCGGGAAGTGCGACGGAAGCGGTAACTACAGCAACGGCTGCTAAAGCAGTGACAGATTCCATTACATCTGACCCAGACATCATCGGATTAAGTGGCGGTGACGCACCGTTGAGTGACCCACAGATCGATTCTTTAGGAGCAACTGCTAGTGATAACTTAGATGTTTACGAAGGAGGAGGAGCATAATAAATGGCAACTTTTAGTAAAAGAATACAACTTAGAAGGGATACCCCCAGTAACTGGGCAGCCACCAACCCCGTGCTTTTAGAAGGGGAGATAGGTCTTGAATTGGACAGTACCCGCAACAGGATGAAGATAGGAAACGGGACGGATGCTTGGAATGATTTGCCGTACTTCTTAGACGCACACGAAGAGGATGTTGGTGATTATCAAGATTTCCTTGACGGCTTAAACACACCCTAATA
>Ga0208899_1001668_pt1 | contig 15535 bp, 21 predicted proteins | sample VirMetDEL_Nov_24_FD_184518 | JGI IMG/M metagenome (GOLD analysis project Ga0208899, IMG submission 184518) | Aqueous microbial communities from the Delaware River and Bay under freshwater to marine salinity gradient to study organic matter... | ecosystem: Environmental > Aquatic > Marine >... | reverse complement strand
GCTTCACGCAACATCATAACATGACCAGCATGAAGCAAATCAAAAGTGCTACAGGTAAATCCTACTCTCATTTAATCTCATCCAAATGTCCAATATATTGCTCAAGAATGCTTTGGGTGTATTCCTCGGTATTAATATTGGGATTGATATGAGTCTTACCGTAATAGAGTTGTGGTACGGTTTTATGTCCTTCATCTAGAACAATAAAAGCACGGGCACCCTCATCTTCTTGAATGTTCTTCACATTGTATTTGTAACCCCATTCATTCAACTTTGCTTTCATCATATCGCAGTACATACAGTTGGGTTGTGTGTAAAGAGTTAATTCGTGCTTCATTTCCATTCTACCTCCGCCATTAGTTCTGTTAGACAAGCAACGACATTTAGTTCATGATCTGCAACAAAAGCATTCTTGAATTGATAGTCTGCTAGGATAAGCACAGCACGGGGAATGCTATTTGGTTGAATAGTCTCTGTCATTGAATCGTAAATACTCCGGAAAATACCAGAGGTGTCTGTATCTATATTATTCGTTACCCAACTTCTCATCTTCTTGAAGTCTTTTGCTTTAAGATATCCAATGAGGTCATTAACAGAATTATTGGAGAGAAGACTAAGAATACCAGTATCAATAGTGCCAGACAGAGAGTAGCGCTGACACTCATTAATAACCCGACGCCAATCAGGCGCAAAACGAATAATAAGTTCAGCAAGAACCTTCTTATCATAAGTAATATCCTCCTGATCGAGAATCCAAGTAAGACGTTTCATAAACTGAGCAGAAAGTTCTGCCATAGTCTTCTTGTTTGTATTAAATTCATATACACCACATCGTGAGTGCAGCGGTTCAATAATACGATTCTTAAAGTTACAGGTCAGAATAAATCGACAGTTGTTAGCAAACTCCTCGATAAACCCACGCAGAGCAGGTTGGAAAGACTGTGCATTGAGGTAGTCTGCCTCATCTAGAATAACAACTTTATATCCTCCCTGTAGAGATACAGTAGAAGCAAACTGCTTAATCTTATTACGGAGTGTGTCGATATTACCTTCTTCAGACCCGTTAATCAGAATCCAATCTAGGTCTAGTTCATTACAGATCGCCTTTGCTGCTGTAGTCTTACCAAGACCAGCAGTACCTGTAAACAACATATTAGGAATTTCACCACCATCAACAATCTGTTGAAAGGTGTCTTTGAGAGATTGAGGTAAAATACAATCGCTTATAGTCTTGGGTCGATATTTTTCAACGAACAAAAAATCGCTCATCATACTTCCTTATTAGAGTGAGGAAAATCATTATATAGGGAAAAGAAATGGGGGTCAAGCCCCCATTTTATAATTAAATGCTTTCTCGTTCAGCAGTGAGACCTTTGACATATGTAAAGGAGCAACCCTGCAGGAAGTAAGAGGTATGCTCTAGGATATCATCTAGGTCTTCATCATCTGCACGGAAGGTAGAGGACACATCATTTACACAATCATGGTTTTCATACCGACGCATTGTCAGCGTGTATTCGACATAATTGCCGGAATCTTCATCATCATAACGTCCCATTACACTATTCCTCTTCTTCAGCTTCAGCAGCTTCTTGTTGGCGTTCTTCAGTCTGTTGAATCAGTTGTACACACTGATCACGCAGACCACCTACAGTAGAAAGTTCCTCGCCTTTAAAGGCACCACGCTGAACAATCGCATCAATAATAGCGATAGACGAACGTGAGACTTTCAAACTCAAATCATAAAATTCAGAGTCATTCATTAGAAATATTTCCTTTTTTAGTTTTTCTCGAGAGCAACCCAATATTCAAGCTGCTGACTAACGTTAGTAAACTTACTAATAAGTTTAGACGAAACCTCTACGGTGTAGTCACCGGGAAGAAGTTTCAGATTATCAATATTGATACTCAGACGAACATTTGCAGGAATATCTCCCTGCCATGAACCGTCGACTTCAATGGTATACTCATTAGAAGTCATGTTCTTAGGATCAACAATTGATAGAGTGACCGAGTCATTTTCCGTACTGCCGATGATCATGCTTTTATGACCCAGAGCAGAAGATGCTTTACGGAGTTGACTCAGAATATCTTGAGTAAGATTGAATGTGACTTCAGGTTCTGGAATCTGCAAATCCTTCACAGGAGGATTAGTCAACATTTCAATATCAGAGTAAAAGTAGTTGATAGAGGAGGTGCCGTTAGCAATCACCATATGATTGTCTTGATAAGATACGTTACCGTCTTCAATCAGATTGAATGCGCTCATAAACTCATTCACATCATAAATACCAAAATCCTGCGGAAACTCTTCATCAAGAGTCGCCTTAGCAAGAACGTTCTTAGCATCTGCTACAGTGCGAAGAACATTGCCTTGACGAAACACAAGGTTCTGGTTAATTGTTCCGAAGTTTTTAATAACTTCCATAGTATTATTCAACATCAAAGTTTTCCTCATCTAGATCATGAACATGGAGTGCCATAATGGCATAGTGTGCAATTTTCATCAAGTCGTCACGATTGCGACCATTCTTCTTTCCGTAACGTTGTGCATACTTCATTACGTTTCCGAGACAGAAACCCATCCCGTGACCAGAATCAATAATGAACTCAGTAGCCTGAAACTTCTGCTTCGAGTAGTGCCCTTTGTATGTGGACTGAATATACTCGTTAATCTCACTAAGGATACGATCTTCACTGTATTTCATAACAAACCTTTATAGTGTCAAAGTTAGAAGTGTATAATACCTCATACTTAGTATATTGTCAAGAACTTTTTTACCGCATTTTGCTAAAGTTTTTGTCTTTATAGAATTCCATCTTGGACTTAAATCGACCATCCAGAATTTCACCCTTATGTGAAATGACAAATACATTAGTGTCTGCACCCAGAGTATGAATAATCTTAAACAGATTTTCAACACCATCATTATCTAGACTAGAATCAAAAGTCTCATCTAGAATCAGCAGATTAGTCGCTACAGAGTTTTTCATCTTAGCAATCTGCCGCCATGTAAACAGCAGCGCCAAATCAATACGTTGCTTCTCACCCTCACTGAAAGAATCGTAAGAGAAGTTATCACGGTGGCGTGAACGAATAGTCTCAGAGAAACTTTCATTTAATTCAAAATGAACAAAGAAGTCTAGCGTCTGTAGATATTGATTGACCAGTTTATTCATAACAGGCAAATACTGACGAATAATCTTAGTTTTAATACCAGTATCTTTCAGCATCTCTGCAATCACACTGCTGTAGTCATACTCTTCAGACAACTCTAGTTTCTGAGTGAGAAGATCATCTTTCTCATCAATATAGTCTTCAAGGTCTTTATTCGCCTGTTTAATATTCTCTTTACTGTCAGAGGTATCTGTGATCTCTTGCTCTAGTTTCTGAATCAATCTACGAGACATACTAATCTTAGTATTGTTATCTCTCAGAGTAGCATTCAATTCCATAGATTTTTTATTCTGCTCCTGCAGATCATCTACCAGTTCTTTACCAGTAGATAAACTTTCTTCTACCGCCTGAAACGCCTTCTGGATTTCCTTCGCTTTCTTTGCGATATCTTGAGACTTCTGTTTTTTAATAGTCTCGTCAATCTCTTGCGTACAAGTCGGGCAAACGTCATTTTCTTGAAAGAACTTATCTTCTTTAACAAGTTTCTTCATCTCCGATTGATGATATGCTTTTAGCATACGGTTGTCTTGAAAAGTGCTACCAGCTTGTTCTAATCGTTCTGCGACCTGATCATACTTTGCCGCAAGAGTTTCTTGTATTTCTTCATTTTCAAGCTCGATCTGCTCAATTGTATTCTCCTGCGCCTTGATTTCGGTTTGTTTCTCATAGATTTTTTCCTCATTAAGATTTTTAATATCATTAATGTATTTTCTCTGAACTTCAATTTTATTCTTGACAATATCAACTTGATGCACAGCATCACGAATCTTATCTTTCAAATTAGCAATATTGTCTTTCAGAACAGTATTCATCTTAGAAAAGATATTAATGTCGAGTAAGTCTTCAATCACTTCCCGGCGGTGTGCTGCGGTCAATTGCATAAACGGAATAAAGGAAGATGAACCTAAGACTACAATCTGGTGAAATGATTTATGATTCAGTTTAAGAATGTTCTGTTCAAGCATCTTCTGAAACTCTTTAGCATGGGAGGACTCGTTGATAACCTGCCCATTCTTATAGATTTCAAAGATATTAGGTTTAATTCCTCGGATTACTTTATACCCGTTAGGACCGACCGAGAACTCTACCTCCACAACGCAATCCTTACTATTAATAGTATTAATCAGTTGCGGTTTATTGATGTTTCGATACGGTTTACCAAATAGACCGAACGATAGTGCATCCAACATAGTAGATTTACCAGCACCATTTGCACCTACGATCAGAGTAGTAGGTGATTTATTCAAATCAATTTTTGTGAATGTGTTGCCAGTCGAAAGGAAGTTTTTAAACTGGACAGAATGGAAATGTATGATAGGTCTCTCCTGATCACTCAAACATAATATAGAATATTATATAGCATTTTGGAATGGCTGTCAATACCAAATATATAAATAACTGGTTACGAAAATTAAAACGGAGGATATTATGGACATCATTACTAGTGTTAAGGGTTGGGTCAGTCGTCTTGCTGAACTCGGCGTAAGTTTGCTCGCCCTTACAATCGTAGCAGAACTTCTTGGTCTTGGAGAAGTTCCGTTTATGCCAGAAGGCATTAGTGTAATTGACAACGTCACTGGCGTTGTAGATTCCCTTGGTTCTAGCGGTCTTGTAGGACTGTTGGCTGTTTGGGTTCTCTGGATGATCTGGAAGAACAAGTAATAGAATCAGGGGGAGTTTTATTGCTCCCCCTTTTTTATTTCTTTCCTGGCTGATTACACTCTATCATCATAACTTGATAGTCATCAGTAGGATTTAACTTTTTTAATCTCTTCATCTCATCCATAGCATCGAAGTAAGGAAGTCTGGCAGACACCGTTTGAGGTGGTGCCCACCAGTCCTTCGTATTATCGTAGTGGATGACTACGTAGAGATTGATTAGTTCGGCAGTGATGCTTCAATACCTTCCACATACCATCCCATAGAAAGCAAAGTTGGCCAGTCGTCCAGATGTTCTGCACCAGCAGCACATTCTTCAGGGACAGAACCGTCTTGCTTCAGTAGACCTTCACATGGGAATGCATGGCGTTCACCATTAGCAAGTGATGCTTCCAGTGCTTTAGCGGCCTCTACAAGTTCCTCACCCATAGCAGCAACATTGTAGCTTTCAAGAGCAACCATGCCTACTTCGCCACCTTTACCGTCTTTAGTGAATCCCCACCAAGTGTCGCCACCAGTCCAAGTGCCGTCCATTACCTGACCAACACGGTCAACGTAGTAGGAATCCCAATCATCTACAATAGAAACGAGGTGTGCATTAGGACCAAAGCGGGACATATTAGATGCTTGACCGAAAGCATACACACCATTCTTTTCTGCGATTTGTACAGGTGCAGGAGAGTCGGTATGCTGTACGATAATGTCTGCACCTTCATCAATCAGCGCCTGTGCAGCTGCTGCTTCTTTTGCAGGATCAAACCAAGTGTAGAGCCAAATAATTTCTACTTCAATATCTGGATTATGCTTTTGTGCTTCCAGCATGAATGCGTTAATACCACGCACTACTTCTGGAATAGGGAATGATGCAATATAACCAACTTTATTGGTTTCGGTCATATTGGCAGCGATCAGTCCTTGTACTACACGACCTTCATAGAAGCGTGCAGAAAAGGTTGCCATATTTTCAGTATCACGAACATATCCAGTAGCATGTTCAAATGCTACGTCTGGGTAGTTAGCAGCAACAGCATTCGTTGCGTCCATATAACCGAAAGAGGTAGTAAAGATAATATCGTGACCAGTTTCAGCAAGCTGAGTAATTGCCTCGACTGCTTCTGGTCCTTCTGGTACCATTTCCAGATAGGTAGTAGATACGTCTGGTCCATATGCTTCTTCTACAGCAAGACGACCAACGTCATGACGGTAAGTCCATCCAAGGTCACCAATTGGACCTACGTAGATAAAACCTACTTTGGTTTCAGCAAAGGCAGCAGTTGCAGTTGCTAGGGAGAGGGCGAGAGATGCAAAGATTTTCTTTAGCATGGTTTGCAGTTTCCTTGTTTTAATATAAAAATAAAAAAGGGGACCGAAGCCCCCTTACACTAAACCTCTATTGAGGTTGCAGGAATGAGTGGATAAGAACCACAATGGCTACTGAGGCGGCAAGTCCGATCATCATCTTAAAGAAGTCTTTACCAACAAGTGGGAAGACCGTCTTGAACTTACGCTTCTGAGTGAATGTGGCGATAGCCAGCTCACGTCCTGTCAGGAGACCAATGAACACCCAAGTTGTGGACATTGGAATATCGTTCACTTCTTTGAAAATCCAAAGGATCAAGAAATAGAACAAATCAATAATGGTAGCAGAACGGACGTAACGTGTATTATGCTTACTAATAACAACGTTCTGAATCCGTCCACCGTTCTCTCTAAACATCCAGAATAGACCAGCTACAAAGATGATAGAGATTGCGAACATCATTTCAATCGGGACTTCACGTGGCAGGAACACAGCGATGTTAGCCATGTCATGACTAAGCCATGTATACCAGAGGAATCCTGTAGTTACCCACTGAGCAACCACCCAATATTTTCTATGATTTTCCTTTACAGGTTCTGATTCGTCTAACAGTTTACTAATGATAAACCAGATACCGTATGCAGATACAGCAGCAATGGCATATCCCATAATCGACTTCACCAACATTTTTTCCAACACAAAGGTTGAAGCAAATGCAGACAGGACAAGGAATGATGTAGACACAGGTACACCGAACCTAGTCAGTACAAGGAGTACTGCTGGAGCCAGTGCGTGATACCATTGAATTTCTTGGAAGGGAATTTTGTTGAGTCGACCGTAGGAGATATCTCCCCCATTGCTGTACCAGCCGAACCAGATAGTAAAGAGTAGGACTGCTGACGCTGCACCCCACATAATCAATCGGTTTGTTTTTTGATTGGAAGCGATCCATGTTCCTAGCGTCTGAACAGAATCGTTGGCGATAACAGAGTAGGATGCAAGTAGGAAACCTACGACCATCCAGATTGAAATATAGTCCATTTTTATATCCTTTTTAGCAGGCTATTACCCCTGCAGTTGAAGGTGTTAGAGGTTGGAGCGGGTAGACGGAATCGAACCGACATCATCTGCTTGGAAGGCAGAGGTAATAGGCCATTATACGATACCCGCATAGTTTTATTTGATTATATTAGCAATCATTTCTTCAAATTGTTCGACCTTAACAGTACGATTAGGCCAATAGATATAATCCTTTTCAGGATTAAGTTTGAGGTTAGAGAGTAGAGGGAGGATGGCATTGTAGAGTTTGTTTAGTTTGTCCTCATAAGACGTTGCTGTAGCAGCAGCTTCTTCAGCGCTTGCAGCGGTCTTCTGGACAACTTCTAATTCTTCTTCTGAGACTGCGGTAAAACCGAAATCGAAAATATCTTCTGTCATTATAGCACCTTTAGTATCTTACGACCTTTTTTATCTTCTGTTAACTGGCCATAATATCCGATTGAAGTCATATAAAGTGTTTCTTTTTTGATTGATTTAAGCTGTTCAAGTACGGATTTTTTCTTAATACGTGCAGGAATCTTAGTTGCTGCATTAAGAGAGACTTCACCGTAAATAATATCTGCGCTTTCAACCACTTCAATAAATTCTTTGAGTTTATAATTCTTCATACTAATTCCAATGCCTGCGCTTGATTATAGAGATTGCGCATATCGGTCTTCAATCTTTCTTTGCTTAGATCAGTATTTATAGCATCTACATAACTATCAAGCAGTGTAGAAGTATCCTCCAGAGAAACTTTTTCATCATCTACATCAGAGAGAATATCGTCAAAGTTTTCTGCAATCTTTAATTCATGAATATCCTGATCTTGAATCTTATCAATAAAGTCTTCAAACATTTTTGGATTAGTTTTATTCACTACGATTACCTTCACAAACTTATCTGTTAAGTCACGAACACTATTATACTCGTATTTTGTATCGTCGTAAACAATTTTCTGAAAGAGAGTATGAGGATTATGAATAGCAGTGAGTTCACGGTTCTCTGTATCTAGAATATGAAAATGCTTTTTATCATGCGCATCTGACCAGAAAAACTCAAACTGTGTTCCAAGGTAATAAATATTATCAATATTCGATTTTGTATGAAAATGACCAGAGAAAACCATGTCAAACCTTTTGAATGGTGATGGGTCCATGCCATGCTCGTTCTTGAGACCACGCATCATATCGAATCCACTCAATTCAAGATGACCGCCAAGAACATCTGCTTCGCAACTATTTATAAATTTCATGATTTCATCATAGTTGCTTTTATTAATCCATGGGATCATAGCAAACTTTAGACTATCATATGTCAGGACTTTTGGTCTTTCAATAATTGCAACTTCGTTGATAAAGTATCCGAGTAGTTCCTTGAGAGAGTTTGGATTATTGGTATCTTTATAATAAGTGTCATGATTACCAGGAATAATATCCATACGAATACCGAGCTCTCGCATAGGTTCAAGAAAATGTTTTCTATTGTGGTGTAGAGCTTTAATATTGATTGCTTTACGGTTGTCATAATAATCACCTAAATGGACAATCTGTTTGATATTATGCTCTTTCATATATGGAAAGAATACGTCATCATAAAACTTAGCAGCATTATTTAGAAAAATCTCACCAGAGTTACGAATACCACAGTGAGTATCATTCAGAAAAGCAATTTTCATATTAAATAAAGTCCATCAAATCAGAATCGTTAGTTTTACGAATGCGCTTTTTAGGTAGCATGGTTTCTAGTATATCTACATATTCATCATCCGTCAACTCTTTATTTTCATTCATTCGCATTTTTGCTGTTTCAATAGCAGCATGAGTAATATGTCTAGAAGTCTCGTCTTGATTAGATGAACCTGCAATCAAGTCAGCAGCAAAGGTATTCTCAAAGTAGGAGTCTTTGATCTCTTGTTGTTTCTTTTCTTTAGCAATCCTGCGTAAAAATGCCCAATAGGTAATCTGAGTAAAATATGCAAAGGCATTGGGATTACCTGTGCGTGTAGCAGCCTCAATGTTATAATTACGGATTGCTTTTAGGCAGTTCTCGACTGCATCCATTACCATTTCATCTCTGTATGAATATGAAATAAAGTTTGGTCTGCGTGATAACCCTTCAGCAATCTGATGAAACCCCATAGCAATATAGTCAGGGACTATAGGGAGTTGAGTATTTTTTCTCTCGCACCTATTACACTCTTCCACATACTTAAAGACAGCTTTTGAAAAATCTTTATTGTTGATGTAGTTTTCTGATTTTTTGCGGGCCATAAAAAATACCTTCGGTTTATAAAATATAGAGTATAGTATACTAAAAGATATTAAATCCGTCAAGACATTTTTTTGCTTGACGATTTGCGTATCCTAGTATATAATAAGTTTACTTTACGGCGGGGGTGGAATATACCTTAATGAAAGGTTGGAGTATCCTCATCAGTTTCAGTATTCATCTGAGTATACTCTTCTTTGTTTTCTTCCTCTTCTTCTTCCAAGAGACCTTCAACTAACTGCCTTCTATATTCAGCATAGTTTTCACTCACAACATCTTCTGGAGTAGAAACAGAAACAATCGCACTACCTGCTAAGGTCATTACCTTAGAGTAATCCGATCCAAATTTCCATTTAGTTAGAAAAAGAGATTGTTTAATAGAGTTAAATCTAATCTCCAAAGGAACCTCAATAATAAAATAAGATTCATCGACTCTTAGCACAGTTGTGACGATTTCTTCCCCAGTAATCAATTTGAATACACGGGGTCTTTCGTCTTCAAATGCATCTCCATATTCACTTAATTCACTCATAATTTAATCTCATGTATTTCATAATCAAACTGCTCTCTTTTATATATTTTCATTCTTTCCAGACCATGCAAGAGTGTATAATTCTTTTTCTGCTTATGATGCATATCGTCCATAATATCATACAGCGTAGTTGCTCTACCGTCTTCAGACTTTCTTAGACCACGACCGATAGACTGTAGAACCTTTACCTGAGACTTAGAAGGCGAAGCAAAAATAATATTATGAAGATTACGAATATTCACCCCTGTGGAGAACGTGCCCAAGCTAGCCACAATGATAGCATTTTTCTGTTGTTCAACAATGCCCCGTATTTCTTCCCGGATTTCAGAATCGACTTCGCCTGATACGAAGAAAACCTTACGCCGTTCATGTGCTTTATCCTTGATTAGATCATAGATAATTTTACCATGCTTTTCTACATATTGAAATAGAACAAGAGTATTACCTTCTTGATCTAATGCTAGGTTTTGTATCAATCTATTCCGTTTGATATTACCTACCAGATAATCAATCTCATAGTGGTAGTCTTTAGTATTTATAATATCACGGCAAACTTCAGACGGATATTTTAATGCTAGAATTTTAATCTTTAGTTCAGCAAGTGTGTCATTGTCCATTAATTTTTTGGTTGTAGTAACTTTATAAACTCGACCAAATAAACCTTCTAGTACAAGTTTATGTGTCTGTGTACCGTCCAGAGTCCCCGTAGTGCCGATTCTAAACTCTGCCTCTCTAGACTTATTCATCAAACCAGAAAGAGACTTTGCTTTGAAGTTATGCACTTCGTCACCAAAGATACAACCAAACTGCTCAAACCAAGCACTAGGAAGTTTATAGATTGACTGCCATGTAGAAATAAACACTCTCTGTTTAATATCATGTTTAGGCATGCCAGAGTAAATACGATGGCAGACTTCACCTGCTTCTAATCCATAATTGTCAAAGTCAGAGAACATCTGCTGAACAAGTGAAGTTGTTGGAACTACGATGAGAATACGTTTATCATAATGTTCTAGATACCACATCATCAGAATGTAGATAATCAGAGATTTACCAGAACCTGTAGGGGAAAGCAGAATAGCACGTCTGGACTGCAGAGCTTGACAAACTGCATCAAACTGATATTCCCTTACCTCAAAAGGTAAGTTAAGTTTCTGAATAAATTTGTAAACATCTAAAGGTCGAACTGCGAGTTTGGCGTCTGGCGCTCCGTACTGAGTATCATAGTCAACACCGAGTGTATAGTTTCTCGGTTTAATAAAATCAGACAAATACTCCCAAAGACCGACAGGCAGTTCATTATTACGAACATTGAACAGTCGTGTCTTACCATCCCACCTACCGTTCTTATAGGATGGCATGTATTTGTATCCCGGTGTCTCAAAAGCAAAAAAGTCATTCAACTCATTTGCGACATGAGGTTCACACTGGATTTGTAATGCGGAGTAGTTTTTTTGTCTGACTACTAAATCGCTCATTTTTCTGGTCTGAACTTAGACGGCATTTGGAACAATGCTTTAATATGGCGTTTATCAATTGCGTTGCGGGCAAAAACTACCCAGCAAAAAAGATTTTCGCCTTTGTAGTTTTCTTCAATAAACTCTCTAATGCTAGTGCCTGTAGTATATACATCATCTACAATCAGAACAGGATCATCTGGATTACCAGTTGCATACTCGTTAAGCATTTGCCCTAAACGGACACCACCCCTTGGAATACCAACAGCTTCACGGAATGGTCTATTCTCGTATTCCATGATCATCTTAGCAAGGCACCGCCAATCGTCTGTATACAGTGCATCCATCTCGATCTTCCATCCTAGTGTTAAACCAGCATGGGAAATAAATTCAGTATCATCAAATAATGCCAAGTAACTCATCCTCCAGCCTCAAATCTTCGCCAGTCGATCATATTCTTAACAGTCGAGTGGCGCCATTTTAAGTTATTAATTATCTCGTCTAGTGTATCTAGCATAGTTTTATAGTAGGTAATTTTTGCTTCAGACTTTTGAATGTCTGTATCTGAATCGTAATAGTGATCCATATCTCCTTTGAGAACTTTCAATCCATTAAACGGGTCAAAGTCCCAACCAAACTCTCGAATAGATTCTTCATCCATTTTACCATTGTAATATAACCATTTATTCTTGAGCAGTGTTTTCTGCGCAAGTTCTACTTCTTGTAGTTTCAATTTTGTCAGGGATCGTATCTCAAGATACTTTGCATGCAGAGAAGGAGTCTGTCTAGAAACTTCATCAAGTTTAAACTCTTCAATTTTGCAATCATCTTTCCACATCTCTAGGATGCTTTCCAAGTCAAGTTTCATTATATAATCCTGTATGTAAGTTCTACTTACTTAGTATACTACATTATCCTTTAAATTCAAAGCCCGTAAATGCAAAAGAAGCATTAAATGTTAGGTATTCTACACTGGATGCTACAGCTGTCATCTGTAAACCACTGAGAGATGTAGGATTACAACCTTTATATAGGATACGTTTATTCTGGTTGTTATGACTTGTAAGAATAGAAACTGAAATATCTGCTTGAGTTGGCACAGAAGATGTGCTTCTATTCGACCTTGCTTCTTGAGAAACAAAGTCTGTATTTACCATATCTTCTAACCAATTATAAAGTTCAAGATATGATTTAATATCTTCGTCGAGAATAAATGTGACATTTAACTGCGAATACTCAAGAGCATCTCCGGGAAGACTAATACTGCCAATACGAGAGTATGGAACATTAGGTGCAGTCATAGACACATCTGGGTGATCTACAGACTGTGCAAAAAACTCCAGATTAGGATAGTTCTCTCTATCAATAATTACTCTAAACCCAGTGGGTTGCAAATAATTTTTATTGCCAGTTAATGTTTCTACCATTTATATTCTCCAACAAAAAAGGGGGAGCGGTTGCTCCCCCAGTATTTATATTGACATTTATTATAGTTATTATGCCAGAATGTTGTCTACACGGAAGATACGGTAGTACTGGTTGGACTTAACATTGCCCAGACCGTTGTTCGAGATCGCACCAGGAACGAATGGGTTAGCAGCCATTCCGTAACGAGTCTTGAAACCAATCTTAGGCTGGAAGGAGTTCTCACCAACCGCACGTACCATAGTCAGAGGCACGTATGGGCAGTAGAATACACCAGCGTCATATGCATTGGAACCCTTGTAACCAACAGTTACGTAGTCAGAAACTGCATATGGGTCAATGTATACTCTGTGCTTGCCGTTCAGGACACCAGCGAAAGTGTTACCTGTGTCATCAACGTTCAGACCAGTGTTCATTGCAGGAGCGTAGTCCAGCATGCCAGCAGCAGCCATTGCGGATGCTACATCGGACGAACAGATGATGAAGTTACCACGACCACGACGGGTGTCTTTAGCAATCTGGTTTGCTTCACGCTCGAGCTGGAAGATCAGTCCCTTGAACTTCTCTACCGACCAACGACCGTCAGCGTCTACGTTCAGGTCAAAGATACCCTTAGTAGAAGTAGAACCAGTTACAGTATCTGCACCAGTCTTCGCTTGGGAGTTAATAGTACGAATCACTTCACGGTTAATTTCCGCAAGGATTTCAGCAGACAGAATGTTAGCAAGTTCTGTCTCAGCGTCAAGACCGTGGATTGCCTTCAGGTCTTGTGCCAGTTCCATTGTGTACTCAGCTTTGAGTGCACGGGACTTAGCAGTTACGGTTTGCTTGTCGATGGTGAAACCCATTTCAGCGAATTCGGAGTTAGTTCCGTCACCAAGTGCTTCAGCATTAGCAGTAGTCATACCACCACCAGCAATCGAAGTTTCACGAGCATCGTCACCAGTCGAGTCAGAGTCCATGTTAGTAGCGGACAGACCAGCAGGATCGTCTTCTGTAGAAGCAGTTGTCTGGTTGAATGCAGAGTCACCACCGTAACCAGTGAGTGCTTCGTTAAACAGTGCTTCAGTACCTGCATTGGTGTCGGCAGTAGCATCTGCACCAGCACGGGTAGTCTTATAACGGGACTTCATCGCAAAGATGAGACCAGTAGGACCAGTCATTGGCTGTACACCACATACATCGTATGCGATCAGGTTTGGCATAGCACGACGCACGAGCGAAATCAGTACAGGATCGAAGTTACCAACATTGCTAGTCTCGGTACCTGCTTCAGAAATCATGCCGAAAGAAGCCTGTTGTGCTTCTTCACGCATAGCACGCTCTTGGTTTTCAAGGATTGCCGCAGTTACCTGTCTGCGGTAATGATCGGAAATAGGACCAGCAGTTTCTTCGTTCAGTACTGGTGCCCACTTTTGTACGAGTTTATCGTAAGATACAGTAGGAGTCATTTCTTATACACCTTCTTTCTTATTATTGTTTTGCGGTTCTTTTGATTGCGGAGATGTAACGAGACATAGTGTCGGAAACTTCTTCCTCTTCTACAGTCTCATCAATTTCTTCACCTACAATCTGTGGAGTTTTCTTAGTGAAGTACGATTCCTTGATAGTAGATACCTTCTGAGCGAAAGTTTCTTCATCTTCGAAATCAATATCTTCAGCAAGGGATTTCAACTTCTCTACCTGTGTTTCAGCGAGATCACGGGAATGTTCACGGATGATAGCATCACGCTTCAGTTCTTCCAGTTCACCGTTCATACGGATAGATTGTTCTGTGGTTTCATTGAGTTTTTCTTCAAGTTCACGAACCTGAGTTCCTAACTCATCGACCAAATCAACTTTAGACTCTGGTACGTCTACATAAGACTCAGTGAACAGGTTCTTAAGACCGTTCATGAAGTCTTCTGCAAGTTCAGTGCGGAGACCATGCTCGATAGCAAGCTTGTTCTCTTCCATGAACTTTTCTACAACGTAGTTCAGATATCCGTCGATTTGCTCTACCATTTCCTCACGGGTGGTTTTGAGTTCTTCGTCAAATTCTTCTTGAAGTTCAGATTCAATGCGTGCAACTTCCTCAGAAACTTTAGACTTAACAGCAGCTTCCATAATGATTGCTGCTTTGTCCTTAAAGGTTTCGGACAGAGTTGCTTCGGATTCTACAAGAGCATTCATGTCAGCAGTTACATCAACGGATACCGCTGCTGCCTTTTCATGAATTTCTGGTGTAGCATCTTCTGCATCTACATCTTCTTTCATACCATGAGCCATGGCATTCATCATTTTGTTATAAGAAGCCATAAGATCAGACTTCTTCATAGCATTCATTTTGCCATACATAGCATTGATCATACCAGCCTTAGTTTTAGGCATTGGTTCAGCTGCTACAGCTGCTCCACCCGGAACTTTAGCTTGGGATGGTGCGGATGCTTTGATCTTAGCAGCATCATCAGCAGCAACCTTTGCACCATCTACTTCAGGTGCTACAGATTTTGCTTCAGATACTTCTTCTTCAGCATCTGCTTCTGCTTCAGATTCGTCGTGAGCTTCTTCTTCCTCTTCAGGATCAGGATCCACGACCATTTCTTCAACAGATTCAATGTCTTCATACATTTCTTGTCTGGACATTTTTATCTCCTATTAAAGATTAATCTTAGAGAGGAAATTCTTAAACTCCC